>Ga0153976_1000861_pt1 | contig 10654 bp, 10 predicted proteins | sample TSGA060MetaG_FD_104717 | JGI IMG/M metagenome (GOLD analysis project Ga0153976, IMG submission 104717) | Attine ant fungus gardens microbial communities from Georgia, USA - TSGA060 MetaG | ecosystem: Host-associated > Fungi > Mycelium > Unclassified | place: USA: Georgia, Yuchi Wildlife... | reverse complement strand
TCTTGTATGGTTCCCTATTAACATGCAGTGGTTTTGATGTAGGATTCATCCTACTACGGTCCGCTCGACCGCTCGACCGACAAATCAGTGCCTGGATGGACATTCTGGCGTGAGAAACTAACCACAGAGTTCTGATGCTCAGGTGATGATGCCTGTGCTCAGAAATTTTTTGACAACGACTGCCAAATTTGTATCTATGCTGCTTGTGCGCCATCATCCAGTGAACATTTGGTTGTCAAGTTTATGTTTGGTTCATGTTGTCATTGTCAGTCATGTTGACAGCTACATACGTGTCATGTCAAATAGCAGACTAAGCATATTAGGGTGCTATATTTAGGATGCGCTGGCCAATTGGCCAGCTCAGGAGTGAGTGGGAATCTAGTGTTCAAATTAGAGATATTCTCCTGTGAGAAATCATGTACTTGAATAAATGATCTGATTGCTGTCTTCCAGGTATCTTGGGGCTGATAGAGACATTTTTGTCATTGAGGGTAGTTCTGTTAGATCTACTGCGGGCCCCGCCACTATGACTCTTGCTCATATACTAACTGTAATAACAAATACATTAGTGCAAATCAGGGCCCATCAAGGATACCCCCTCGGTATATCTATCCTTATCCCTACCCTACCCTTGACTAAAGAGCAAGGGCAGAATAGACCAATGCCTGGCCTTACCCCACCTTTTTTTAACCTACAATGGGCTTGAAATATTATTCAGCTGTATCGGACCAGTGCAAAAGTCGCAGTCTATCATCCAGAGAAGTCAAATGCCCATCATTCAAATACGTGGAATGCCTTTTCCTTTCCCACAGAATTGTGCGCTCGTAAATTATCCGTTTTCCAAAAGATCACATCATGAGTCTTTTGATTTGAAGGGCAATAATAACTTCCTGACCAATTACACCAATTACACACTGAGGACTTTTCATTTTTATCCTGCACCGAAATATAGGTACTCCATGAGTTTGAGCTTAGACTTGTAATCTTCTGAAAATATCCAAGGACTTCTCTTCAGAAGAACAAGATCAGAGAAGTAACCAAGTATTATTTAAGATAAGTTGGACTAGACCATTCAACTGAGCAGCATCTATGTAAACAACCTCAGCAGGCCCGGTGAGGTAGAATCTTGCCATGGCGACCGCTGGCTAGACTGTTCATTAAGTGGACCTAGTGCGGTAGGGAAGTACCATCTCTCCCGATGTCACAAGAGGTACTATGGTCTGTGGATGCAGACTGCTAGAATGTCTGAGGCGATGATCAAAATGCAGTTACCTGACTTGCGACAGGATCGGATAACCAATTGGAATCATTAGTAAAGATGGCTAAAAATGCAGACAGTCATTGGGGAAGATTCCTTACAGGAGCAGCTTATGAGCTTATGATATCCCTTATGATATCGCAAGTGAAGGGTGGGAAGAGTAGTTGATGAGATGATAGCGATCAATCTTAACTATCAGGTTCTTTGGATCACTCTTTACAGCTTGCCACAGAAGTCCCGCCTTCTTTTGCCTTCCGCCATCATAGCATACCTCTGGATCTCGTCTTTTCATGTCGTCTAGGCCTTACAACCAGTGGCCTCAGAGCAATGGCTTCGATGCGCCACAGGCGGACTTGAGTCTCTACCCGAGCAGTGATTCCCAGCAATCACAACAACTTCATCATCTCCCCAGTCTCTACCTGCAGAATTCCTCGACCCTTCCAAATAGTTTCGTTGATACTCATCAAACCAGGCAATATGCCGGAGCAGTTAATCCTCATAACGAGAATCATACACAAGTCTATAATTTCGACTCGCCCCAAACTTCTTCTAATCTTCCTCTGAACGCTGGTTCCTCGCAAATAATTCATAGCATGCTGGATGATTCTTTTGAAGTGGTGCAGTCTCAGTTACCCTCTCCATCTCAGCCAGGAGGTACGTTTCACCAATCGAAGCGCCTGCGGCCTTTAGGCAGTCAAGAGGATCCCGACTTCACTGGAGAGGTCAGCCCAGAAAAAGAGAGTGGGAGAAGACAGTAAGTACATGCTATTCTTCATCATCCTGAACTCATTTCCCGGCCTTCAGCGGTGGCGCATGTGCCCGTTGTAAAAGCCTCAAGGTCAAATGCGAGTTCATAACAGATCAAGAAACTTGTAAACGATGCCTTAACGGGGGTCATGAGTGTGCTATTCCAGGCAGGAAAAAGCGTCGAGTTCCTCCGTAAGCACTTCACTCTCAATTTAATTCGTGGTCTCTTAACGGTCGTATAGTAAGCGAGAACACCTCGTCAATCAGATTCGCGCCCAGGCAGAACAAATTAATAAGCTTATTTCCCAGCTTGAAGCAGTACAAAGGTCACAAGGGCAGCCCCCTAATCTAGAGAACTCATCAGTTATCTTGCAAACCTCTATCAAATCAACGGAAGGGGATAGCACCGACAATACAGGAGCTTTTTCCGGTGATCTTACTTTCGGTGGGGGCAACTGGGCAATCGAAAATTGGTTAGCCCAGGCCAAGGAAAGCTTCCTGCAGTTCGGCAACTCTATATCCAAGAGCTATCTTGTCGGCGTTGCGGCCGGATGGGAAAGCGACGAAGATGTTGACCCTGATGACCTACAAGATAATGGAGAAGATTCTGGCTTAGGATCTACCGAGGACGGTACCATGCAAAATTTTGACCTCGAAGGACGAAATTTAAGTCCCATAAAGAAAGCTCCTAGTGACAAACCACCCAACCTTCCCACAGAGGCAGCACCATGGGGGCTCATGGGAAAACTGAGTCTAATCAGCAATCCCAACGATCAAAACCCCGAAAATACAGGAATAAACAGCTCGACATACTTTACCAGTAAGCAAGTGCACTTGATATCATGTTATACTCGCATTAACGCAACTGCAAACAAAGACGTTGATGAACAGGCTAAGAATGTCCGATGGGCCGGACCACACATCCTAAGCCGTGGTATGATAACAATAAATGACGCGGAAAAGCTTTTCAGAATGTAAGAGTTCATTTTATGTGGGTCGCTTTCGCATTCCTAGAATTTTCTTCAGATATTTCGAGAAGATGAATGACTCCACGTCATTATTGGACCCCAAACTTTATACACCTCCCTTGACAGCCGTGAGGAGCTCGTTTTTGTTTACAGTTAGTGAGTGTTGTCAGTTCCAAATCTATTGAAGCTGACGCATCCAAGTCTGTGCTATCGCTTCAAGGTTCTATGAAGGTCCCTCCGATTTGTACACTCAACTGATGCATTATGCACAACTCGCGGCCGGGACTGCACTCATTAGTGGAAACAAAAGTGTTGATATGTGTGCTGCTTATATCCTACTTAGCTTGTACCCTGTCCCAACCCGGCGAATGACTGAGCAACGAAGCTGGTTATACCTCGGTTTAGCCATCAGGTAAGAAGCCTAAATTCCAAACTGCGACCGTTTAACATGTGTCCCCCAGAATTGCCACTGATCTGAACCTTCACATCCCTATCAAAGACAAACCTCGTGATGAACGGCAAGCACGAGAGGCTCTAAATCGAACTCGTATCTGGCTTAACTGCTTCAACCTTGATCGATCCACAGGCTCTCAATATGGCAAGCCGCCCATCATCAACAACGCTGACTACGTAGCGAACCATTCGACAGAGTGGTATAAGACCTCTCCATTCAATATCGAGCACTTCGATATCCATATATGTGCATACAACGCGGAATTGAGGGTCATGGCCTCATTTATGGGGAAGATTTACAATGATCCAGAACAACCAACGGGACTGAACAAGGTACGATGAGCCCTGAATAGTTTTCCCGTAGTCCGCTCATTTCTTCTTCATCTGTGCTCAGAATGCGGATTTCGAAGTCATCTCTACCGCAACCGATGATGAACTGCAATTGCTCGGTGACCAGTGGTTCACTCTGCTGAAGACGACAACCGATACGACTGTGCCCCAAAATCGATTCCGCATCGGGCTTCTTCGATTAGCCTATAGCTATTCCAGGTTGATCGCACTTTCGTACGGTTTTCAGCATGCGTTCCGTAAGAATACAAGTGAAGAAAACCCTTTCTTGAGTCGGGTAGGTACATGATTCTGCCCGTGAATGCTTAAATTGATGTGACACAGTGCTTGAATGCGGCACGCGACGTTGTCCATGCTGTGCTGGACGATATATGCCGCCCCGATCAATGTTTGTCCTTCCATTCTTGATGGATAACTTAATTTATCTTTCCGTACAGTATTCTGGTGGCGTCATGGGCCGGAGGCTCAGAGTATTTTTGTAACTTTCGCCTCTGCTTTCTTAATCAAGGTAGGCGGTTGTACATCTATAATTCTATTTGATCTGATTTAAGGCCCCAAGCTATTACAACCTCGCTTCGCTTCGCACCTCAGCCCAGAGACACGTACGGAAATCAAAGGTTTAGTGCAGAAAGTCGTTGAACTCCTCAGTTCCGAGGCCATTGCTATTGATGAGCGAAATGGACCTGGACTTTATGCCCGGTTCCTTCGCAATCTCCTCCAATCTCCGGTCCTTCAAGACCCGTACCCCCGACACTTACGCATGACGAAATCGACTCGAACAACACCAGAGCTCTTGGACCATGTATCTTTAGCTCCAAGGTCAAACTATTCATCGCCAATCCGATCTGGTGGTTCACCATCTCCACTACCTTCAGAAGAAATGACCTCGTTTGACATGTTTGCACCAGTAGGAGTTGGTGCTACCGATCCATACTTCCCAGGGCTTGATACTTCTCCTACTCTGCCTTACATGGACGCGACTACGACAGGGAGGGTTGGTCCATCAATCGGAACTGTGTCTGACATGTTGATGCCTCCTTTGAACGGAGATGACTACCTCTTGCAAATGCTTGGTGGTGGTTCGAATACACATGACTGGGGACAATCCCACAGTAAGTACGCCCCCAGCGATTGTTGATAGTCGTGAGTCAATAACATTTGCGAATGTAGCTGGATATCAATGGTTCCCTCAATTTCAACAAAACATGGGCATGAGTGTTCTTCTCGACCGCACTGGGTATTAAAATCCATCCTGAACCTGTTTTCGAGGGTTATCTGGCTCTTATGGTGCATATATTTAGCTCGTTATTTGTTTATTCTCCAAGTTCTTGTTTATACTTTGCTCTCATTTTCGTTTTGGGCTTTCCATGTATGTTCAAAAATACTGCATAGGGAAGCTGATGGTTATAATGCGAAGTCAAGTAACCGGGTTCGGTACCTGAGTTGTGAGAACTGTACACGTGACATTTGATTTGCATATATAATATGTGCACTGAATTTTTTCCATCCTAACTCATTCATGGACTTGCATTGTTGTCCTCCTGCGCAGGTTTTCTCCCCTCTCGCAGGTGTCTACCGCTTGTTCTAGATGAAAAATATTCACTTCTAGCTGGAGCGCATTCCAGCTTGTTTTTAGTCACAAGAGTACTTGGACTGCGATTTCCTTACCAGAAGTGTTACATACATACATAACGGTAGAATTGAAGCAGTACACTTCAGACGCTTCAGGTTCTGAAGAAAAGGCAGGATTTGTGCGCCTTGAGGATAGCGATGATACATTTGAATAAATAGCATTGCTACGAACATTGCTACAAAACGATACATATGACTACTTCAAAACACAAGACAGGATGAGTCAGGCCTTATGACTGAACGTGATCTGGGTATCTGCATGCTACGTATTGGTGAATTAAGACCAGAAATTAAGAAAACAACTGACTTTTCACTGGAAGGTCGAACCAATATCGCCGAAACGAATGTTGGAGAAGGTAACTTGTGCATTGGCGCTTTGTCCTTCGACAGTGGACGGGTCGCCAGATTGCGGGTCGCAAGTCCCACGAGCAACACCGGGCTGGGAGGCATCAGCACCGACGGGGTAATCAGAGTCGAGCCACAGCATGTCTGCAAAGTGGTCATCCCAAAGGGACATGACAAGAACCATACCCTTTGCCATAGCCTTGCTCATGTTAGCAAGACCACCGTGTTGTTGGAAGCTTGGTGTGTCACCGAAAGCTTGCTTCTGAGCATCACAGAAGTCAGTGGTGATAGAATCGAAATCGCTCATGCCCGGGATGTTGGTCTGGGAGTTTTGAATGACACGTCCATCCTGAACATACAGGCGGCGAATCTCGGAGAGTGTGCCGGAAGTGGAATTGTTGTTAGTGAGGAATTGAGTGACAACTGTGAATGGACGGGTTGTGTCGACTGTCATTCCAGAGCCGTAGAAGTTCTTAACTCCCATACGGAAGGAGTTAAAGTCACAACCGTCAGGGTCGCAGAGACCGTCATAGCGGCTTTGAATGGCACAATCCTCTCCAGTGCACCTAGTCTGTCCATCAACGTTGCAAGAGTGAGGTGTAAAGGCTGCAGCATTGGAGTTTGCTTCCCAAACATCCATCTCGTTGCAACAAGTACCGAAGTTACCAGTACCAGCATTAGGGTCACTCGTCGAAGGAACCCATCCCTCGGAGTTGGCCTATGGTCAGGTATGTCAGTATTGGTATTGAAATTCAAAGAAGATGAAGAAAACTTACGACTCCGTTAATAAACTTGATATCCCTGGCGCACTGCGAATCACAATAGCCAGTCCCATACTGGGCACCGGCCTTGTTTCCCGAGAAACGGGAGAGACCACCATCTGCATCCATCTCAGAGAAGTAGAGGGCGCCATTAATACCACAAGGAAGTTGTGACAAGTCAACGTCGAAGGTAAACTCCTTGTTCAGGAGTTGGAACAACTGATAATGGGTATTATCGGACATGAGATAGACTCGAGAACCGACGTTCTTCTGTTGCGCGAAGGTGACAAATTTGAGGGTGAGAGCGTTGCCACTGGTGGTGACACCATAAGTACCAGCGTAGTCCGCACCATCAATAGCACAGTTGGCAGCGCAAGTCACGCCATCGGGACAGAGCGTAGCGTCCCAGAGGTTGCCAGTATAGCAGTTGGTGAACCCACCAACGTTGTGAGTCCAACGCCAGTTTGAGTCGAGAACAACGGCGCCACCACTCACGCTAGAGCAGCTTCCACTGCCGGTGCAAGTCTGCCAGGAGAGAGCAGGATGATTCTCTGCCTGATTAGTGCCGATATTCTGGCCAAAGGCCATTGAAATTAGAGCGAGAGCAGTGAGGGTGTTTTTCGGGAACATTTGAAGCTAGTGCAGAGACTCGAAGGTTGCTTTTTGCTGGGGCCACAAAGCCTGTAAAAGCGGTCTTTTATACCTTTAACGTCCCGGTACAATGGATAGTGAATCCCAGACAAAAATGCAAAAAATGGTATGATCATGTGTATGAAAGACGCACCAAATTTTGTCTCGTCCATCAATCTGAAGCCATGAGAATGTCTTCAACACAGGAACAGTTCTATAAATGAGACAGCCCAAAAACAAGCCATTTGAACTCGGAGATACCGCTCCACTCACTCTGAACTCGGTCCTAGATCCAGGCAACATGACTCTCTGTCAAGGACACTACTGTCGGTAGCAGACCGTATGGAGCTGAAGAAGGAAACCCATCAAGCCATGGGGAAACTTACCTCCAAGAATCTATTTTCAAGGTGGAGTCAAATGGCACTCCTTCCTTTGCTACTGCCGGCTTCTCTGCTACGATAAAGCAACATTTACTGTTGAGATATACATTTATCCTCGGATCGCCCGAAATTCAAGCGACGGAATCCTTGTGCTGAGTAGTCAAGTCATTTCCAGTGCATGCATTCGCCGTTTCACCATGTGAGTTAGTAAAAAAGAGTCAATTTTCCCATCAAATACACTGCGTGATTACAAGTTAGGCATTGCTTTCGTGTGCTTGTCAGCGGAATATCCGAACGGTGGCAGAAAGAATTTACGAATGCACCTATCAGACCTTCATGAATCCAGACCGTAATCAGGATCATCCGATTGAATGGTTGATGATTAACCAATGCCTATTCGAAATGAACTTCTTGGGGTAGACAATGAAGCTGAAATTTTGCCATTGCAATGTGAGGGCAAATTTTGTGTTAGTACAACTTTTCAGGTTTCTAATGCTGGTCCCTTTTCAGGTGTTTAACCCTGCTACCTTTGTGGGCCTGCACTGGAAAATAGCATGTATTTTGTTAATCGCCGGACTGCGCTCTATGATGACGTTGATTTTTCAATGTGATCTTGCGATGATAATCCGATTGAACAATAATAAAAGACATGACTGTTGCCGAGAATAGACAGGACCGCTGAAGAAGGCATTAAGTTAAGGTGTGTGATTGAGGTTATATAATACTGACTGCAGTCATCAGTTGCTCCAACTGCGAGATCGATTCATTTACATGCTTCATGGATGCCATGAGGTTTCACCACTATGAGAATTCCAAAATACCAATCCCACAATCCCAGAAGGATGAGAAGCTGAAAAATACACAGGACTTCACCTCAGCTCGGCCCTCGGGTATGGGGGTGGGGTCGGGGTCTTTAAGCTCAAGCGTCCCCCAAAGCAGATCTCCGGGGTCTCAATTTAACAATCGAATAGACAATCGAATATTTGCTGTGCCTCCATGGTCGTGCGTCAGGAAGAATGAATGCAAATCAAAGGGAGAGAAAAAAGGGTCCCACAAAAGGCACTGTAACATAAGCTAGATAAGCTGATACAAAGCCCTCAAGTTTTACGTTGGTAGGCGACTATATGAACGAAAGTCTCAGCAATTGGACCGCTCTTTTGTAGATCTGACTGCCGGCTACACAATGAGCATTTGCCGGTATGTCGGTAGTCAATCTACTATTTCTGCTCCTTGACGGTGGTTCCTGCATTATCAGAGTCACCCGAGACATTCAACTCGATATCAGGATGGGACAGGCGCTGTATCGAAAACTATTTTTTGATTCCACAAGCGAGATCAGTGTTTTATAGTTAAATCACCTTTCAATTGATCTCACTTCTACGTCAGTTCGTTCTTTTTTGTCTTTTGTCTGGATACACTGCTCCAAATGACCGGACACATCATGGGGAAAGGGTTATGGTGTGTTTGTGGCCTATTCAAGTAGAACCTTCTGCATTTCCAGGGGAATAGTTTGCTCTTAACTCCATCCCTAGGTAGGGCGTGTTATTCATGAACAAAAGAAAACCTGTTAGGACATGGAAGTATTAATAGCCAAGGTTGTTCCTGAGAACCATACTTTTTCTTCATGTCCCTAGTCAAAGCACGTAGCATGGCCACCCTCACTTTTTTGGTGGGTGGTGGTTTGGTGGTGAAGACGAGAGCGATTCCTTCGGCAATATTGTGATGAAAGCAAGAGCACCTGTAAGCATTCTAGGCGTTTTACTAGACGAAGCCGAAGCTTTCCCACATATTACCTTTTCTAGCAATTAGATTTCTATGCTCTGGGATTTCCTTCTCACAGACAGGTCAACATTTCAATGCCACCACAACTGAACATAATATTTAGGGGATATGCAAGCAAGGAGTTGAACTCTGTCAATTCGATTCGGCACCCGAAAGAACTTAGGCATGCGCTAACATAGACTGACTTAGCTCCGTCTTGGTTCCTTCTCAGCTGACTTGACTTCTTCTCAGCTGACTCGCGCTTAGAGATAGATGACGTCGTTCAGTGAATGGCCTGACTCTTTTTGCCTTAAGCACTTGTGTGCTTTGAGGAGAACTTCGTCAAGAATGGACTCGGCTTTTGTAGCCTGATAGGAAGGCAACAACAAGTATCTAACATGGCGTTCATCGTGTTGACAATGTTGGCCATGTGTGTTCCTCAGATCTGCAACTATATCTTAACGCTTAGCGGATAAGTAAGCCGAAGTTTGACATACAAACCTATCAGAAAATGGATGACTCCTGGGGACCTGATTCTCCTAGGATGTTCCATGCCGAGATGCCGAGCCTGAATTCAAATTTGGGGGACTCCACTCCTAGATGGGAGGTCATCCAAGTACGAAGTCATGTGCGGTCTGCCTCGTCGAATGAATTTTATTATTGTTTTATCGTTGTTTTGTGTAACCTTGACAACACCGACACAAAGTTTTGTAAACAACTTTTTCTCGCCATGCAAAAACGTAGATCGATACTAAGATTCATGCACTACTACGAGCTTAATTTAGTGATCCCTTACTGTCTATAGACGGACATCTTTTGGCATTGCTCTAAGGGCTTGACGAACACCAAGATCTGCCAGAACATCCTCAGCCCCTCCCAGAAGTGCATCGAACGTGATTGTGCGATGATACTAGTCACATTTATGAGTACATAGCCCGCCAGCCTGTCAGGTATACTTACATGCTCAATGTATTTACCCATTCCAGTTTGAGTGATACCGCGGCCACCAAAAATTTGAACAGCATCACGAGCAGTATCCTGCCCACATGCAGTGGAATAACTCTTTAGCAACGCAATTTGACCCGCAAGTTTGTTGGCCTGTTGTCCATATGACTGGAAACTAGACTCAGTATATATACAGTAATGGCTCTCAAAATTACTATACCATGTTGCACATTTGATAGGTTATATTCTCCAACCAATGTTGGACACTCTCAGCACGAGAAATCATCCCTGCAAGTTTCGAACGAATGACGGCTTGAGAATGTAGAGGTTTGCCGAATACTTTGCGTTGCGTCGTCCACCTGTATCCAGACATCAGAAAAAAGATCAGTCATTTCAATTAGCATACTTCAAGCATTCCTCGACTAT
>Ga0153976_1000859_pt1 | contig 10658 bp, 10 predicted proteins | sample TSGA060MetaG_FD_104717 | JGI IMG/M metagenome (GOLD analysis project Ga0153976, IMG submission 104717) | Attine ant fungus gardens microbial communities from Georgia, USA - TSGA060 MetaG | ecosystem: Host-associated > Fungi > Mycelium > Unclassified | place: USA: Georgia, Yuchi Wildlife... | reverse complement strand
TCAGCAGCAGCAATCTCCCTTTGGCCGATCCAAAGATAATCATCCTCGTCCACATTCACACTCTCCGCGGAAAGCAATCACAGCTTCTTTTGAAACTCGTAATAATTCGAACTTGCAGTCACAATCTCAACAAACTCATTCACGTTGTCAATTACGAAATCAAACTTCACCATTTACTCCTCCAGAAATTCAATATCCGGCTCCATTATCTACGTATGATCCAAATCTCTATCCAGACGCAGCGAGTGCCATTGAGGCTCAATCTCAACAATCTGAATCTCAAGGTCGTCGTCACCCGCATTCTTATCGTCCCGGTACTGATACTCCACCGGCTTCTGATGATGAAGATGATGGTGATGAGAAGAAAGGTATCATGGTTGGAAGAGGATTTGGATTGACAGAGGATGGGGAACCGGATACGAGTAGGCCTAATGCGCTGAAAAGGGGTCCGAAGAAGGGTGTTCAGAGGGAATTAACTAGGGGTAGAACTTTGGTCCAGATTTTTTGAGTGGTTGCGCAGGTGGATGGAAGTGTTGAATGACACATTTTCTCAAGGTTTGTTCATGCTTTCTTTCTGTAAGCTGTCTGTGTCTGCATGGTGGATCGGAATAATCGAGCGAAAATTACTGGATCAAGACTTAAAAGGGACATTATGGAGAATAAGGTGTAGGTTATTAGTCCGGTTCAAGTTCTTTTTAATTGATGGCTTTAACTCGTTCGTTGGATTGGATGGTGTAAGGAACCTTGTATCATGTTCTTTTGAGTATTCTTCTGAGTATGATGATCACCCCTTGAATCAGAATAATCATTCCAAAGCCACCTGTGGTGAGAACTATTGGGTACTGTTTTGAACAAGCATGACAGGTATTCCCATTGGTCTGGGTAATAAACCAACACAACTTGTAGACAACTTGTCATGTTCCGTGCTGATTGTTGACCGAGTTTCTAATACTACTGTAAAAATGTGATTGATAGAAAGACGCCGTGAAAGCTATTTGAATTTGAACTGTGGCTTCAAAACTCAATTTGATCTCATTAGTGGTGTGCTTTAATTGAGTGTGCCTTCATTTTTCAAATTTACGTTAGGAGAAGCACCTAACCAAGAATTTCCCAAGGATTTCAGTGGTATCAACACTTCCCAAGGAAGCAAAGGGCTCGCCAAGACGAGTATGTTATTCCCACACTTTAATATTGGTCTTTTCCTCCTGATGCGCGGTGGACTGCTAACATTCCTGGTTGTCGTCCATGTTGCTGCCATTGTCCTGTTCTCTCGGGGATTTCTTTTGAGTAGATTTGCACTTGCTAATATCTCTGAGCGAGGCCAGAACCAGCCACAGCCAACACACAAGCGCGCAGTGGTCCTCGTCATCGACTCGCTGCGTTTTGACTTTGTTTCTCCAAACCCACCGGAGCCCCACAACAAACACTACCACAATGTCTTGAAGCTACCTGCTCAACTTACAAAGTCGCGTCCAGAACATTCTTTCTTGTTCAATGCGTATGCTGATCCACCAACGACAACTTTGCAGCGTATCAAGGCCCTGACTACAGGCTCATTGCCCACTTTTATTGATATGGGAAGCAACTTTGGTGGTTCTGCTATTCTTGAGGATTCAATTGTCAGACAGTTGCAGCTGAGTAATAGGACTGTGAGTGCTAGCCTAGTCCCGTTCTCACAATCTCATTTCTCATTAGAAGATAGATCGCTTTTATGGGAGACGATACTTGGTTGTCCACATATCCAACTTCTTTTCACCCAAACTTGACTTTTCCTTACGACTCTTTCAATGTCGAGGACTTGCATACTGTTGATACAGGAGTCCTCACGCACCTCTTCCCGCTTCTTCTCAACTCTCATCCTGCTTTGTCTACTTTGCCTGGACAAAAGCAATTTGACTTTCTCATTGGTCATTTCCTCGGTGTAGACCACGTCGGACACCGTGTTGGTCCTTCCCATCCGTCCATGCATGCCAAATTAACACAGATGGACACCGCCCTACGACGAGTTGTGGATCTCCTCGATGATGATACCATTTTGGTCGTATTAGGCGACCACGGGATGGACCGTGCAGGTGATCATGGCGGTGATGGCGTTCTTGAGACGTCATCCGCTCTCTGGATATACTCCAAAGGACCGCCCTTGATGGACAAAACCTTGCCAAAAGTGTTCTCTGGGCTTCTTGAATATAAAACGTTCCCTGGAACCAACATCCCATGGAGGTCCGTACAACAAATTGATTTGCTGCCCACATTGAGTCTTCTGTTGGGTCTGTCAATCCCGTATAACAACCTTGGCAACGTCATTCCCGAATTATTTTGGCGTTCTTCTCCCATTCAAACATCCGAGCTGGAAATAGCACTGGAGGAAAATTCGCGGCAAATTTATCAATACCTCGATACATATCAATCGTCCTCCTCAGGATCCGATCTCCGGTCTATCTGGATGTCCCTCCGATCTTCCTGGGACGCGATTACCGTCGCACCTCAACTCTCGTCTGTCAATCCCCTTGAAGCCAGGCTCGTAGCAATGTCGTTGTTCAATCGCTCTGCCCTTTCTGCATGTCGTACCATCTGGGCCCGATTCAACCCAGTGCTGATGGCCGCTGGCTTAGCTCTAATGCTCACTGGGATTCTAACTACTCTGATCGTCTACAATTCTCTTCGTTCTCGCATGCCACTTGCAGCGGAGGAGCTTCTAAACGCCGTGATACCCAAGGTTCTAAAGACCACAATGATGGCAGATACTGCAGTTGCGGGTTTTTCTCGTGTTTTCGGATTCGCCCTGCCAGTGGTGTTCCCTAGTGGTCTACCTATGAGCACGTTTGAGACGGGTTTATTCATTGGCCCCATGGTGGGATGTGTTGTCCTGGCTGTATCTGTGTTCACTCACGATGACTCTGTTTCACGCGGACGGAGAAGGAACGCATACTCAGTCCCAGCAGCACTCGCCGTCTTGATCCTATTCCTGCATATGCTTTCGTTCTTCTCCAATTCTTTCACGTTTTGGGAGGATAGAATTGTATTATGGCTGTGCGCGTCGTCAATGATACCTTTTGTGCTATGGGGAGCTGCTGCACCAGGATTATCTTCCGCAAAATCGACTTCAGGCCAGAAAAAGAGAAGTGTAGGTGTATTGGAGAGACTAGGATTAACGACACTACGAGGCAAGATTATCGGGTTCTCAGTCTTATTCCTTATCTGTGTCCGGTTCATGTCCCTTGTGACTGTATGCAGGGAAGAACAAGGCGCATATTGCCATGTCACATTTTATGCTACGCCATCTACGCCACCCGCTATAGCTTCGTCCACTTTCCTCGGCCTTGGTGGTAGTTCTAGAGAAAATGTTGTACCAGAACCAATGACGATCGTATCCACATCCACAACACCACCAACTTGGTCTCTTATCTTTGCTCTTCCCACCGCACTAGTTTTGCCTGTCGTCATTACGCAAATTCTAAAGATCACAAAAAGCGATAACGGGGTTGCCCCGATCATGGTTTGGGGAGTTGTCACGCCTGCTCTCGTTGGTTCATGGGCATTTTGGACGTTAGAGTGGGCTGAGACTGGAGTTCTTCACACAGTTGACACTCCAATGCTCAAAACCCTTGAAGCAGTTGCAGGAGTGTTGGATGAGCTTATTGGATTGCGAACGCTGCGCTCGTGGATCGCGAGAGGTGTATTTTCGTGGGTCTCATTAGGATTTTTAGGGTGGTGGATGCTCCCTCTTTGTTTAGATATTCGGTTGTCGACAGCGTCCTCCACGCTTGCTTCTGCCCCTTCTACAAACACTCCCAGGAAAACCCAGATTACGATACTTGGTTATGCGAATGCATATGGAGCGTCGTATCTCATGTTCTATCTCCTCGTATTCTCTTTGGTGTATCTGTGCACGTCGTTACCTGGGCAGGTCGTTCTGGGGTTATCCACGATTGCACTGATGTCGTATTTGGAAGCTTTGGATGGAGTCAGAGATGCGAAGGAGATTGAAAGAGTAGTTGCAAGAGCTTTGAACCCTTCCCAAATAGATACCCGTATCAATTCTGGCACTATTACTGCGACTAAAAAGTCTCAGGTGTCAAGTGATACTGCGAAAAAGAATTTTAACCAAGACGAGGCAGAAGCGGAGCCTACGACGCTCCTCGCAACGTTGCCTCTCATCCTTCTCTCTTTCATCACTTTCTATGCCACTGGTCATCAAAGTACGGTTTCGTCGATGCAGTGGAAGACGAGTTTCGTCTTGACTGAGACTGTCAAGTATCCGTGGAGTGTTTTGAGTATTCTGCTTAACTCTGCCGGTCCGTTTCTGTTGTTGGGAATTGGTGAGACAGCGTTGGCTGGGGGCTGGAAGCGGTCTCCGATGCTTTTACCCCATACCGCACCAGATGAGACTGGCTCCAAGTCTTCTAGAGAGCTACAGAAATCGGCAAAGGAGGAAGAAGCAGAGTTGGGTCAGGATGTCGAACAATCATCGCTTCTCACGATTCTCCTCATTCAACTATACTTCCTCGTCCTGTTGTTTGGAGCGTCCATGAGTGCTGCGATGTTGAGGAGACATTTGATGGTTTGGAAGGTTTTTGCGCCACGGTTCATGGCAGCGGTTGTAGAGATACTTGTTGTGGATTTGAGTGTCTGTTTGAGTATGTGGTTCGTTGTGGGTAGAGTGGTAGATAAGGTTGGATGGGTGCTTGGACGAGTAGGTATTGGAAGAACTTTGAACCAGGTCGGAGGTGGTGGTGGTGGTGGGAAGGAGAAGGAATAGTATTCGGAGTAAGATGTTACCGAATGGTTCATTGTGATGCTTCAAGAGGATCGGGAACTGCTCTGTTCTGAACCCGAATTATGTAGAAGAATGTATGAATATTCGAATGATTTTTCGTCTGTGTTGGGATTGCGAGTTGTAGGTCTGTTGAAATGTAATGATTTGTGAGGTAAAGAAAAAAATGATCACATTCTATACATTTGTATATCTTTTCCTTGCATTACAATAGGGATGTAGACAAACACGAGGGATGGTCCACTTTAATGTGCACATTAGTTGGTAATTCACTGCCTGCTCTAATTTCTAGGATTCTTTTGCAGCTCACAAGTGAATTAGAGGACATTTGACTATAGTTGATTTACGGAAGTCAGAAAGACGATCGATCAGGTTTTTTGTTTCGAGTCATGGCCATTCATCGAATAATGTATGTATTTGTTCAATACATTGTATATGTAACCAGTGGGTTTTGACAAGGGACAGCTGGGACTCCAAATCATTTGTATGGTTGGGCGGGTGACGATAAACGCGTGCCACGTTTTCAAAACGTACACATCCAGTATCGTTACGTATTAAACACCCACCCACAACGACAAAAAAATGAGGTCCACCGATAACTTCTCTCAACAACGACAACAACTTGCAGATCCAGAAATGACATTCGGTGCAGGCGATTCGCGGGTAGTATATGACTTATTATCTCCCGATCTCGGAGAAACCGCGTATGATCAGTTGATCAAGCAAGTTGAATGGGTTAAGATGTATCATCATGGTAAATGTCATTTTGTTCTCCCCATCTACACATATTTATCATATTTAGGGGGTGAAGTACCGAGATTAGTGGCTCAGCAAGGGGAGATTTCGGATACGGACGGAAGGTAAAGAAAAACAAGCAACCTGAAAAAAGTCAGCTCAAATTCTCTCTCCCCTTTTTGAGTTATCCGATTTATCGTCATCCAGTTGATGAAATACCTCCGCTATCATCCTTCTCTCCTATTGTCCAACTCATACGCGAACACGTTCAGAAAGTGAGATTTGATCTGTTTATTACTCTCTCTTTTTTATCTGAACGGGATACACACAAAAAGGTTTTAAACTTCCCAGTAAACCATGTCCTCATTCAACATTATCGCTCTGGAGCCGACTACATATCTGATCACTCTGACAAAACAATAGACGTGATCCGAAACTCTTCCATCGCCAATGTCAGTTTGGGAGCTCAACGTATTATGACGCTTCGTCTCAAAAGAAACAAACGGAAACAACGATAAGAAGGGGAACGTCAAGCTACTCCTACTACCATAACCGCCCTTGATAAGAATCCCACCACGCACATCCATCAACCACCACGTTTGACACAACGTATACCTCTACCCAACAACTCTCTGTTCATCATGGGTCTAGAAACGAACAAGAAGTGGCTTCATGGTATATCGCCTGACAAACGACCGCTTTCCACTCTTTCTCCGCTTGAACAAATCCATCAAGGTTCCCGAATCAGTTTAACCTTTAGATGGATCGGTACGTTTATCAACCCCGTGGATTACACGATCTGGGGTACGGGAGCACGAAGCAAGAAACGCGAAGATGCGAGAAAATACATCATCATCATGGATAAAACACCACCATCACCAGAAGACGACGACGATGGGATGAAACAATTCAAAAAGCTGATATGGGCTTTTGGTCAAGAGAATCAAGACTCTGAATTTGATTGGGATAGGTGGTACGGCGAAGGATCCGATGTTGTGAATTTCGCGCCAGAAAATAAAATATGAGAAAACCAAATCGTCCGAATCTGTTGGGTTAGAGAGGAACGATCATTAATACGTATCATGACGCCTTGTCTCAGAAAAACAAAAACTCCAAAACACAATAACAACAGCGGGAATGTCAAGCCTATCGCTACCCACGAAACGCCATCAACGCCACTACTAATACTACCAACAACAACAATAACAGAAGAAGAAGAAAGGGATGGAACAATTTACAAGGGGCTTTCAGGTCAGGAGAATTATAAATCAAAAGAACACCTTGGTGCTGCTTATTTAACAGTATGTTTGGTCAGTTGCTTCAATGGCACTAATACTAAGATCTATAGAGTGAGAGCTCATACTTTCCTCAAAATATAGAAGCGAAGAAAAGCGTGATTTGAGACCAAGTGTGAAGTTATCATGTAATATTCCATATCCTGGTGTTAATTTTGTCTCGATCTTGCAAACAAGCGAGCAAATACAATTATTAAAGATACATTGCTTGGAAGTGAATCGAGGAACCAGCCAAGCTGATTGAAGAGATTGTCCTGGATCCAAAACCTGATTTAGATGCGGTACCAGTAGAAGTAGAGCAAGGAGTCATGGATGTGATGATTATGCAATATGGGGATTGGAAGAAGGTTGATGAGGAAGAAGTCAGACGAGGCCGAGAGGCAGGGGAAGAGAGAGACTGAGTGTAACTGTTTTGGAAATTCGAACATTAAGGTAGTAATCAGAGAGATAGAAGTTTTATGGGACTGTCTAACTAGCTAAGTCTTCCAGGATCACCGCAATGCAATCTTGATCGATCTCCTCACTAATAAAAGTATCTGGCTGATATTATACATACGACCTCTTTCGATGTCGCTCATTTTCCGTTTTCTCATATTCTCTACAATTGTGACTTTGTTTTTTACGTGCACTATGATTATTATTGGTATGATGAACTGGCACATGCTGATATACCTGAGGAGCACGTCTCTCAAGTGGTTATCCCATCACTAGTTCTAGGACACCACTTGGGGAGGTAAGTGGAGTTTTCTCAAATTCAACTCGGAACTGAACCAAGTATCCCCGCCCTGCAGTGAACTACTGGCGCAACACTTAGCACTATGGCTGGATTGTGTACTGTCATTGATAGAGGTTGCATCAGGTAGGTAATCAGTCACTCTCATTCTCTACGTATATCTTTTTGATCTTCTCTCAGTGACATGTTTACTTATACTGCTGAGTCCACCAAATCAATTTTATATATCAGTAGATCATTTTATGCGCATCAACTAATCTTACGCTCCTTTTGCTGCTATTCAATCTTGCTCGTAAATTGTGGATATTATATTCTGGCAAGACGGGCAGACTGATGAGTATTTTGTGTCTGATACAAAGATAAAGTATACGCACCTAAGACTCACCTAAAATCCAGACGGAGAGACCGGATCCTAGGTACACTTAATGCGCCACCTAAGTACGAAAATTAGGTATGTATGGATTTGTGGAGACTGTCAGAACTCCGTGCATGTGTTGCTATGTGAATATGAAATAATAAGTATTGAGGCGGAATATTGAATTGCAGACGGCACAGATGTCAATGAAACTTAGAATGCTTCGATAGGATTGCCAAAAAATTGTTAGCCCCAAAGAGCGCACCCAATCAGTTAATCATTGTGATACAAAGGAACGATCTTCGGTCAAAACCCGAGCCAGTGTCGAACTGCTCCCGTCGACAATCGGAACAGTAGTGAGCCATGAGAGACGGTCCCAAGAGTCATATTCATCTAAGACAAACGAAAGGAGACAAAAAAAACCATGCTCGAATTCGTAGTTTGAATACCTTCTTGGCTACTGAGATCTCGCACTACTTGGTCTTTATCTCTTGGTGAGTAAGTCTCGAACCTTTGGGCTTCTTGTTTACTTGCAAATTTGAGCACCAGCCTCGGTTTCTTTGATCATTGCTTCATGCGCCGATCGACCGATTATTCACTGATTAATCACTCAGAGGTATCTCACCAGAAACTCTTGATCAAGCTCTCAGGGATAGGACTCCACAAGTAACACCCACTGAACATGCAGTATAATCCAAGACCGCCAATCCACGAATCGGATGCATAAATAGCCTATCTAGAAATTAATATTAACAGGCTCGCAGCCAAGTGCGACAAACCCGTCTATGAGGAAGTGAGTGAATGATAGAACATGAAAGGAAAAAGGAAAACAGTACTGAATGTAGTGTTTGAGCAGCATACAGTCTGCGAGTTACTAAAAAACGATGAGCACATATTTGCTTGTATATCAAACGAACAACTGACCAGTCGACCCCAGCGCCACCTTGTCCCGCAATAGGGATGCAATTAAGACCGATCAAGCTACTGGGTGAACCACAGTTGGGTTCTTGAGATGGATTCTCTTCGAGTTCGTTACAGCAAAGAATAGGCCCAGAGTCGCAAGTCTGGTTCCGAGGTAATATAGTCGGGACGGCGACAACGGCAGAGACGAATATTACGAAGGAGAGAAACTTGGAATACATCGTTGTGGTGTTGAGAGAGACAAAAAAACGAATGAAGGGTTTTAAAAGCTTAAACTGAGGAATTTTCATCCATGAGACGAGGCTTAAATACATATTCTGGATACCTGAAAGATCTGTTCGGAAGCCGACTAACATCGTGATGATGATGTTACAACTAGATTAAAAAAGGTATAGTTGCTGACATCCAGGGAATCATTGAATTTTTGGCAGCATGAGATGGATCAGCAATCGCATTTGGGAAACATGATCTTTTTCGCATGTGCTGCTTTTGATCGCAGTGAGGGATAAGGGTCTTTAGGCTCATTGAGTGGCGACTTTGGCAATTAAAGGAATGGCTAGAAACGCAAGCTGCTGAACTAGTCAACCCCTGACGACCGGGCAGACTAGCTTGTTAAGGAAGCAACCCTACTCTCTTCAATGGATAACTTCCTGTAAAGATCCGGGACATTCCGAGGATGTAGTAGTGCACGTATGAATTTCAGTATGAGAAAATCTGACATTTGATTCTTTTTGCGTCACTGACACTTGATTTCTGTGATGAGTCAGGTGTGATGTCACATCGTCACACCGCGTCGATTCGACGCAATAATCCCAGATAACCATGTGACTCTATTTGGGAAAGATGTGCACATATTAGCACATCAAACGGGTACATCATACGGTTCCACATGGTAACCTCATTATAGATGTTGATCATATTTACTCAATTGGATTGAATTCCATCAATTGTGTATCACATACGCCTCTAATGCAAAATGGTTGGTGCATGAGCCAGTCAAAAATCAATATGCCTAAAGACAGATAGCATTTATACATTTTCCCATGTAATTCCACCAGGTCTGCACACAGATTAACTATAATTCATACATAGAGAAATGCTCATCCAGACATCAAATAAATATTAGGACCTGGTTTTGTACAACCAAGCTACTCAGTTCTGCTCACCCAAGTATGAGATCACATTTGATACCTGGTTTTGTACAACCAGGTTGGGTGGTTCTGCTCACCCAGGTATCAATTGTCATGACTTGGTCAAATGGCTAAGTCATTATTTATATTTCTTTTCTTTTTCTTTTCATTTAATTAGGAAATCAATGGACATGTGAGAGGGAATGGTTCAAAGGAGATGTGTGGGACTTTATAAATAGAAGTAAATATAGAATGTGTATAAGTAGTGCATAGCAATTGAATGAGAACTCTATTGAGTTCTCCTTGTCAACTCAGACTAGGAGTAGTTCTAAGGTATCACAGTCTAAGTTCTTATACTAGAACTTAATAGCTTCATCAGTACTGCTTATCACAGAGCTCTACCACCTCTTACTCTCTGATCTTTCTTGGTACCTGGATGACACAACTCAGGACCACTATAACATAGCTGGGCCCTAGGCTTAAGGGGACTTATCAGTCAGTTAGGGACTGAAGGTAGAGATACAGTACTAAGCTCAGGCATCGTGATCAAGGCCAGAACTTGCAACTGAGTGTTAGTAGATAAAATAGTAGCCTTTGCCTTATAAACCTTGTACTGGTGGTCCATTGTAACCAATACACACAAAGGAGTAATGCTGCATTCTTAGGAAGGTGTTTAGGTTAGAGATCCTCTCCTTGGAATGATAGTATAACCATG
>Ga0153976_1000858_pt1 | contig 10664 bp, 12 predicted proteins | sample TSGA060MetaG_FD_104717 | JGI IMG/M metagenome (GOLD analysis project Ga0153976, IMG submission 104717) | Attine ant fungus gardens microbial communities from Georgia, USA - TSGA060 MetaG | ecosystem: Host-associated > Fungi > Mycelium > Unclassified | place: USA: Georgia, Yuchi Wildlife... | reverse complement strand
CAGGTAACGCATTGGAGAGTGAATAAACTACTTGGCTCCTCAACTCAAAAATATGAATGGCCATGGCCAATTAATTACCTGCTCCTCTGACAAACAAATATTGCCCGCGACAAAGGAGAAAATTAAGCCCACCGCGAGGCTCGAACTCGCAGCCTTCAGATATAGCAGGTATAATATCACATTATAGCCTTAAAAGTCTGACGCTCTGACCAATTGAGCTAGGCAGGCATGAATTTATAGCTTGATAGATACATTCACAACCATTTGGAAAGAAATTACCCTACCGTGTGAGAACTTGTAATTTTCGATATTTCGATAACAGTTGCTCGTTCAACATCATCTTAAATTAGCCATGTCTACCAGTGGCCTCAAGGCCATTGCACCTGTCCCTACGGCCAATGACTTCCTCGACATCGTATTGTCGAAGACTCAAAGGAAAACCCCCACAGTAAGGCTCTTGTCCTCGCCTTGAAGCTCCTGAGGCTGACTTATTCCTAGGTTATCCATAAAAACTTCAAAATCAGTCGAATACGAAATTTTTACATGAGAAAAGTCAAATTTACACAGGATTCATTCGCTGAAAAACTTGGCGCTATCTTATCTGAATTTCCGTTGCTTGATGTAAGTGCAGGTGGAAAGTTTGCAGTCAAATAAAATGACCCCGGATTTCAGGATCTCCATCCATTCCTTTCCTCACTCATGAATGTGCTCTACGACAAGAATCACTACAAACTGGCTCTTGGCCAGCTACGGACTGCCAAGCATCTCATAGACCAAGTTGCCAAGGATTATGTCCGTTTGCTCAAGTTCGGTGATAGTCTCTATCGGTGTAAGCAGCTGAAAAAGGCTGCTCTTGGTCGGTAGGTCATTAAGTCTCTTCCTGCATCCAGAAACGATCAATGTTGACACGGTGGAAGTATGGCAACAATTATGAAGCGCCAAAAAGACCCACTTGCCTATCTCGAGCAAGTCCGACAGCATATCTCCCGTCTCCCCGCCATCGATCCCAACACCCGAACACTTCTCGTCTGTGGATATCCCAATGTCGGGAAATCATCTTTCATGAACAAAGTCACCCGCGCTGATGTCGATGTTCAACCCTACGCCTTCACCACAAAATCTTTGTTCGTTGGTCACTTGGATTACAAGTACCTCCGATGGCAAGTTATCGATACACCTGGAATTCTTGATCACCCATTGGAAGAGATGAACACCATCGAGATGCAGAGCATCACTGCAATGGCCCATCTCAAAGCTTGCATCCTATACTTTATGGACCTGAGCGAGCAATGTGGATATACGATAGAAGCTCAAGTACGTCTTGTTCGCCCCTTCTTTTTTGCTGAATCTACTTAATACCAGTGAAGTGTAATCTTTTCCACTCCATCAAGCCCCTCTTTAGTGGCAAACCCGTCATGCTTGTCATTAATAAAATTGACGTCACCCGTCTCGAAGACCTCACGCCCGAAAATCGTGTTCTCGTGCAAGAGATCATAGATTCTGAAGGTATCTTCTCCGTTCAAGTCTCCTGCCACTCCGAGGAAGGTGTGATGGAACTCAAGAATAAAGCCTGTGATGCTCTTCTCGCATTTCGAGTCGACAACAAGCTCAAAAGTAACAAAATTGATGCTATCGCTAACCGGATACACGTTGCTCAACCAAGGCCAAGGGACAATGTTGTCCGTGAACCGTTTATCCCTAACGTAGTGAAGGAGAGGAAGAAGTATAACAAGGATGACCCTGAGAGACGTAGATTATTGAAAGACCAAGAGATTGAGGAAGGTGGTCCTGGTGTCTTCAATATCAACATGAAGAGTGAGCCTCACTGCCTCATATCACTCATCACCATACCTATACCTTTACAGAGGACTACATTCTTACCAATTCTGATTGGAAAATGGACATCATGCCAGAAATCATGGACGGCAAAAATATCGCAGACTTTATTGATCCCGACATCGCAGAAAAACTTGAAGCCCTTGAACGTGAGGAAGAGAAACTTCAAGCCGAAGGGTTCTACGATAATGACGAAGAGATGGTAATTACCTTTCGTCCCCTCTCTCTAAACCACTGTTTCATCTTTCCCGTTTTTTAGTTCGACTCTGACGACGAACGTGAAGCAGCCCAAGCCAAAATCGCTCTTTCCCACAAAATCAAAGCACAACTCAAGAAAAAATCCCAAAAGAATCAAGCTCGGCTACCACGTACAGCCGGTCTTCGGACGATCACTGAACTCACTGATGCATTCACTAAAGCCGGGTTGGACCCCAGTCGAATCCAAGAGCGTGCCGAGCTCTTGGCTAAGCTTAAAGGTGCCAAGCGTAAACGTAAGAGAGATGATGACGATGAAATGGACGTGGATGGTGAAGGTGAAGGTGGTGAAAATGACGAGGCTTGGGAAGACATTGACAAGATGGATGTCGATGATACTGAAGGACCTTCAGGCAAGAAAGTCAAGACGAATACTGGTGCTGTTGTTACGAAACGGGTACCGAGATCCAATCGTTCTTTGGCTGGACTTCGAGATCACGTCGTACGTTGATGTTCATTTCATCCTCAATCTCCCTCCTCCTAATAATTCCAATTCTTTGATCCATAGCAAGCTAATCGTGCCACAAAACTTCGCAATCTCGGCCAACGATCCCGTAATATGCTCGCCAAAGCTGGCGAGGGTGATCGCGCCATCAAAGTCAAAATGGTCAGTTGGGTGATTGATCAACTTTCGTTCTTTCTGAATTTTTTTTTGGTTGCTTTTTATAAACAGCCCAAGCACTTGTTCTCTGGGAAACGGAAAGCTGGAAAAACGAACCGAAGATGAGACGAAGGAAGATACTCACTCTTGGTTGTCTATTCTGTGGATACATATATACATATACATAGATGTATATACACTCATTATCTGTGCACAATCTCAATCCTTCGCATTAGTGAAGATCATAAATAGTTGTAAAGAGAGAAGGTATACAATCCTACGTAAATATGTAACAGACAGAGATCTCGCCATCAAGACGAACAATCAAATATACATCCAATCCAAGAAGGGCGCGCCGATGTCAACAAAAGCAACAAAAGAAAACGCTGGCTATATAACTCCATACGAAGCAGAGTCGGCTAAATAATCATGAAAATAATAAAAGTATGAGTAACAACTAAAACTCAAAAAGTAGAACGATTGGATGAACGTCATAATAAATATAATAAATAAGTAAAAAGGAAGGGAAAGGAACGGACACGAAAATGAATCAAACCAAATTACTCATCCAAAAGAACAGCTCCATCATCATCACAGAGATGTACATCCAGAAAACGAAAGCGAAGAGTTTCATGTCATGTAGAGTCATAAATCAAAGGGCATACAAAGTCGCGTGTCCGCCGAATCGAAATGTTAGCCCCTCCACAGTGTCCCAAAGCTTCAATCATATCTTGGGAGGGACAGGGGTGTATAACCCAGACTTGACGAGTCCAAGTCCACAATGGTGGAATCAAGGATCAATAAAAAACGACGATGAACGGGAAGATACCTCAAGGTGTCGCAAGAGGAGTGGAGTGTCGCACAAGGAATATAGGAAGAGAGAGAGAGGAAGGGAAAGTAAGAGAATGTGATATCTCCCATCACCCTCACTACCTCCCCATCTTCAATCCCAATCAATAGCCATCCCCCCCGGCCCAGTCGCAATCCCTATCCCTCTATCCGCCTCTCTCCTCAACCACTTAATTGCAACCTTATCATCTCTCAACCACGGACTCAACACATCCCAACACTTCTGATTATGCTCCTTCAACCACGACTTCTCCTCCTTACTCAACATCGACTCCCTCACCATCCGTGTTTGAATAGGCACACAGGTAAGTCGTTCAAATCCTAACCAGACATTGCCGTTGAATTCGTGTTTGGTCTGAATCCGACGCACTATGAGTGCAGATTCAATTCGGATGCCCCATTTGTCTTTGAGGTCTGAAGAAAATCAGAGGTTGGACGGTCAAGTACTCGAAAAGCTTAAAAAGGACGAATGACGTACAGAATCCTGGCTCGTTGGTGATAACGTGTCCCGGCATAAGAGGAACATTGCTATTAAATCCATGGTCACCTTCATGTACAGTCAAAAAGGCTCCAAATCCATGACCGGTCCCATGCTACAGAACCACACGTCAGATATCCAAATCCTCTGCGATGATAATCAGTGTTACACACCAAATAGTTGAGCCCATCCTTCCACAACGCCTTCCTCGCTAACACATCCAACTGGTATCCAGACGTGCCCTCAGGAAATACCGCACTATCAATCGCGATCTACGCGTGTCCAGGTTATTATCCGGGCAGATAAAAAGAATACGAATACATACGTGTCCCTGTAAAACCCTCGTATAGGCCTCACACTGATCCGGCGTCGGCCTTCCAAAATGAACGGTCCTAGTTGTATCACACGTCCCATCTCTGTACTGCCCACCTGAATCACTGCATGACGACATATCAGCAATACTTTCTACCACTCAAAGTATCATACACTCACTTCAGATAAGGCGTCTCCCGGTCAATCATCCTCGCCGAGTGTTTCTTCGGCGTATAATGTGGCAACGCAGCATTTGGTCCCGAAGCCGAGATCGTCTCATAAGCAAGTCCCATAAACTTCTTCTGCTTCATTCGAAACTCTTTAATCCGCCATGCCGCTTCCCATTCCGTGATATCATAGCCTGAATTAAGTTTGTTTTCAAGCCAAGCAAGAAATTGAACCTATATAGCGTTAAGAGCCCAATAAACCAAAGTGTCACCAGAAGACGTACGAAAGCTGCTGCATCACGAATATAAGCGTTCCTCAAACCTTCCAATTCTCTCTCATTCTTGATGGCCATCATAGACTCCGGTCGATTCGGTGCGATCGTATACCGAAAATGCGTCAACATCAACGAAATCGCATATGAAGTCGATGGTGGGATCAACAACTTGATGGAAAACGTCCATTAATTCTTCGATCAGAAGTACAACGCGTACGCACTTTTCCTTCACCCCACTCCCTCTTTCTTAAAAATGGCCACAAATCAGTATAATTCCTCCGTTCCAAGTTCATCTTTTCAAGATACGGCGTGACTGTATCATCGACTTTGGAAGAATCGATGAAAAGAATGACTTTGTCAAGACCAATGTAGAGATAAGCGTGAAAGAGCGGGTTGAACGGTATATCAACACCACGAAGATTCAACGTCCAAGCTGCAAAAAAAATTCAGAAAATGAAAAGACGAGCCCCAATACGCTTACCAATACAAGCCAACGAAGTGACCAACATTCCAACATGCATCTGCTGCGGGGTCGGTTCCACATTCTTCGAATACGAAGGGATAGCAGGAGGATGAGCCTTGATCCACTCTCTCAACTTGAATATCTTGTATGTCGCGTCCGCTCCTGTATATTCCATACTCTGAACATACACCGCGCCTCGAGGTTTGCTCGGCTTTTCCTTCCACACCAAATCAACCAAATTTTGTGATGGAAAGGTGAATTTGCAGTCGAGTGGGGATAGCTTGGAATTGATGAGGGTAGCCTTTTCGTGCGAAATCATTCGGGCATCGATTCCGATTCGTTGATTCTTGGTCAATAACGACTGTTACAGGGTTAAAACACATCATATTGTAAAACAGATGACACGTACGATCAAGAAGTCGACCCAGTCTTTCAAAACTTTACTACCCGATCGCCCATCACTATCATACAGGTTACCGGCTTTGATGACTTGCCAATTCTTGTCCGTCTGCGTTTCCGCTTGAATCCAGTATCGAGAATCGGTTACGAGATATGCATTGGAGCGAGTAACGATAGCTACACCAGATGAACCCGTAAACCTTGTCACTGAACCGTGAGTCGAGTGCGAAGTAGAACAAATAAGCCATTACCCTGTGATAAATTCGCGGCGCTTGTCACTGGCTGCGACGTACTCGGACCCATGAGCGTCCTCCGATGGAACGATACTAAGAAATGAACTGATTAGAATCAAGAGCAATGAGTAACAGAGCAAGAAATTTACTAGTAATCAACGCCAGCCTTCTCCATCTCCGTTCTTAGTTCCGCGAGCCTCTCTGTCGTATTGACGCTTTGATCTGGAACGTCTACATCACCTTGAATCTTTCTTTCTAGTGCGCTTCCGACAAGCGTGCTTGATGAATCAGAAGCCGTAAGCGGTGGTCTTGGTAGAGCTGAATTCGTGCTGCTCGAAGTTACCCTGCTATCTTTCGTGAGATTTGTCCGTGCAGTATCTTTTGATTTAGCTGTATCCCTTCGCTGCAACGAGGTTTGAGGGCTACGTGAAGGAGGAGCACGGACAGTGATTCCGCTTGCTTGCGAGGATTTTGAGTTTGAACGATGTGAAGACCCCTTTTCTCGATCTGACATGGTTTCTGGCCGCTGATACAAAGGTAGTGTTGCGTCTGACGAAGACCTAGCTCTTGTCAACTCGGCCTCAAGTTCCTTCTCCTTGTGCCCCATTCCCCAGCCATATCCTGCCTTGGACGAAGAATTCATAGACTTTTTCGTCCCTTTCATCGTATTTCCTCGCTTCAGGGTCACGGGAAACGGACTTGAAAACACCTTCATGTCTCTTTCCTTGCGTTCTCCACCAAGAACCAGTGGCGGCACCTCGTCGTATTTTTCCGAGTCCGTTTGGAAGGTCAAGTTGTCGGCTGCACTCGTCAACGTCGATGTACTCTGCGCGAACGAGGGGTGTCTGGCGATCTGAGAGGTCGAAGCTGTGCGTACGTGTGCACTGTGAGATATTTCAGAGGCGTTGCCGATTGAGAGTCTGCGCTTTTGTTTTCTGGAAATAAAAGGAAAACAGATAGGCGGAGGCGGAGGAGGCATGGCAGGGTCGTGGCTTAAGACTCAAGCACACAACACCACTTAAGGTATTTTAGATGATGTAAGCTCAAGCACTTGATTAGAATATTACAAAGATCGAAGCCTCCCGTCCCGTCATTACCATGTGTGTTTCCCTCGGATCCTGTACTGGAGGCAAGCACGCTGTCAGGTCACAATCCATATCAACGTACAATGTGACCTTTTGTATCCACAACCATTGCAAGTAAATATTGGCTGAGTGCAAGAAACTAGTATAGTTTGAAGCAAAAGACGTTAGAATAGAGACAAACACGTCAATCCGTGCTGCATCCTCCAAAATTCACTCTAACCAGAGTTTGGATACCATTTCATGGTGACTAGGAGGTAAGCTTGACCAGCAGTCATGTGCCTTCTGGGACAGGGTAGTTCCATCCATCCACAACAAACTTTATCCGACTTCTGATTTTACTCACTAGCCCCGGAAAAGCATACAATTCCCAAAAGAAGATGGCTATACATAAAACACTTCAATATATTTTTATCTTCTATTATTTGATAGTGTGCGGGCGCTCGTAACTGTTCCTCGTTTGCCACCTCTCAGGGGAAGATGCAGAAGTGAGAAAGAACGCCTCGGATGTGCGCAGAGATAAGCCTATGGGGGTCCAAATACCGGATTTACTTTTAAGAACTTGATAAGGTTCATCGAGAAAGGTTTCTCGGTCGTCAGTCAATCCTGAGCGCAAGAAGATGTGTGCCGGCGGGACTCTATTTGGTATTTGGGATGCTACTGCTACAACAACCCTTCCGGACATACTACTACCCCAAATATCCCTAATTCGAGATTCTCCAGCGAATAAAAGTCTGTCTACATTTGAATTTGAGTGACATAGCCACAAGCTTTTCATATCGTAAGAGCAACTTCTTATCGTTCGAAGCGGCGCGAGAAGAAATAAAAAAATTTCAGACCGAACAACAAACTACACACTTTCACTTATCATTCAATCTAATTTAAGAAAACAGTCAGCAAAAAAAAGATAAATTGGAACACTATTGCACAAGGGGTATGAAGAATGGAAAACAAATGAGCAAAGTCATTGAAATGAAAAATAAATGTGGTTAGAGGAAAAAGAACGGAAACTGATATGAAGGGGAGAAACAGTTCTGAAATTCTAACATCCTCAAGAATGTTCTATTCCTATTCTAACTAGAATAAACCAATGCCCCGACTTCTTGTCCAATCGACACCATTCTTCAACTGCTCAAGCGTGAGGAAGATGAGCACTGTGGTGGGTTGCAGCCTGGTCCATGCAGGCACCCATCCTTTGAGCATAAACATCGGTCCCTCGTTCTTCATTGACTGACGAATCATCGCCATTGTAGAGGTTGAGCCCGGGCCTGAAGCGCTCATGATACGACTCTGGATAATCAGTGAGACATTATCACTCTGAGGGCAAATTTATACTGGATCGCACCTTCAGGACATCGGCGGGAGAACAGACGGTGGTAGCAACAGTTCCCTATCCCAGGATACAAATTAACAACATGTTCAAACAATGAATAGTATACTTAATACTTACAGCGGCGAAGGAAGCCATGAAGTGGCAATAAATGTTATCCTCGAAGTACTTGGTTTTCAACAATTCAGCCTTAAAGAAGTCATAGGACGCGAGTTGAGATGCGTTCATCAAGACCGCACGGAACACGTTCGGTCCAATACCACGGCCAAGCGAGGACAACCCTTCTTCACGAGTCATCTACATCGAACGGTCAGCAACAGGATATAAATTACCAGAAAAACAGTTCATCATGCCATGGGAATTTATTCCCAAAATTAATTACTCCACGTCACCCGCCAAAATGCGGGGTTAGATGGATGGGGTGATAGGGGAGTAACCGGAAAGTGTCTAGTGATAGAGGCAACATGAAGAGGAGTCTGATAGCTCACTCGGAAAAGGGCATCAAAACAATGTTTATAGTTGAATCGCTTCTCAGGAGGCTTGGCAAGATCACTCTGCAAGCGGACCATGACAAGTTCTGGCCCAACGATGAGCGACACATAATCCCAACCACGAAGTAAAGAGGGTTAGTCTCTTACCTCCTGGATTGCCAATAAACCCCGCGATACCACCAGCTATAAGAAAAATCAGTCAGCGGGACGACAAGAAGATATGAAACTACATACCCATGCTCCCAGCAAGAGCAAGCTTCCAAGCCGGTGCATCCTTCCCAGCGCCTAAAATCTTCTTACTTTCGTCGTATGCCCAGAAACGGCACATCGAGTAGGACATCTGGCGAAGCCAAGTTCCCGAAATACCATCGAACAGCCCGCGGTAGCCTAATGTACGAGAGTAGTCGCAAGTACAGTTAGATTTCAAACGATGGAGTAGTGAAATGAGCGTTAGGGCCAGCAATGGCAGACAATGACAGACGACAACGACGTGTCGGCGCGCCGATTGACGAAGACAAGAATGGACCGAGTAGCATGAAGTTAACCAAATAGGGAGGAACCAAGACGACTAGCTATACTCACCGGCAGTTCGGACTGTCTTTTTCATACTTTCGACCATCCTCTTATCGCCCGATGCTTGCAATCTCACCTTTGTGAGATCCAAGGGGCTAAGGGCCGAAAGTCATTCAGACACGAGCTAATCGGAGAACATGGACTCACTGAGTGATAGATGCTGCAATTGTCGCAGCAACGCCTACACGGAGTACTCAGGAGTGTTGTGATTGACGAGCAAAGGCCGAGGACATACCTCCAAGATAGAAAGGATAAGGCTTCTTGGGGCTGGATTTTGGAGGCACTGTCGCCGATGAGATGGCAGCATTGACTGAGGAAGTTTGGGTTGAGGTGGCCATCGAGGAGAGTTAGGAATGATTTATTTAGGTGGATTGCAGATCAAATATGTTTGCAGCTTGGCTCCGAGTGGTAGAAGTCACTTAGTCTCACGGCCACTGTCTGTTAAATCAATTCTTGTGGGATCGCGGCCGACATCTTTTGCTGGGAATATCCTTCACATGGATACGAATCTAGGGTTCTGGCGACGCACGCTCATACTGAAATCACTTGAACAAAGTTCTTCCTTGGAACTTCCGATAATTCCCAAAGTCCCATACCTTGGGCTTCATTCATGTATTTTAACAGCTCCATTATGCGACACGGCTCCAATCCTTTATAAGTAGATGTCATACTGGAGAGCTAATGATCACCCTAACGAGTCTTGTGGCTGTGGTCATCAATTTTTTGGTTACTTGGACATGCAGCTCAAGACAGATGGCCGACCATCTTGATCCTAACGTTAGCCTCAGCTCAAACACTGTAAACAGATAAATGATCTTGACTGTTTTCTGTCTACAGGTATGTGTATACCATTTATAAGGTGAAACTCGGTGGAGCCTGAACCGACTGCGAACCGAACATGTACATGTACATATAACCTGTGCCGACTCTTCGAACTTCAGCGCTCGACCCGTCCCTCCTTTATACCTTAGAGTATTCGTCTCTTCCTAGGTCAGGCTGTGTAACTTGGGGATTTATGACGGCGCCTACGGTTCGAGTCAGCATTCCTGCTCCCATTTACACCCGTGATCCGTTTGCGTCCCGTTTTTCGCGCTGTTCCCTCTCCTCCTCCGACTACCCTGATACACCGCGGACCCTTACATTTGACGAATCTGGGTACACCGTTCCCTACACACTCCGCTTGGACTGCCATAATCATTCGATACCCCAATTTGACTCACACTCTCTGTTTCAACCTGAACATGTACGCTCAACGGAGAGCGAGGGTGTCGTAGGACCTGATTGTTCGGCGACCTGTGTGAAACCAGCCACACTCTCCTT
>Ga0153976_1000856_pt1 | contig 10665 bp, 11 predicted proteins | sample TSGA060MetaG_FD_104717 | JGI IMG/M metagenome (GOLD analysis project Ga0153976, IMG submission 104717) | Attine ant fungus gardens microbial communities from Georgia, USA - TSGA060 MetaG | ecosystem: Host-associated > Fungi > Mycelium > Unclassified | place: USA: Georgia, Yuchi Wildlife... | reverse complement strand
ATGCTACTCATTCTGTGTCTCTATGACACTTCGTTGCTAAGACTGTGGCCCGAGGTGTGCGTACCGCAGTGCAGCGCTGAGCGGGAGGTAGTGATGATACAGCCTGTTCCTCCGAGGGAGCTCAGAAAAATGGCTGAGATTGTTCTCTACAAGAAAAGTTCTGTATACATAAATACACCCTATGACACCCCGAAAATGATATCTACACTGGAATGCGAACAATGATTATGAATACATAACGGAGAAATTCACGACCCGACTAATACGCACTACCTTGAAAGGGTATAATGCAGTAATATGGCCGTTGACGTTTAAGGAACAATGAAGGTTGCCTGATACAACACGGTGCATGAGATTGAAGTGATGTCATGCAACGACGAACAGAGGATAGAGCGTGATGTCATTGGTGCTTGTGGTGACGAGGAGATCGGAATACAGTGACGTGTAAGGACAGTGGGCGGAAGGTAAGTTCAGTATGAAAGAAGCTGAGCCAAGGTAGAAGCACATAAAGGGCCAGGCCTTCTTACGGTATCACTGTAAGTCAGGTGGTCGAAGAGGAGATTGAGATACCCGAGTCGACTGATTTCCTCGCCTCCGAACTCTTCCTTGGGCAGCTCCCACGTGCACACTCAGAAGTACTTGACTTCTTTTCGCACAAAGGAGTGTTTGCTGTCGCAGACGGAGCCGTGCTAGCACTCCACCTCGAGTCCGACCTCTGACCCTGCGCAGTAGGCTGAAGGAAAGGCAACGAGAAGTCCGTTGCAGCCACGCTCGTCGGGCTTCCGGTTTCTGTCTTCGCTTCTGTACATTCCGTCAGGGACTGGAGAAGAAGCTGTGCTAGCAAGGCTCCATCTTTAAGGCTGTATTCAACGTCACCGGCGTGGGACGGAGGGGGATAATGAGGGAGTAGCGCTTGAGCCGAGGTGTGGTGTTCCAATGCTTTCATCCTCGCTCTGATTCGCCTCTTGCGTCCTTCTTTCGTTTTGGGCTCAGGAAAACGATACTGAGGCGCTACACCATACGCTTGCACGCGATCTAGATCGAGAAGTTCCAGGCCAACGGTTGGAAGGGCCGGAGGTGGAGGTGGAGAAGCGAAAGGGTCGCGCATGGAGAGAAAATCAGAGGCAGAGTCTGAAGGCATGAATCGTGAATGCGAAGGTTTTGGCGTACGGACAACAGTGAATCCCGAAGGCGCTTCCATATGATTCGGAAATGAGGGTCCTTCAGTGAGCTTCAGAGGAGTGGATGAAGTTTGTTTGACCGATGGAAGTACTGTAAAAAAATTAGATGTATCAAACGACGAGCGATATATGCTCACAATAAAGGCCAGTGACAACTGCCACTGCCCATATGAGAAAACAAACGGAGTAAGCGATAATGAGTCTTGAAACGTCGTCGGGTACTTTCGAAGAGTCGCGTACTTGCAAAGCGACCCAAGATGATGCACTCTCTGCAATCATTGTTAAAGCGACCTTGAAAGCAGCACATACGATTGCTGCTATCTGCGCCGCCAACATGATGATAGGAAGATACAAACACCCGCTGGGTCCCTCTGGCACCACGCTGTTGTCACAGTACATATTAGCCTGACTGAGTGTGGGGAACGGGTGGAGGTTTGCGACCGCGTTCATAGTCCTAACCGATGAGTGGTTGAGCGTCGGTTGAGCGTGCGCCAGCGAGCCTGGAAAAGGCCAAGTTCCAAGAGTAGGCGAGTCAACCCTCTCAGATCTATTGAGGAAATTTGAGGAGTGAAAACCTCCCTCATGATCTACTTGTTGCCTCCCGCCAGTGTTGGTGGATGGCGCTGCAATCGCGGTTTGGTGGGTAGCATGGCGCATGTCAAAAAAGATCCCGACAGCGAGAAGCAATAGAAGACCCCGTGAAATAAGAGAAAACGTAGGTGCAAGTAAAGCAGGAGTACTCGGTATTGAACCAGCGATTGTTTCTGTCACGAAATTGGCAATCGTTGAAAGGGAAGAGGTGAAGAACTGACCGCAGATCAGGAATGTCATCACGAAAACCAACATGAAACGGAACGCGCGTCGAACCAGGGAAGCTGGCGTCGTGACCATGAATAATACGTATAGCGAACTGAGAGATACTTTGTTGATGAAAATATCAGTGCATCGCATAAGGTTAAAAGTATGGAGCTTACAGAGATATTCGTGCAAGGTCCCAAAAACGCGCGCGGGCTGCTGGAAGCGCGGCATATGGTATGCTCCAAAGCAAAGTCCACTTGCGATGGCCGGCAAAACAATATTGAGGGCCAAAAGGACGTTTGGCAAAAGTCTGTCTCGATTGAAAGGCGAAGAGAGAGCCAAAAGGATGGTTGACACAAGTGGCGCGATCAGCATAAGAGCAGACGGTATGACCTGCGAAGTCAGGGAAAAGGATGTCGATAAAATGCTTGCGCCAGCGGACATGAGGATGGGAGACATGGAAGGAAAGTAATAAAAGCAAAAGAATGTAGGTAATGAACGCTCTGAAAAATCAACAATTATATGGATGGGGAGGGAGGAGAAAGCATGTAACGCGACCAACTGATGAAGCTGAAGAAGATCTTCAACGTAAGATTTAATTTACAAATACAGGGGAAAGGCTGATATAATTAGGACCTTGGTTAAATGCACGCTTCTATGTCTACTTATATCCGTTGACCATAAAGGCGGGGAGATAGTAAAGAAACCTAGATGGATAGCTGGACACTTATTGGAATGAGGAGGAGGATAAATAGTCAGCCGAGTTCCCTAGCACAGAAATGCACGCGAGCTGGAGTAGTAGAAGCTTCCTAGAAGAGACTATTCCGGCGTACTTTTGGCTTCCCCGAGGCTTTTTCTGCTGAAGTCATGTTATTAATGGTAGCAAGCCCTGGCACTATATATGATAGGAATGGCGGTTAAACGCGGGATCGCTTTACATACCAGTCGTTACGGCTCTCGGTACCTCGGAGCCATACTACCTGCGCGTCCTCACAAGCGCCTTACCTGTGAGGAAAGCCTTGTGTAATGATGTCTGCTAGGATATAAGTCATCAAGTCACGGTAGGTTAACGTTAACCTAACCCCGATCAACTTTTGATACGTGATTATGTAAGTGGAGAAAGAAGCGACTATATGGTGACCTCTCCAGTATGATCATCCTGAAGTGGGTTAACCATGATGAAGAAAAGTTTGAAGCTAGGAGTCCCAGCATGATCGTCAAGACGGAAGGAAGAATCGTAGTAACTTGCCAGCAACCGCACGGCCATGTTTTCTTGTTGGCATGCCACAAAGTTCAGATCTTTAGATCCCAAAAAAAATTACATCTGCACCCTGTCAGATTCGAACGCTGTGCTGTGCTTTTATAACTTGACATCAACCAGATCAATCTTGCAGAAGATGTGAAGTATAATATTAAAGAATATATCGAACGGAATCGTTTCCTATACGAGACACACCATATGACGCATCGGATCATGTCGTCCAGCATGCGTAATGCATGCACTTTCTGAATCTCATCAAGCTCATCAGATGATGCATAGTGAAAACGGAAAAAGAAACTCGCGTAGATACTCCACTTGAGTGCTTTCCTGCCGACTTCGCGCCACATAAAATTCAATTCTCCTCCATTTTTTACAATCTATCACGGAGAGACTCCAAAAGCAGCGCACGATGGGATACGGTAGGAAATGTGCACATCAGCATGAGTACCCGAGACATGTGAATCAGGAGCTTCTGTGAGGCTATAAAATGTCATTCAGTTTCCTGCCGACGCTGGCTGCAGAGATCTGCGTTAAATTTCTCCCCGAGTTCAGGCTCTTACTCAAATAGCATATTGATCCGTCGAGGGTTGGGCGGACTGTCCCAGTCGGCGTGTGTGTGCAGAAAGATGTAGGCCGATACAGCTGAGACCTAGTCAACGTGCATGATATCCCCAATATTGCCAACCTTGATGGCGTGTTGGGTTTCAAACCACACCATCACGGTTGCAGACAGCGCAGAAAAAAAAAGGTCGACCTCTGCGTGTGTTTGCTTTTGAGTCGCTCCGGATTCCATTTCAACTCTATATTTTCCGAGGCACAGTAGGAGGTGATGCATAGAAAAGGGTCACGGGGAGAGGGGGGGTGAAGCTACCCACATACGTCTGTAAGTGCTTGAGGTCCCAAAGCCCCACCACCCGAGGATGTTCGTTGAAAACCGGTTGCAAGAAATGTACTTGGATGGTGGGTTTTTGCAATTTAAAAAAGCTCCAGTTGCTTAAGGCTATTATCGATTCATTGTTCGACGTGTCTCAACTTTGGAGGGTCTTGAGGCCGGGTAACTGCACAGCCGTGCCACGTCTTTCATAAATTTGTGTTTGATCTTGTTTGTGGATCTCGATTCAGACGCGTTTGGGACGTGGATGATATTTTGATCGTGGACGTAAACTAGCAGCCGCACAAGGGTGCAGATTTGTCTCTCTGACAATTCGACTTCATTCATCCCATTCATCATGCATCGTGCATCATAAGTGTATGTAAAAATTTAGTGTTGCTGCGGCTTTGCCCGTGAGCCAAGCCAATGATTTACTTCAGCTAGCTTGAGCCGAACGACAATATAATAAATAAGTAACTCGTTACTTTCGTGTTTGCTACTTGCAGTCTCGACTCTGGACTATCCAGTTATACAACTTCTACTACCGCACACCATGGATGAGGTGCCGCTTGGAGTTAATGGTAGATTTAGGCTGAAAAACCTTTTAGCATCTGGTTCACATGGTATGTCGTTCATCCGTGAGTATTACATGCTGATTCAAACTCAACATACGAACCCTCTTAGCTGTCGTATACCGTGCATGGAACATCAGCAATGGTAATGTAGCTGCCGTCAAACTGGAATCGGCCACTGGTCACTCGCCTTCTGTGGAACGTGAATACCGCATTTTGAAACAACTCGAAGGTGGAGTTGGGATCCCTGGCGTCCATTGGTTTGGCAGGGAGTCAACATATCATGCATTGGTTCTTGACCTTCTTGGACCATCCCTGCAAGATATATTTATTGCACGCAATCGAAAATTCAGTCTTCATACCGTCGTAGACCTAGGAGATCAGCTGGTTAGTTAATTTCTAGCGGTCGCTGCAGATGCTAACTTATTTTCCTAGGTCTCACGCCTCGAGTACATTCACTCCCATAATTACGTTCATGGCGATATCAAACCACAGAATGTTTTGATGGGTCTTGGCAATTCAAAGCAAATTGCCTTCATTATCGATTTTGGTACCGCGAAGGAGTACTGGAACACGGCGACCGGAACCCATGTACCGTTTCGCCAAGGAGAACTTCTTGTTGGCACTCCTGCGTTTGCGTCAATCAATAGCCACTTGGGAGTTGAGCTAGGTCGCCGTGATGATCTTGAGTCGCTCATCTATATGTTGATCTATTTCTTGCGTGGCTCCCTTCCATGGTTAAAAGGTGACCATGAGAAGCTCTCCAGCTTCTCTATACTCAGGCGTAAAGCAAGCGCATCGGTTGATTGTTTATGTCGTGGAATTCCTGCTGAAATCGCGACTATGCTCATCTACACGCGCGCTCTCGCATTCTCAGAAGCACCCGACTATCACTATATTCGTTCATTGCTTCACGATATTTGTGCCACAGTGCCTAGATCAGCTGCCGACTCGCTGGATTTCAGTCACCCTGATGACCCCATCATGCACTCACACCCAAATGATCCCTCAGTGACCCCATGTCAGTCGAAGGCAATCAGCCAGCAGGATGATCCTCATGCATCCCTCTGTGGTTGAAGGGGTAAGTCTCATGAAGGTGCCTCTTCGTAGGTCAACTCGACGCGTGTAAGTAATTCTTTCTATCTTTACACACTCTGACTCATGGTATTTGCAAGTTTACGAAAGTAACGAGGACATTTGCAGGACAGATGGCGAAAGTACTTGTACAATGCATATATCGAGAACAAAGTTGTTTCCTATACTTAACGTCCATACTCGTCATCCAACATACATATTACGCAGTGGACGCGCGGCGTCCTTCACTGATACCTTGTCCCGAAAAGCCCTTCTTCGTATGCTTTGATTTCTAAATTTCATCAAGGTTATCAAACCGACTTCGGCCGAAGAAAGAAAGAAAAAACGACTCACGCAGCGCGAGATGCTTGGAGTGGAACCTGCAAAGCGCCAAGTTCCCCATCATACACCATATACCATTGAGTGCCTCTGCCTCCTTGCCCCGCCCACCGACTTCGCGCCAGACGCTGTTTATCTCTCCCTCATTATCGAGGCCCCAGATAGGGCGCAATTTTTCATGGAGGGACTCCGGGAGCAGCTCACGGTAGGCAGTGCGCGCGTCGGCGTAGCTGAGGATGTGAATCACAAGTTTTTATTACCCAATAAGAAACGACATACCCAGTAGCGAAGATGACAACGTCCGCATCGAGAGTGGAACCGTCTTCAAAAAGCATACCGGACGGCGTGAAACGCTTGATTGGCCCGTCACTCTTGAGTTTGATCTTCCCATCGATGATCAACTGCGACGCTCCGACGTCTAACTTACTTGTCAATGCAAACTCATTATAACCTGAGAATGAATGAACTGACCAAGATAATATCCTCCTCCCTTATTCCAAGCCATGAGCAGAAAGCCGGAGTCGTCTTCGCCAAGTGTCGTCTTGAAGCCTCGTTTTTTCAGCCCTTCGAGAAGTTCCCTAGATCTTTTCTCAATCAAATGGCTTTGGTAAATGATTAGTCACGTACTTATCCGCCTCGGCAATGTCTTTTGTAACGCGCTGGTGCATTAACTTAAGCAGTTTGTTCGGGTAAGATGCATTCACGCGATCCGCGATATCAGTGGGAGGCCCACCCTCCCAGAAGATCGCTGGATGCGTTTGTGGTGAGAACGTTGCGAAGAGGTAAGAACTTACCCATTAACCTCGGCATGCCCTCCTTTGTGGACATGATGTAACTCGGGTTGCGTTGAACCATAGTCACGTCTGGGCCAAAGTTTGTTTTAGTATTCTCGAATATCAAAGTTGCTTGATAAAATTATTTACCGATGCCATTTTCGACGTAGTCGGCGCATATGTCATGCGCTAAACGATTTTTGAGTTAGCAGAGAAAATACAATATTCATGATGTGATCTTTTACCAGATGTGCATGCCCCAACAACAGCTACCTTTTTCCCTGCATGGTCAGTAGCAAGGTTGTGTTTACTGGAATGCAATATCTGTCCCTTGAACTCGTCCTATATGCGCGGTTGGTTTTGACTTGAGAGCCTTATATTCATGAATCGATCGTACCTGCCCTGGGATGTCCGGAACTCGACCTACACCGCTGCCAAGGCCCAAGGCAAATACGACATGATTGACTTCAAAAGTACGCTCCCTTCCGTCTGCACGTTGTACTAAGACACTCCATTTCTTTCCCTTCGTTCCCGGAATGACTGACATCACGGTAGCATTGGTCCAAACATTAAGCTCCATACTATGTGAGTATGATTCCAGCCAATCTGCGAGTTTCAATGCAGGGGTATACACAGGCCACGAGGTAGGGAAGCTGCGTGGTTTTTGCCGCGTTAGACTATCGTCAATGAACTAGGGTATGAGACCTACGGAATGTATGGCATATGGTCATACCCTGAAGGGTGATGAATTGAGCGACAAGTAAGCATACGTTCAAGAGTGATACTTACAGACGGGATCGTGGAGACACAGCGCCGCATAACGCTTCCTCCAATTGTCACCAATTCTCTCATTCTTCTCCACGACTAGACTGTTCAGTCCAAGCATCTTGAGTCGCGCTGCAACGTCGAGTCCACTCTGCCCGCCGCCTACAACTATGACGCTCGGCTCATCGTCGGCAAATTCAATCTCGCGTGCACGCTTAGCAGCCCACTTTCCGTGGTTTGGCTGATAGTCTCGCCTGGGACCGGTCAGTTCAGGGAAACCTTTCAGATCTTCTAAGTTGGTGAAAATGGCATGGGCCTTCCATGAGCCATCAGCAAGTGGTACGAGCCGGAACACCCCAGAAGCAAGGCCGACTGTAGTTTCAAAGTCGAAGAAAGCCTGAATCCACGCAAGATCGGGGTACGGTCTCTGCAGCTCTACAAGATCTTTTTTAAGTGTGAAAGAAGACAGTGTGAATAGTGGGAGTTGATCTGTAAGGAATTTGGAGACGGAAGGGGTGCTTTGGAACGTGTGGAAGTCCCATGTGAGTGCGAGCATGTCACGCCAGAAGACATCATCTACAAGGAGGTCGATGATTGCTGGTATGTTCTTCGACTGCATCGCTTCCTTGAAAGCTGAAAACCATTGACCAACGACCGCTTGAACATCAACATTTGGAGAAATTGAACTTCTGAGGTTGTCGAGAGTAGGGAGGGTGAGCTGGTTCGCCATGATGGACAAAGGTGAAGAGTGTAAAACAGAGGAGATAATCCCTACTATCGGTTTATCTACTTAGAATAAATTTGGCTGGTCACGGCCCGCTTGAGGGGATCACGAATCCCGCACAGCGCCGTTAGTCGTGGTGTTCTCGTGCATTTTCCGAATCTTTGGTGGCCGACTGTCAAATTCATGATCAGATGGGGTATCACGCGCACGGGCATCGTGGTCATGCATAAAACAAGGAGATGATATATTCTCACCTGCCATTTTGATTCGGCATATACATAGCCGCTGAGCCCGGCCAACCACCCGGATTTCACTCGTCCAAACCACGACCCGCAATCCAGTCGCCCTGAATACTTCTAGACCTAGCTGAGCCTCTTGAGTCGCACGGGTTGTATCTTGTAATATATGGATCCTCTGGACCTTACTGCTCTGCCTTCCGATCTTTTACTGGAGGTTATATCATGCTTACCTTCTAGAACAGACATTCTCAACCTGGCACTCTCGGTGAGTATCTCGACCTCACTTCTGGAGCGACTGTCTTGACATAGCCGCACGAAGAGCAAGGAACTTTTTGCCAGCGCATGCTCTGCACTATATGCCCATGTTCACCTCGGAACTGCAGAACAATGCCAACGAACTCTTTTGATGCTCTGTTCTCGCCCAGACATCGCCCGTCATGTCCAGAAACTCCACATTCGATTTTCCTCTAGCCGCACCACATATCTGGCTGACATCAACGGAATTACAATCTCACGGCTCCTGCGGGAACTTGCACCAAAGCTCGACGCTCTCCATACGTTCTTCTGGGATGCAGATGAGATCCCGCAATGTGATGAAATGTGGTTCGCCCTACGAATATCGTGCGTCCGATCGATGATCTATCATCGTTATCAAGAACTCAATTTCGTTACAGGTGCCCGCGGCTACGTACAATCGGAACGTGTTACGGATCTCTGTTACCCGACGAGCACAGTCATGTATGTGCATGACAAACATTCACTGCATTCACTCATCCTCTCCAGTTGCTGGAATTCAAGAACCTCCGTGGGTTCTCGTTGACCCTGAAATTTGGATATTACACTCATCATGCAGATGAATTTCAAGGTCTGACATGTTTTTGACATCGACTCGCTAGTACTCTGACGTACTGTAGATGCTTTTCCTTTTGAAGTTCGCCTTTGGGACATGCTGATCCGGAGCTCCCCAAACCTCGAGGAGCTGCACATCTTTGGAGGACCCTTGGTTCCCGATGGAAAAGTCCATCCACTCTGCAACGCACGTTGGCCTCTCCTTCATTCTCTATCTCTAGGGGATATCATGTTAGATTGGTCTAGTTCGCTATCAGATCCAGGCTCTAAGCGTCCATTCATATCCTTTTTGGAGGCTCATCCATGTCTGCGGTCTCTTCGCACATCGCGCACTGCATTGAGTCCTCATCTCCTCCCGTCGCTCGATCCGTCCGCTTTATCGCACCTTACCCATTTTGCTGGTTCATTGGAGCACCTGCAAGTCTTGGCCCCTTCTCATCCCGGAATCACTCACTTGGCGATCGAGGAGCCGCTAATTATTCGTGATCTCGCACCTCTCCTAGTTACGGGTGTGTTGCAGGGCATGCGCTGCCTCACTGAACTGCGAATTGCCTTTGTTTTCCATTCTTCATACGACAGTGGAAGCTTGTTAAAGAGTCTTATAGGCTCCTGCCATGGAGTGACCACGTTGGAGATTACGTGCGCGAAAAGGCCATCTTTTAGAGTTGTAAGTTTTTTTTCCCTTTCCAATCTTGTTACAATGGTCTTCGACATTTCCTAGGGGACACTAGCCAAATCCGTTAGCGCCCTCCCTCGACTGCGAAACCTGCGGTTGACGCTAGTTCCATCAATCAAAGAGGACTCACTGCGCGATTGCGCTTCTCAGATCGCGCACACAAACCCTCGATTGCATTTATTTACACTCACTTTCATTCCTCCATGGCTTCCCTTATCTCATACCCTGACCAGCTTTGACTTGTATGACGACAGCGGTAACTATGTTATTCGCACCGACGAACATGGACACCCTCATTCCTTGAGCTGCACCGAGCGAAGACCTGCACTACGGCTGCCATTCAGGCTTCCAAGTATTCCCATTCCATTAGCAGTGCCGCGACTGTCGTTCGCTTTCACCTCCCGCTCGCCCTTCCTACGAAAGGGAAGGAGCATGAAGACCCAACATTTCCTGCTGGACCTTCGTCCAGGAAAGCCCAGGCATAGAGGACTTTGGCTTATCTTGGAGCGCAGTGCGGCGGGGGAAGAGGTGAGGATGTTTACT
>Ga0153976_1000854_pt1 | contig 10676 bp, 19 predicted proteins | sample TSGA060MetaG_FD_104717 | JGI IMG/M metagenome (GOLD analysis project Ga0153976, IMG submission 104717) | Attine ant fungus gardens microbial communities from Georgia, USA - TSGA060 MetaG | ecosystem: Host-associated > Fungi > Mycelium > Unclassified | place: USA: Georgia, Yuchi Wildlife... | reverse complement strand
TTGGTGCGAAGGCGTTCTGTGATTACTGCTGCTTGGTCCAATATGTCTTTCCCTGAGTGGTCAAAGACTCTGACTAGGAGTTTGGGGTGTTCGACTTTGAACCATGCCATGAGGGTGTCTCTGTCGAGGAAGTCAAACATCTGAGCTGAGTGCGACAAGTGAGTTCTTGGGAATCCACCCTCTGGGATTGGAGTGAACTGTGGGAGGGTCGTGACTTGGTTGATGCCGTCGTAGCTGGTTACTGCCCTGTTCTTCTCTGCTAGCTCTATGTGTGCTAGAATGGCTTGTTCTTCTTCGTTGGGGGTAAAGGACGGGGTGGCGCAGCTTGGAGTGGGAAGGGGTGTAGTTGATTTTTTCCCGCCTTGGTTGGCTGGGGCGTGAATAGAGGCTGCTAGCTCACCAGCCCATAGTGTCATTTTAATGCATGAAACCATTGTAACTGATAGGCAAATCTAATGCATCAACAATTACAGTACTGTCATGCATTACTCGATCCGTTTTGAGAGATATGATGCATTACTGGAGGATCACTAATGCATTAGTGCTCCTACCATATCCGGACTTTGATCCCACTGCTTCCCAGTACTTGTACCTGCTTCCCGCCACTCATACCTGCTTCCCGCCACTCGTACCTGCTTCCCACCACTCGTACCTGCTTCCCGCCACTCGTGCTTGCCCCTACCATACCCGGCTACTAGAAAGCTGCTACTATGTGCCTGGTCCTACTACTGTGCCTGCTCCTCCCGGCTACTAAAAAACTGGTATTAGTAAGTATCTCACTCGACCGCTTCTTGTCATGTGGTCTCGTGACTCTCGTTTGGACTGCGGGTTTGAAAGCTTCTGGGTAGGTCGACCGCTACCCACTCTAATTAACTTAATTTACGACTAGTTTGAGGACTGGTCCCAAATGCCGGAAACTTCGAATTTGAAAACACGAACATGAAGGTAAGTTACGATAATTAACACTGATATTCCTTTACTAACAACAGCGCATGAATACTTCAAGAAGGCCTGCCGTTGGCAACTAACATCATTGGGGTCTAAGTTGGCTCGATAGGACATGATGAAGTCATTCCTGCCAAGCTATGTCGCATTGCCAACAGCTAGAGGTATACTTACAAGCTTCCGTTGACCGCCTTTCCTCCTGTTCCGCCCCTTCCCCCCCATCTCACTCTTCTTGCTTGCAACCGCCCTACAGCAAAAAACCATCGTGTTTGATATCAATGTGTGCTAGTCATGGTAAGGCACAACACGGAGGTGTATTGTGGCTGGCATCTTCATTATCCTCGACCGCCGTCCCGCCAGTTGTGTCTCCGGTTGTACCATCTGGAGAGTCTGTGAATCCAAGTACTGGGGTTAGATTTTCACAAGTCTCTGATACGATAAACAATACGGTTCCACTTCGAACATTTAATGCAAGCTCATTACTCTTTATTGACGTGTTTCATTCGAGTTCTTTAACCGCAAATCATTTTCTTTCAACATAAGGTCAATTTTTATTGAGTTGCACACAGATAACAGTGCCTACGAAGTACGCAGGCCTCTGAAACAAAGTTTAAGCCACAACTATCGAGTTTCGGGTAATGCCGATAACAGCATCGAGCGACATGGCAATGAAGTCCAACAATTTCAAGAACTATCAAATCGTCTACATGCTACGCAAACTGAGCGCCCACGATTGATTCAAAATGTCAAAAAAACCGCTCTGGGCTATGCACCTCTTGATTTTCTAAAAAAAAAAAAGTGTGTTAGGAACACTGCGACACAAAACACTGAGGAATAGTTACTTCTTCGAACCCTTGTTGGTATCATCAGCGGCTCGCTTGTTACGATGAGAACCGTTGGTCTGCAACACTAATGTATCACCTTCCTTTCTACTGTAAGCCCCCCTAGAAGAATCACCAATGGTGTTGTCCAGTTCACGGCGATTAAATGGTGCTGACGGTCGTACTCTGCTAGTGCGCCGAAGTTCATGCTGGGCAGGTAGTTGTACACCCATTTCCTGCACCGAAGCAAGGTAAGGAGGACCTGGGGAAGTGGGTGCAGGAGTTTCGTCTGGATGTGAGCTGGAAATGGACTCTGTGATAGACTCGATCGCTGGCCTGGGGGAAGAAGGGGGTGCCGGCGATGACATGTGAAAAGGAGCAGGAAGATATATTTCTGAGTCGTGATCTGTCGGTGGGAGAGGAGGAAGTCCGTTGTCAAATCCTACAGTAGTACTTGGATTGAAGAGTTCAAGTCCAGTGGTGTCCAAGGCATTGGGTTGATGCAGCGCATTGGAGAAGTCCGAGTCCCCAGAGTGAAGGGTCGAGTAATTGAAGTCGTCATAGACATTCAGTGTATAGTTTTGCGGAGGTACGAATGCATCATTGCTGCCAGACTTAGATGGAGACGAGTCAGTGATGCATTAATAGATAAGAAGTTGCAGCACATCACTTACCATGAACGTTCCAGGTATATACTGACTCAGATTGGGATTGGGAGGGCTTTGCGAGTGTGATGCATTAATACCCCCATCCTGCTCATCATGAACAAACCGATAAAGACTCTCCAACAACAATGCGGCATCATTTTCATGTCGAATATCACCCTGATCCATTGCACTGTCCCTATCGTCTTTACTGGATCCCTCCAAGTCATCACTATCACTGCTCTCTTTGGTGAAGTGTTCTGATGGGTCTCCTGGCGACAGAGACTCCTCGTACTCTAAAAAATAGTAAGGGAAGGAGATTTAGTGGCAGGTCATAAACTTACTAATCGCGTCTTCTACGAAAGTCGCAAATGCTGAAAGAACTTTGTTGAAGTCGACGAAAGAGTCAGAAAACTGTCCACCAGCTACAGATTCCCCAAGATGATAGCTTCCACGGTGTTGGTTAGTAATTCTGGTATGCTATGTTTAGCACTTACTCGAACAATCGCATGTGACCATTCCGATCTGGATCACGGCCAGCCATAAGAACTGAGAACTTCCACCCTCCAGTCATGTAGCTTAGATGCTTGAAGACTTTGTCCAAGACAGTCGGAAGTTCACGGATAGCCCTAATATCGTGTCAACATTGATAAGGTGATAAAATTGCACAACTGGACGTGACGTACTTAACCTTGGTAGTGATATCCAATTCTTGCCTCATGCCAGCTTTAGCATCTTTGCGCGCCTTGGCCATCTTCTCCATCGCCTTCATGTACCTTTTTTTCACCTCCTCCTTCACTCCATCTGTCTCAGTCTCATACTTCTCCGCAGTGATCTCACGACGCCTCGAGAGCTTTAAGCCACGCGATGTAATGTTCTCGTCTACAATCGCTTTGTTGGCTGACTCTTTCACTCGTTCGTCGTAGTACATTTGTGAGTAGACCTCAATTTCCTTTGGTGCGCGTACTCCCTTGAGCTCACCTCCAGAAAGTGTTGAGTCGAAACCGAGGACCCCTCTTGCCCCACTAGTACGTGTGAGACGCGATGTGTTTGTTTGCCAGCGAAACCAGCGCACAATTTGCTGTGAGTCTATACTTCAGTATCATCCTTGACGATGTGCAAGTAATTTAGTAAGTTCCCACCTCTTTTCGGTTTTTGATTGCGTCGCTAAGTAAGACGCTTTCACTCTCACTTAGTCCCTCTTCCTCAGCCTTGTTGGGGAACAACATTTTGCGGGGAGGCCACTCTGTGAAAAACTTTTGCTGAATCATCGGCCAGAACTGGCTGTAATCCTTCTTGCTGCTATGGGTTTGGTATTCTGACAAGAAATTTTGCAGGAACTTCTCTTGGTCAGGAGTGGTCCATTTTTTGGGCGCCATTCGTTGCGTGAGGTGGCGAACAGTTGATGAACGGCACGTCTGCCAGTGTAGGAAAGGGAAGGTAATCAAAGGCTCGCGTCAATGGGAGTAGATAATAACAATGTAAATGTTCGGTGTGTTTCCACTGGAGGATCTCATGATCTGACATCAGCTTTACTATCGCAGAAGCCGCAGCTGCACACTGGTTATATTATACCACCCGAAACTTGTCCCCGCCGTCAAGCGCACTGATGCACAAGATTATTTATGCACCAATGAGACAGTATTTTTCAACAAGACGTGTAGGCAGTGCAGCAAGCTCAAGTCTCGCGGATAGTCATTTTCAACCGAGGGCGCTCCGACTCATTTCATCTTTTCAAGAATCATTTGTACGAAAGAACAGCAAGGTGTTCATCAAATCCTGACACCCTTTTGATACATAAGTTCCCCCAGCCTGTGAGCATTTGCGAGCTCAGAAACTCCTCCAAGCAGCACCAGGCATTGGATGTCCTCCAGATATGCCATCACGGTCCTCAAGAAACGGGTTACCGAGTCAGCAGCATGCCACTCGGTCGAGAGACCACAGAAATTGAGTATTTCGTCCTGCACGGGAATTGCATGGTTGAGTATTTTTTCAACCTTGGCCATTGATTTGTCGATGATAGAGATATCACCATTAGTCTCATCGTCATCTGCCATGCTCTTGACATACTCCTGAAAGATGCCCTCGACATACGTGCAGGGGTCACTGCCGATCAATGACAACATGTCGTCCTTGATACCTTTGAGAGCGAACAGGCACTCCGCAAGATTTGGTCTGTGGGTTATTGAGTTCATGTTTCCATTCATGTAAAAAAAAAGTACAGCTTGTCATTCTCGTCACTGTCATCAGAATTATTGTCGTCAAGTTCAGGCTCGTCTTCATCACAATCATGCAAGGCTTTTGCGACAGCTTTTAAGATTTCCTTTGTCATTTTTTCCCCTTCTGCCTTGCTCTTGGAGCTACGAAGCTCTCTCCTCCTTTTGAGTATGCTATCTCTATGTCTTCACGTTGTCAGGAACCATCAACATATATAAATAAAAGAGTGACATACTTAGCATAATAACGTTTGTGCTTTTCACGTGCAGCCTTAGCTTTTGCGTCGGCAGTGTTATGAATGGGTGGGCGGGGCATGATCGTGGCTGGTGTGAACACTTAGTAGTAGGTTTGCAGTCGTAGTGTCTTGGTTGAAAAGAAGCAATACGGGTGCTTCTCAAACGTGACTGAGCATACTCGGATTCTTGGTACGACCAAAACTAATAGTACATCAATCCTCCTGAATGCAATATAAATTACAATGCATCTATGCCTCGAGACAACTGCAGTTGAACAAAGGTCCTATTTTGTATAGACGTGTGTTAATTGTGATACTCAAACCATGCACATCAATACAGAGAGAACGGTTGCACCATCAAACTGAATCAGTCACCATATAGCGACTATCCATGCTCTTGCACTGGTCAGACCAAAATACACCTCTCAACCATGGTGCACAAACGAAACAACAACTTCATTTTATATTAATGTGGGGTCGAGAGTATCTAGTAACTAGTCTATTCATGGATGTGAGCACCGTAATTAATCTATCCAGCTAATTAACTCCAACATTGTGCCCCGCACACCCTCACAAATATAACCGAGCAACAGGATTGAATCAGATGTCGTGCTCAATACTCATACTGAAGAGTTGGTTGTCAGTTAGCCTGATAGTATGTATGCGCATCTAGGCACTCTCACCTCCGAGCATGGATCTTGAGAATATGAGCCCCACCTCCATTATCAGGTAGCGAGCATTCCACCCTCCAATCAAGCTATCCAGGATGCAGCAATGTGGAGTCAAGTGTATATGGTCTAGTACACATGGCCGCGAGCAATTTGGTAGTTCCTCAAAGGTCAAATCCACTCAGCTGGTTAATTAACTCCAACATCGTGCACTATATATTGTCAAATCACGCACCATTGATAACGTCAACTGCACCAAAGACAAGCCTTCTTTGAACGTGCCATCTCAAACAACTCGCAAACTATCTGTGCGCCCTCGCCAACATGTACAAGCTTGGAGCCTATGACATGGATATCACGAGTATCTGGTCTACGCATGGCCATGAGCACCTTGGTAGTTCATCAGAGGTCGAATTTATTCAGCTGGTTAATTAACTTCAACATTGTAGGCTGTACATTGTAAAATCACGCACCATTAATAATGTCAACTTCATCAAAAACGATGATGCAAACTTTCCTTGAACGTGCCATCTCAAACAACTCGCGAACTGTTTGTGCCCTAGCCCATCACATGGATATCACAAATATGTGGTCTACTCATGGCCACGAGCACCTTGGTAGTTCCTTTGGGGTCAAATCCATTCAGCTGGTTAATTGATTCCAACATTATGCGCTGTACGTTGTCAAATTACGCACCATTGATATCATCAACTTCATCAAAGAAGATGATGCAAGCTGTCTGTGAATGTGCCATCTCAAACAACTTGCGCACTATTTGCGCATTCTCACCAACAAAATTGGCCCACTGTCTGACAGGAATATTGAGCTTCATCAAGGCTCAAGTAGAATGAACCATGAAGAAGTCAGTAAGGTGAGTCAGCAATGCATTCTCGAACGACTAGTGACTGACACGTGAACACGTGACCATATTGTGTACACACAGCAGTGGCACCAATCCTACTGCTATGGCCCCACCGATACAGGTCGTACGCCTTGTCAACAGTCGCGGTGAACCTCGGCGGCGGAAAATTGCAGGGTTTAATGAGTATATTCCTTCTACAAGTGCCCCAAATGTCCACGAGCGAGTCAAATTCACTTCGGAGCCACAGGGAATGTCTGCCACTCCCCAAAGCATTGTCAGGCCCCAACGTCTTCAACAAATGACTGTTTCCTCAGAACCCCTTTCAAGTGGGATTGGTTTCAGTAATATACAACAAGACAACTACCATGTGGCGATGGAAGAGGATACTTTTGCTGATGAAGAACTTGAACCTCAGAACAAGCGCAGGCGTGCAGCTGGGGTAAGTGCCACCATGATATGATTTGCTATGATACCCTGATTTAATATGATGCATAGGATAATCCCCTCCTCAGCTGGATAGATCACCGAGATATGTTCCTTCATGAAATGCTTCGACATGCTGGCAGAGGCGACAACATAACTTCATATGTTTGCTGTGCATGTAGTACTGGGCAGGCGGTTTTTCGATGCAAGGATTGTTTTGGCTCCACTATATACTGCCAAGGATGCATTGTCAGTGCTCATAGTCGATCACCCATACATCGTGTCGAGGTAAGTAACCTGTTTGTTCGTTGAACGAAACTAATTTAATTATACAGAAGTGGAATGGCAGCTTTTTCCAGACTGTCACACTGAAAGACCTCGGACTCCGTGTCCAACTGGGCCACAAGATAGGACAATCTTGTATACTTCCAGGCAAAGCATTCAATGACGACTTTGTGCTCATCGACACACACGGCATTCATCCAATCGGCATCGATTTTTGCGGGTGCGAAATGGCTCAATCACACGCTACACAACTGTTGCGTGCTGGTTGGTTCCCTGCAACCACCAGTGATCCGAGGACTGCAGCAACATTTCGCGTCCTTCGTCAATATCATATCCTCTCATTTGAGTCGAAAGTATCTGCATATGAATTTTACCACTCCTTGGTTCGACTCACCGATAATACTGGACTTCTTAAGCGGAAGGTACGATGCTGCGACTTAGTCTAATCAAGATGTAACTAATTGTCATTAAGGATCGATACGAAGCATTTATGAGAATGATTCGTGAATGGAGAAACCTCCAAATGCTGAAACGAGCAGGTCGCGGTCATGATCCCTGTGGCCTCAATGCCACGCAGCAGGGCCAGTGCGCGGTCCTATGCCCAGCATGTCCTCAGCCAGGGAAAAATATCCCCGACAGTTGGTACAATGTACCAACAGCAAAGAGGTATGTACATGTCAATACGTGCACCACCATTGTTCCGATTTGTCAATTCAGGTGGTTATATGGCCAATTTATTGCTATTGATGCCAACTTTCGCCTGAAAAGGCGCTTAGTCTCAAAAGACGCTGTCGATCCTAGCCTATCGCCCGGTTGGGCCTATTTCGTAGACAACACTGCTTATAAAAGTCACCTTATCAATCACGGCAAGGATATTCAAGAGGTGCGTTTTTCTGGTTCATCTTCATTGGGAAGGACTCATAGAATTGCGGCAGAAAAGCACATGCGCAAGTCATAATGCTGTAAATATGGCGGAGACAAAGGCATCCCATGGTCTTGCAGCAACAGGGCTTGGCACCATTGATTGTGCGTGCCACAATATGAAGCTTCCCAACGGTGTTGGAGACCTACAGAAAGGCGAGAGGTATGTAATTGTTTGGGCTTGAGGATGTGTACTGATGTATGTCACCCCCGCAGGTATATCAACATGGATTTCCTATTCTTGTCGGCAATGCGCCACCGCTATGTCGGTGTATTGAATATTTCATATGATATCGCATGTCAATGGAGCAAGAATCTATGGACAAGGATGGCCAGCTTTCCATATGAATATCAACTCGACCACATTTCAAACAATATTCGCTTTTTTGTACCAAAATTCCACCTTCCCGCCCACATCGCCAAATGCCAGACAACGTTCTCGTTTAACTGGTCCCGATGGGTCGGAAGAACTGATGGTGAGGCTCCAGAGCGTGGTTGGTCCAACATCAACCCGGTAGCTTCAAGTACGAAGGAGATGGGACCAGGTTCACGCCAGGATACATTGGATGATCACTTCGGCGACTGGAACTGGAAGAAGGTCGTCAATTTAGGTGATTAATCAAGTCTTACTACTGCTGCAACGACACTAATATATCATATGTGTACTAGGTGCAAGCTTACTACGAAAAATGAACGAAGCTACCCAGGAGAAGCTTGCCTTCGAAGCAGCATTTGAAGAGCTCGACAATGCTGTTACATCAGAACATCGGACAAGATGGCAAGAAGAAGTCAACAAGTGGGAATGTAATCCCAATGATACGAGCGTGCCAAATCCGTTTGAAGCCAAAACTATTCGTGAGTGCGTGTGGTCAATCTTTGAGAACGAACTAACACTTTCCCATAGCAATAACTCAGGCCAATGCTCGTTTGAAGTTGGCGCAACTTGAGGCACAGGACTTGGAGAAAGGAGTTGATGTGTCGCTGCATCCAGACGTTTCGCCGGGCATCTTAATAGCATCAGGAATGGATTTAGAGGAAGAACAGTGAGTAGGCGCAGATCTGTTCTATGATTACCTGACTGACTGAATTGAAGACGCCGTGTCATGAGATTTGTGAAGGGCATGGGTAATCATGTCACGGATACCCAGAAGGGTAAGCGTCAGAGAAACACCCTTCAGCGGAAAATCGAGGCATGGCGCAAGACTCAAGCCCTTTACATGCCGGTAGTGCCAGGGATATTATCTACAGTCACTTCTTCCTCTCCATCGGTACTCGAGAACCCTGAAGACATGACTCTTTGGCTACCATCAGCAATTGGGGATAGGCCATGTCATGACCGCCTACGGCTCAATGAATGGGAGTTACGTCTGGCGCAGGCTCACGATGCATTGGAAGAGCTTCGACAATGTCTGCGTATACGCTCCTCACTCTTAACATACAAAAAGGAATGGGTGCGTGGCCAAGGTGCAAATACCAGGGCTCAAAACACTTTAGAACGTATTATGACAAGGCAGGCGGCATGTACAGTGAGATACCATGCTGCATGGGACGCGTTAGATGCTCTGGCACAGCGGGTCGGTAAAATAGGGTGGCAACAGACACTCCGCCAACTCAATGACGATGACATACGCCCACTTGTTGATCCAGATATCCTCCCCGGCCAAGGAAGGCGAAAGTTGACTTGGATCTGGACGATGAGTGGTGTGGATACTAACGGAGATGGGACAGATGAAGACGGTAAATCTCTTTTGACTTCACTCGCAGTAATATGCTTATACATGTCTAGGGGTGAGGGTTGAATGGTGCAAGGCACGTGCACGTGCGATGCGTTGGAGTGAAGAGGTGGAGCTCCTTCATGAGGAAATGCGACGAGTCATTCAATTTTTCCGGTGGCAAGTAAACTGGTGGGAGGAGCAGCAGTATCTACGCTCGGACCAGGTTCCCGAGGTGCTAGAAGGGCTAGCAGCATATGCTGCAAAGCAGGCCAGCATTCGCCGCGCATTTGAAGCTCATTTTTGCAAGTTATGGGCTCCATATCTTTCTACCGATGTTGCACCTTTGATTACTACTCTACCTTCAAGTTTCCTGGATAATGCTACAGACCTTCCAGACCTATCAGCGCCCTTGTCACCAAATATCTAGAAGTATTCATGTCACATATATGATAATATTTCAATCTGATTTTCGTGCTCTCTCAAGAGGTGTACCTTACTGCGGGGTATGATGTAACATGTGATCTGATCATCAGATTCACCCCGCATTTCGTGCCGATTAGAACCGCAATGCCTTAAATTGAATACCGGAGACGTGTCAGCTACAGCAGTACCCGATCAGAACCGCAGTGCCGCAAATTGAATACCGGAAATCAAATCATAGACTGTAGCGACTGCAGTCGAGTGTCTTATGATTACAATGGTTTAATGCATCATGTTAAGCCTTATAACCTGTGTTGTTCATGCATTAGATTTGCCTATTGATTGTAATGCTTAATGCATCATACTGACAGGGACAGGTGAGCTCACTGTCTATGACTGGTGTTGCACGTGTGTCCTGCGAGAAGAGAAGGTTCATTGCTGGGGAGGTAGGGGTGCTATTCATCGTCTCTAGGGGGGACGGTGTGGGTGCATGAGGGGAGGGTGTATAGGAAGTAATGGA
>Ga0153976_1000852_pt1 | contig 10696 bp, 13 predicted proteins | sample TSGA060MetaG_FD_104717 | JGI IMG/M metagenome (GOLD analysis project Ga0153976, IMG submission 104717) | Attine ant fungus gardens microbial communities from Georgia, USA - TSGA060 MetaG | ecosystem: Host-associated > Fungi > Mycelium > Unclassified | place: USA: Georgia, Yuchi Wildlife... | reverse complement strand
GGTGGTGGTGGTGGTGGGTGGAGACCATTTGTCTGGTTGTGTGTATGTCCATTTGAGTGGTGATTATTTTGTAAGTCATGGTGGGCATTGCTCTGGTGGGCATTGTTCGAGGATGTGAACATGATACGCAGAGCATTGCCTGGGTTTGTGAGTGGGAGCAGGGGGGTTTAACGAGAGGTCGTAGTTGCAGCGCGTGTGCCGAGGCTATGAGGACATACGAATTGGAAAGAAAGTAATAAGTGATGATAAGAATTCCAAGGAAAAATATCCAATAGCCAAGCAAGTGAAGCGGGGGGGGAGTGGACGACGAGCTCGAAAAACGGGAAGTGGAGGAAGTGCAAAAAGATGAAAAGAGGTAAAGCGAGGAGGTTTTGCTAATCTCAATCTAGAAGCATGCTAGGTAAAAGCTGTGCTACCGACCAACACAACCGAGCCTCGCGATACGATTCAACCGATTTCCGATTTCCTTTAACCCAGGCCTGCAGTACAACCAATTCGCTTACATGAACTCCGTGTAATCGTTGACGATCTATGAGCAACGTTCTACTCTCTACTCACGGCGTAAAAATATCAGAAGCAGTCCTCAGAATGCTGTCCCGTCCCACTGATCTTCTCCTAGCCAAAATCTACAGTCGGCGTTCCAATCCCACTGGCGCCGCATTCGGTCCCGGTTGACCCCCCACCAATCCCGCAGAGCACGTCTCGCCACGGAGCCTAGGCATAGTGTCGTTGATCGAGACTTCTTTCAGCCAGAACAACAGCCGTGGTAAAATTTCTTTTGACACAAACGGCACGCCGTTACAGTAATATCTCTCTCATCAAACCGCTTGGCTCCTTCTCTCATGCGCGCATGGTACTGCTGCCTTCTTTGCCTCTCTTCTTAAAAAAATCCTCTTCTTCTTCTTCTCCTCTCACTCTCATCGATCTACTAGTACTGCTACTCATAGCGCCACAACTCGTAAAATGATCCTTCCGCTTCAACCCTAATACGCGATCCTGGAATTCTATCCTTCTGTCATATCGTCATCCTCTCCGCTAACCGTAACAACGCCATCTTTATGCCATGATAGATTAAGTTTGGTTTTGGTTTGTCACTCCAATTTAATCTTAACTTCGAGTCACCTGTTTGTTATTTGATCCCTGTTTGATCAATCACACCGCTGGGTTGAATTCATTACCGACCGGTCTAGATGCCAATAGTGCCCTTTGTAGTTATTGCAGACCCGGGACTAGATAATAACTGCATGCGCAAGTCCACGTGCTAACACAAAAGTACAGTAATGCCCTCTAGTTATATCGTGTACTCTCTGATAGGCTAGTATGGAACTTCATGGAAGAGCTTCGAGACGCTCTCTCCATAATGGCTTCGCCTGATGACCTCCCCTAGCACAGGTCCAATATCAATAACTTCGATCTTGGAGCATCTCTCTTGGTTCTCCTTTTGGGGTAACGTATTCGTCACGATTAATTTCTCCAGCGCGCTTTCCTCGACGTTTTTCAGAGCATCCCCGCTCAATATTCCGTGTGTCACAATTGCGTAAACCTTGGCTACACCTGCCTCTCTTAGGTGATGCGCTGCAAGGCATAGCGTTCCGCAAGTATCCGCCATGTCATCAACGACAATAGCAATTTTATCCTTAACATGCCCAACGAGGATCATCCGCGATACCGAGTTGGCCTTCTTGCGCTCCTTGTGAAACAGAGCAAAATCGACCCCAAGGCGATCTGCAATGGATGTTGCTCTGTGACGTAACAGTGAGTGCGTTGTCGTGCATCCCTTATCAATCAACCTGTTACCTCTTGGCGCCGCCCGCATCGGGGGAAACTATCACGACACTCTGTAGATCAAAATGGGTGCGTATGTACAGGATCGATGATGGTTCGGCGAAAAGCTGGAGCGAGCGCACGTGTGAAAGACTGAACCCTAAAATGCCATAGCACTTACGCTGTACATGACAAAAGTGGACGAACGTGAGCATCCTATTTGAAACATAGTTCAAAGATGAACTGACTTATCCACAGGAACATCAAAAAATCCTTGGATCTGTGATGCATGAAGGTCCATTGTCTAGATCCAACTCGTGAGCACAGCGAACCACAAGTATGCGGACAGTGCGGAGAGTATAAAACCGCCAACCCCGGAAGTGGCGTGCCGGTGTTTCCGTGCAGCAGGATGGACAACTCACAATGACGTGATCACAACCTGCCTTCTGTATCATGTTGGCTACGAGTTTCGCCGTGATGGGGGCACGACTCTTGTCCTTCTTGTCTTGCCGTGCATATGGGAACAGAGGGACGACGGCCGTTATACGTTTTGCACTTGCAATCTTGCAGGCGTGGATCATGATGCAGAGCTCCATAAGTGACGTGTTGACTGCCCCGCAGCCAGTATTGATAATGTAAACATCATTCTCGCGAACGCTCTCCGCGATGCGGACGCTTGTCTCGCCAATACCGCTCTTGGTCACTTCAGCTTTGGCAAGAGGTAGACCAAGGCTACAGAGCAATGCATCGGTGAACAGCGCGCTCGCGAGTTCATATATATTTACCGTCGAGCAACGATCTCTGCTAGCTCAGGATGGCTCGTGCCTGTCGGGTAGCAAAGCACCGTAAGAGAGGATTGAGATATCAGATTCCCAGGACGCACCAGTGAAAATTTTGACTCCAGTTCCGTTCAACATGTTAACTTATAGGCAGAAAAAGATATAGATCCATAGACTTAAAGAAGAAAGAAAGAAATAAGAAGAGAAGAAGGGGGGGGAAAAAAACATTCGCTAGAGAAAAAGCCACATTTGTCACGTGATCTTCGCAAATGAAACGCGAGAGCGACTCGAAAGCGGAGCAATTGCAAGTCGCACATTCATGATGAAACAAACTCGAGACTGATTTGGAGTCTGCGGCAGTGTCAAACGTTTCTAACGGCATTTACTCAAAAGAAACTCAGAACCACTGCAGAAGCGAATAGCTTCACACAGATCTTACGGTGCAATAACAGACGCACTGAACTCCATGGACGATGACTGCCACTCGAGGACATGATTTGCTGCAGAGCAAATTGACAGTGTTTATATATCTTCCAGAGGAGCACTTGAATCGATCATTCCCGCACCTCATGTACTTTGGCACTATAATAAACTCCCGGTTCTCTGATGCCGCCTTCCTCAGGTTAGTAGCTTCCGTTGCTTCTGGTGGCATTGGATCGAGATGCATTGATCATCTCTGTGTCACCCGTTTGGTAGGATCTCACCTTGATATCGTCGGTGCAGGTGATGTGATCACTTTCTCTTGTTTCACCTCGGCCTATTAATGTTGAAACTTGATGTGTCACATATTTAGGTGAGAGGCTTCAAATTAGTGATTGATTAATATTGATTGTCGATAGCTGTGAACTCAAGGAATCCTTTGAATTGACTGCTATATATGACATGCATCTCGGACATGCACAATCTCAGTGAGTGGTTTAGCATTCGTTAGACAGCGAAATATCACCGGACAATAAGAAAAGAATCGGCGAGCTGAGTCTGACACGGTTGCGATACCATTAATTGGCCACCACTCGATTTACATGTCATAGCATTGCTTGAACCCAGCGACAAGGGAGGAGACAAAGTATTGACCTAATATACAGATGAATGAGTACGGACTTGGACTCCAAATATTATGGGACGTATCCAAATCAAGATGGAGATCAGTGATTACTTACGCTTTTTTGCAGAACTTCTTGTGACGAGAATGCCAGTCCTTCGCCTAAGCGATGGTAAATAAATACCACGTAAGGCAAGCTCGGTCAGAAAATCCTGACACGGTAAACTACAATAAAACACGGAACTAATGGGACAGAAGTGTCCAGTTCTTAGCTGTTAGGCCTGAAGTCGCTCGCCTTGCATGGGAACAAGCTAATACTTAACTGGCTTTGATCAAACGTCCTACCGGGACACTATCACTGTGATTAGCAAGTGCCACAGATGTTGTGTCAGGATTCCAAGAAGGCACCTCCGGGTGGCCTACATCATAGATTTCGCAGGCCATACTATTTTCAGGGTGAGATTGTCGGGCCCTCCTTGCTTCCGCAGGGTCGCTTCGTACACCTGACCAAGGTTCTCGATTGATGATTGATACTGCAATGTCATATGCGGCCCCTGTACTCATACGGACAGATATAACCTTCTTGGGCTGCTTATCTTCCCATCTTGAGGTACACTCCGAGTTGATTTCGGGTGATAGCAGTGGTATCATTATTACCAACTGCGCTTATTTTAATACCGAGGGCACGTAGGTAAAGGTGCTCCGCACCGGTATAATCGCCTTGATCATAGAGCTGAAGGCCTTGGTTGCCTAAACCAGCCGCCTGGTCGACACGGCACTTGGACTATATATGCAACTATGTAATGGTTCATATGAAATTAAATCACAGGGAGAAGGAGGGGAAAATTATTCGAGTATTGTATCATATCTATTGCACCGAGTCCGCTCCATTCCATTGACTAGTAGTTCACTGGCCCTCCCTCGTTTGACCATGCTATGACTTAATTTGCAAAAACAAAGGTTTGTGAATTCTATGCTACAGGATTTTCTGTGCACCTTCGGCGCGACCAGTTTATGAGCCTCACCCAAGGGTATCCACGCATTGAATGGCAATATTGTGTGATCATGTCCAGGTTCTTGCATCTCAGGTATAAACCTAAAAAAGCGGCCTGGACAAAAACACCGCATGCAAAGCAAAAATGCTCCTGTAACCTCCTACTTTCTTGAGGCTCTACCACTCAACGGGTCAAGCTCTCGATCGCCTACATCATCTGGCCTTCGTGGAACTTGCAGTCTATGACTGTGTAAATAGTGTATGGTGTTGCTAGATATTGAGCAAAGGGATCGAACCCCTGTTTCTTTACCAAAATACCACCAATATAATCATCAGCTACACTGATATCTTATGATCTTGTAACATAAAATACCTTGGCGAAGTCGACGAAGTTTCAAGTTAATGATTAATATTTTTGATAAGCGATCAATGATCTCACAAACGACCTCATCCCCCTTTGCGCACGAATGCCATCAGCCATATCGTGAAAGAATCTTTGATTTGATGCATGACATCATGATGCTCAATCTCAACAAGTAGTTCATCGTCATTAGAGTGTGGAAATACTTATGGAACTGATGCGGCGAACCGAGTCTGACACCGCCGTGATACTCGAAAAGGGGGAAGTATACATTAACTAATATACAGATGAATGCGCACGAACTTGGAACAGAAATAGTTCAACCTCAAATATCATAAGAGGCGAATGAAGATGGGGATCAGTGATTATGCTTTTTGCAGAACTTCTTGTGGCGAGCGCGCCAGTCCTTCGCCTAAGCATTGTCAATATTGGGTATAGCGTCCGTTAAGTGCGTTCAATTACCTGACACGTCGTACTACAATAGAACGCTGACTAACGGCACAAAGGTATTCATCTCCTCAAGCGTGGCATGTAGGCCTGAAGTTGCTCACCTTGCAAGCAGAACAAGCTGATAACTGGCTCTGATCAAATGTCGTACCGGGACACTAAGACCAATTAGCAAGGGTCACAGGTGCTGTACCAGAATGCACATACATGATAGTTTCCGCAGACCATAATGTTTGCGGGGTGAGATAGTCTTACCCTCCTCGCTTCTGTAAAGTCACCCTTTGCTTGGTACGCCTGCCCAAGATTCTCGATGGAGACTGCGGCGTCATATGCGGTCCCTATGCTCATACGGACGGACACGGCCTTCTTGAGCTGTTCTTCAGCATCCGCAAACCTTCCCATCGTGAGGTAGAGTTCTCCGAGTGCATTACGGGTGATGGCAGTGGTGGTATTATGTTCACCAACTGCGCCAAGTTTAATATCGAGAACCCTTAGATGGAGACTCTCTGCACCGACATAATCGCCTTGATTAGAGAGCTGAAGAGCTTCATTATTTAGGTTAGCTGCCTGTGCGACAGGGATACCAGCGATGGGGTCAGCATGCAAGTGCACCTCCATGATGGATTGATGATACAATGTCTCGGATGATGATTATCATTTATGTAACAAGAAGTTACATAATAGCCGACCTTAGTAAGCCGTTGTGCTTTGTGGCACGGGTTGCGATTGTGTTGTGTGGTATTTGTTACGTGGCTCAAGTATCCTAGGACTCTATCATCACTACTCAAGTTAACAAGTCAATCGTCTCTCCATCCACTGTGCATACAACGATCAATTCCAACACTGGCATCCTGACTCTCTTTAATTATCCATTTTCTCTTCTTAACCATGACTTCGTCCTCGTCCTCGTCGCCGGAGATGCATCCTGCTCCTCCAGTGGACACGACTGAACGCTTTTCTTACAAACATGCAACACATGAGGAGGTCCTTGAAGATCTATCCAGGTATGTTCATTATACTTCCGTTCAACTTCTTCTTAATGTCGAATAGTCGCTTTCTTTTAAATCTCCCTGAGGAGGAGCTCTCGTCTCTTGAGCGGATATGTTTCCAGGTGGAGCAAGCGTAAGCACCGGCAGTGCCTGCTATTTCTTTTCAGCTTACATCTTTTTTTTGTAGGCATTGGTTTTACGAAGATTTCATTCGGGAACAAAATCCCAAGTTCCCCTCCCTACCACTCAAGAAATTCTCCGCGATGCTTTTCCAAGCTTGTCCTCTTTTACACCAGTGGAGTCACGATCATGAACAGGCCTTCAATACCTTCATGCAGTACAAGACTAGAGTCCCTGTATGCGGCGCAATTATGTTAAATGATACATGGGAAAAGGTGGAGGTTTCGGTGCACAGGCACAAGCTCTTGGCTTATTCGTTGTTTTTCAGTGTATCCTTGTTAAGGGGTGGAAGTCGTCTTCCGGCTGGGGATTTCCAAAGGGTAAGATAAATGAAAGCGAGCCCACCCATGAGTGTGCTATTCGGGAGGTGCGTGGCAGTGTCCACATTGTTGCCCATCACCCTGAAATTCCCCACCAGGTCCTTGAGGAGACTGGTTATAATCTAGCAAGTCAACTGAATCCTGAAAACGTAATACAAATGTCGATCAAGGAGCAACTGATCTCCCTCTTTGTGGTTCCCGGAGTCCCGGAAGATTTTCCCTTTAAAACTCGGACTCGCAAGGAGATAAGTGTACGTGTATGTAATAGTGCGCCTACTCTCTTATGCTGAAGTGTTTATAGCGGATTGAGTGGTTCAGGCTAACCGATCTTCCAACTTGGAGACGGAACAAGGCTGCACCTGGAAAGTTTTATTTAATATCTCCGTTCATCGCGTAAGTCTCTTTTCTATTTTATACAAAGCTGTGGTCGTCGAACCTCGAGTAGATCGTTGAAGGCATTCGTCATTGCCAACAAGCCTCGAGTATTAGAGGGGCGAGCCCGACAGAATAGAGGTTACACAAGTACGGAGAATGGCACACAGGAGTCCAGTTCGTCCTCGGCCGACAATGGCGAACCCCAGACGCCGTCTCCCCAGTACAGCGAAGCACTTCCTGCGACTAGTCATCGCATAGCCACGCACGAGTCCGACGATGAGCAAGTTGTTTACGCTGAGACCATGGATCCGCATTTTGCCCGCCTGCTCAGTTCTCTGACGCTCTCGGCTGTAAGGCAAGATGATTCAAGGCCCCAGCCCGCTCTTCCGCCTGTCAAATCACCCCTCTCGGTACTTGCTGACACTGGGGCGCCACTGGTGAAGCAGAATATCGTCGATTGGTCTTCTCGTGTTTCTGCCCACGCAGAAACGCCTACGGTGATGTCTTCTCCCCATCCGAAACAAAGGCTTTCAACGCCCTCCATGCGTCGGGTTCCCCAGTCTTTGAGTACGAGCACACAGGCTTCCTCAATCGAATCATCCACACTACGCACTTCACCATCTGAGGTTTTTACAACCCCCTCGTCAGGAGCCCTTTCGACCGTGTCGTTATCCGCTCCATCTTCGACTTCATCCGTTACGTCATCTCGCAAGTCATTGTCGTCAAGACGTACCTCGAGCACTGCTGACATATCGCCCTACCTTCCCCGCCAAACTGAAGTGCCTGCCTCAGGCAAGATGTTGAGGCAGTTGGCCCTGCTGGAAGCGGTGGCTGATGAGTCCTCACGCATGACCCCTACCCTGCTCAGTAGGGAATTGCCAACAGCGACTAACATTAATCATACACCTCGCGTCCGTCATCCAGGACCCTCGGCTTCCGTTCCGCCACCTACGCACCATCTGCAAGGCGAATTTCCTCCGCCATTTGGACAGGCGCCAGCTGGATATCAACTTCCGTCTTCCTCTCAGTACACCGGGTTCTCTCAGCAGCCGCCTCCATTTGTCGATGACGTGTTCCAAGTGCGGCCACGCTCAAGTCAGTTTTTTACCCATGACTACTCCGCTCAGAATACCCAAGATCAATTGTTGTCTCTACTGACAGGGCCTCCGCCTCCTGGCACCTCGACCGGAATTCCTCACACTTATCCCCATCCCTCCTACTCACAAGGCTACCTTCCAACTCATTATCAGCCGCATCTTTCTGCAAAGACCTTCCCCCCAGTCTACCACCCTCCGAGTTCTCATATGATCACTGTTCCCCATACTGCAATACCCTCAGTCAGCGCTCAAGTCATGCCTGCTCGAACATTTCTACCACCAGGACATCCTTTCCCTCCACCGCTGACCTCTCGCACCCCTGTTAACAACAGCGCTCAGCTACTTTCACTCCTCAACAATAATAACCCTGCAGCGCTCCCACCCCACGTCAATGCTGGCTATAGATGACTCTACTACAACTCCGTATCATATATTTTACTTGCCACCACCAACGCCAGTGTATGTGCTGCGCCAGCTCCCTTCTTTTTGGCATGCCTTCCTGCATTCATTCCTTTCCATTTGGTCGGTCTTCTACTTCGGAGACATCTCTTTCTTTCTTCTTTTGCCTCCTTGTCTTTTTTGCTTGCGCGTTTTAACGGTATCGGCGTGAACTATTGTTATTCTCATCGTTCATTCCAGTTCACTACTGCAGTACAATAAATGCTATTATCGTTTGCCCTCACTCCTTCATGAATTTACAGTACTACTACCGTGTCATCGTTGGTCTCATCGCAATACCCCCTGTAGTTTTGTAGCTCCATTCTCATCCTATCCAGATATATCACTGCCCTCGTCCGTGCTCATACGTATGTAGTTGTATCTTGACTGTCGAATTCAAGCAAGATGTCGTATGCACATGCGATTTGTGAGAAAGTTCACCGTAGGCAAGCCAGGTGAGATTGTATCACGAATCGCAGAAGTGAAAGTGTGAAAGTTCACCGGTGCACCTCCGTTCGCTCTTTGGGCCATTCTAAGTGTGAACTCTGAGAAATGTTGTATCGTGCTGGTGCACACCCCATGAAAGTTAATGACCGATGCCTTAATCCAAAGGCTGTAGGCTTCGAAAGTTCCTTTCTGGAAAAGAAGAAGCAAACGATGCTTGGGTACGGACAGTACACTAGGCAAGGAGCTCGAGGTATTGCATCTTTCGTGATAGCGTCCGCTGGCGCCGCCTCCAAATAATGCTATCTGAAAGGTTCGCCAAAGCCTCACAATAAACATAAAAAACATGCGTCAATAATAAGCCTGGGTTAAGGCTTAAGAGTTCTGTGCTATGGGAGGTTAGTTAGCTGCCGAAAGTCAAGGTATGGTCGCCTCACTAAGCGACGAAGACGCTATGCGAAGGGAACAATGACCGGTGGTGTTCGTAACCTTGTTGGCCACTTCTAAAGGTTGGGTTAGATATTGAGATTCAGTAGTGCAGTGGCACTATTTTGTGGGTCGAACAATGTCCAAGTAGTCCTGCCTGAAGAGGAGTGGTGAGTGGAAAGAATCAAGGGTACAAGTATGCCTAACGATTCGTCCAAGGAAAGCTTGTCAGTTCGTCGATCACAGTGTGACTCTGCACAACTCATCTTGCATCAGCTGTTACTAACTGGCCTGGTGCAATACACTATGTGTGTTTCACCAGGCCATGAAGTAGCCACAAGTCACGTAAGACCACGGACCAGAGCATGATGTAACTTACACGTTTGCAACGTGTTCAAGCCCTCGCATATGTCACATGACCGCAGCGCTGTGCCTCAAGCGCTCCTGCTGCGCAGGTGAGGGTTAAATACAAGTTTCATGTGTGCACCGAGCGTCGTCCAAACCGCTGTATACTTCAAGTTATGGTTGGCTGCTTGTAATTCTTACTGCGCAGGCTCGTTCAATCCAAAGACATTCATTTTTTCTCATGTCACTACTTTCCATTGATAGCGATGCGTCCGCTTCGGATTCGCCAACTCTCCGTCAACGAGGAGTTCGCGAAGCATCCGCTGACGATGACTCTGTCGTCTTTCAAAATGTGATAGGAGATTTGGACTCCACTCCTAACGCTATGGACTCTCAAATAGACTTGTCAGGGTCATTGGAACAAAACATGTCCGAGGCCCGTCTTCGTCAAATGTACGATGAAGAAGAAATTGAGCGTTTTCTTTACCTTTTCTCCGCCGTAAGCTCGTGTCTTGTACGTCACTGTACTACCTATCCTGAGGCACTACAAGTATGTTACAGAGGTGAGACTACCGCAGGCAGGTGCTTCGGTGAGCACAGAGCAAACCAACACCGAGCCGCCAAGTAGGAGCTCCCTTCGCCTTCCACGGCTACCGAAACCACCACTACCACCACCACTCCCTCCACGGCCATTT
>Ga0153976_1000844_pt1 | contig 10739 bp, 14 predicted proteins | sample TSGA060MetaG_FD_104717 | JGI IMG/M metagenome (GOLD analysis project Ga0153976, IMG submission 104717) | Attine ant fungus gardens microbial communities from Georgia, USA - TSGA060 MetaG | ecosystem: Host-associated > Fungi > Mycelium > Unclassified | place: USA: Georgia, Yuchi Wildlife... | reverse complement strand
GACGAGTGTTTGCGGTTTGCAACGGAGCTGGCAGGACGAAAGGCGAGGAGGAAAACATGGGAAGGGCTTGCCTCGGAGATGCTGAGAGCAGGCTGGTTTGATGTAAACTAATTATAACTGGGTGTACTAATAATAGTATATGATTACGTTATAATTTGACCTGCCCGGAAGCGAGCTTTTGTACTTAAGGCTTGGATCGACAGGAAATAAGGTTGGTGTTCACACCCCTTACACTTGATATCGAGTGTTTGTGATTTCGATATGTCGGCGAAATCATGTAGACTCAAGTCTCCTGGTATGCTTTGCACTTTTGCTTTCCTAGCCAACAAATGACCTGATTGTGTATGTCTAGATTTCTGATGCTGAATATCGTCGACACCCCCTTGCACCGCTCGCCAGCACGAGTTGTACAGGGTGGGTATGATGTTGGTACCGTATCTATACGCTCCAACTCGAACGCAGGGACGTTGTTCCATGAGTTGGCTCTGGTTCAGCTTGCCTGTTATATATCCGGCTGGGAACTGCTTTGCCGCTTTTCTGAGTCGGAGTTTGTGAAAAATTAATTACCCCAGGCCATTCCACTGTTAGCCTTGTCGCAAATGTCGTCTATCCAATATATTGGCTATCTAAGTGAAACTAGTTGCAAATCAGTCCCTCTTGTAGTTCCATTCCTTGGTCCCAATAGTGCCACCTAGTTTTTTCCACTTTGCCATCCAGCGTTCTTTTCTTTCACATGACATCTTGACAAGGGTGGGGAAAAATTGTTCATGCTCATACTCAAAGTCAATATCGCCCCCCCACCTGTCCTTGACTAGCTGGTCCCTAGCTACAAGGCCATCCTCAGCAACTTGGGGATTCAATTTGATTTTTTCTTGCGTTGTAGGATCCACAAAAGACCTGACGATTTTCAGGAAGACGTTGATATAGAATGGAATGTGAATCAGGAGGGCGAGACCCATCCGCTCTGGGTAGTGGTCTTGGAAGGTGTTGAGGAAAGCGCGTGCCATGCTCATGGATGGACTCTTTTCTTGATTGTCATAGTCGGTCAAGATGGCAATGTTTCTTATTTATGTCATATAATCAGGCGAAGCATGGGAGAAGGGAGATGAGAGAGAACGTACTCGGTACCGGGAGGCATCAAGTCGATACACCGTTCAAGGAACCAGACGGTGTACTGCATTTGTCGAGGGCTCTCTTCGGTGTTTTGGCGACTGGGAATCATGTAGAATATAGGACGGCCTTTGATATCGAATCCGAACACAACGAGTTTTCCTGTCTCACCCTTCAGAATAGTTAGACCGAATCGTATCATATGAATCCAAGCCAAAAAAAAAAGAAATTTGACATACCTCGATGGAGATGAGGTCACTTGTCAAGTAATCATAAAGACCGTAGTCTCTCCTCCATTTGAGTGTACTCTCGAGCCTCTGAATGGCAACTTGGGTTTTCCATTTGGATGCCCGGAGGTACCTGCGCAATGAGTCGAGAATGAGTCGAAGGTTTGAGTTAGAAAATGATATGCCTTACCGAAGGATACACTCATACGAAAGCCAGAATTTTTCTTCCTCGATTAATTCTGACGTCCATTTCCTCCTCTCGCCTTCGATGTGATTTTCCTTATCTTTCATCGTCTCATTTTCATCGGCGACCCCAGAGCCGTGGGTCTCGAAACCAGGTAGCTTGTAGTCCGGCGCAGTAAAGTGTTTGAAAACAGTGTCATACTTGTTCCTTTCTGGCTCGCCTAGCTCAGCTTGTGGATTCTCGGAGTAGAGGTGGTCGGGCGGAGGTAGTGGCTGGTAGACTTTTGTGGTATTCAGAGCGCTCATCTAGGGCTCAGGACGCTGGAATGAGATGATGTTGAGCCGGGCTAGTCAGGGCTTGCACTGGGACATTTTACTACATTTTACTACAAGTGTGACGAGGCTTTCACCACGCCTTTGGCATGATTTTCAACCTCTGAATGGTATTTACATCTGAACTGTAATTTTCTCATCCTGTGGTGTCTCAAAGGGAGTAAGCAAAGTGAGCTGCCTGCTCCCCTTCTGCGGACCCATTCGTTTGTTTGTTGTTGTGATTCAGGGATACACCACTCTCCATCACATTGATGGTTGCATTCCTTGAGCCTTGAGAAATGTGCTTCAAACAGGGAAACCCACATCCTGAACAGTGTGGTCTGTTGAATATGTCGTCTGACGACCTTTTCTTTCCGTCTCTTGATTGATTGGTATACAAGTGGTATGTCTGCCAGCACAGACCTTTCTTACACCTCAGTTTTACACGCTTCAGGCTGAGACTTCACACCTCTATCCGTAATAAAAGTGACCTGCATCCATCCTTTGTTTCAAAAGTCCTGGAAAGCTGGGCATTTATGGCTGATTGATTTGCCCATCCATGACACTGCACTTCTGTTGGATAACTTTTAGTGGATCCCATCAAACATTTATTCCCTTTGAGATCTTTTCTATTTATGAACTTCCCTTCCCAGCCTCGCATACTCAGAAGCAAGCTAAGGAGCCCAGATCCACCTCCGTTCTTACTGTGAATCTGTTGTCTTTCATGACCATGGAAGAAAGCAAATTCCCTTCATTGCCTTTCTCAGAGAAACCCAAGGATCAGTCGCGCTAGATAATCGTGGTGGTATGGCCCTCTGCGACATCTAAAATCCATGCTCATTGGTGGCATCACATCCATCTAAAATACATGCTCATTGGTGGCATCACATCTATCACTCTCAGTCCTGAGAACCGGTGTGACTTTGACTACTTCACCTTGTATTATTTCACTTGACATTCGATAGAGCTCCTTGGGTACCTTGTACGTATGTTCCGACGATGACTCATGCAAGGGCGATTCGATGGGCCTCTTTGGAGAGCTCTTACATCTCAGTTTCATTTCAAGGGTTGCACTTACAGTCTTGTTTGTCTTGCCTATGAGATATTCAATACCTTCCCCATCGGCCTTCTGATCAGGCCGACGGTACCTGTACTGAAAGTATACAAAACAAAACAAAACCATGGCATCTCAATTCGAGGAATTCCGGGTAAATATATTCTTGTATGTATTTTCTTTCATTGATAAAAAACATCCATCGGTTAGGTGAAGCCTATTCAGAGGTGGGAAACCACGAAAGCAGCAGCAGCGTCTACATCCTAGACAAAGCTGTCAGTCACTATCTTTATATGATATATGTCTTGAGAAGAGGCTTACTTCTATGCCATAGGTAAGATGAGCTGGGAGAATCAAAATACCTCCCGAGCAGATGTTGTCCAAGGGGTGGCAGAACGTGATTGAGCGGTTGTTCAAGACACCAGGGAAGCCACTACCGTCATCCGGGTCACCAAACACAACTACAGCAGCGACCCTGTTTTGAACATCTGAGGAGATCCGTTCTGCAGCGAGATGTAAAACTTGAGCCCCCTGACTATATATTAATGTATGTTATTCCATTGACCATGCAAGGAGCAGAAAACACCTACCTATATCCGGACATCACAATCTGTGTGTCAGGGCACGAGTTGGCGGCCGAAGTCACATCGGCGGCCATCGTACGTGCACCTGCAGGATCACCTCCTTCCAGATAACCAATGATGGAAGCCGGGTATTCAACGCCTATAAAATTCGATGACTTTGAACCTAACGCACGCTGTAGTGCGGCGTCGAAGTATGGGCCAACAAATACACCAATTGATTCAGGTTCACCTGTACCTCGAGCGAACATAGTCATTACATCGGGACAGGCCTGGCGCAACTTAATGGAGGCTGCATATGTGAGCGCGGGGAGGACGACGGCCAAGAGACTGGCTTTGAACAACATATCCGAGTTGACCGATCCGGTTAAATTATGTGTATGACCAGTCTTAAGTATGAAAATCTATCAAGCTCTCGAACAAAGGCTTTTGCCATTTCGGCACGGCTTCTACTAATGATGGAACTTGTTCAATATACTACTGTGTCACAGTCAGTTCGCTCTGCTCGCTTCCCTCTCCCCTTCCTGTGGGTTTGTTGTATTGTACTGCTCACTTCTTGCCATTCAAGTATTTCTAATTCTTAATTTTGTAGAATAAAACTGGAGACTTAACTATACTATTTTTTTTTGATTTGTTACAAGAACATAAGTGAGCTGCTTATGAGCTGCTTGAGGTAATTTATGACTAAAGTTCTAGTTAAGCATCGGCTAGAAGCACAGAAATTCTCCACACCTTTCAAGGCAAAATCATCTGACTAATGTTTCCCAGACTAGAATCTCATTTGCATTGGATATGATCTGAGCTATGTGCTCACCTGCAACCTTGAGGACTTTTTGATCTGTGAGCGCCAGTTTCAACTAATTGAGAATCTGCTACTCCAAAAACATATGTGACTTGATGCTTCGATCTTCCATTTGCCAGATCTGTACAGGATTCCTATTCAATAAGTCCTTCATCTTATCTCGACGTTCATCTGCTTTGTCTTACACCACAACACAAACCAATATGTCATACCCTCCGATTGAACCATTTGAAACTGGGACCTTGAAAGTTTCCAGCGTCCACACTCTCTAGTAGGCAATCGAATCTTTTTTCTTTTGGAAGGGAGACTCGACGAGGTAATTCTTTTTTCATTCAAAGCTACGAGATCTCGGGTAACAAGGTCGGAAATCCTGGTTCGTTGCTCCCAAGTACATGCAGTATGCGTCCGGGCTGACATCTCTGGTTCTACAGTCGTTTTCGTTCATGGTTTGTGCATCGATGACATGTAGTCCATACCTGCTTTGACTTTGCAAGACAGGTGGACCGGGAGGAGGTGTTGATGTCGCCGATCGTACTTTCTTCAATCCACAAAAGTACAAGGTCTTATCTATTTACGTTATCTTGAAATCACGAAAAAAGGCTCAATGTGTCGACTCAGATCGTCTTATTTGATCAGCGAGGCGCTGGAAAGTCGACACCGTACGTTCGGGGGGTTTATTTACTTTAATGTTCGTCTGAACTGAAGGCCAATCTAGGAGCGCATGCTTGGATGAAAACACTACATGGGATCTTGTGAGGGACATGGAAAAATTAAGGGAAAAACTTGGAATCGAGAAATGGCACGTCTTTGGCGGATCTTGGGTACGGTTTTTGATTCTCAGGAGGAAAAAAAAACTCGGTGGTAAATGATCTGCTCATCTCAAGGGCTCGACGCTTTCTCTGGCATATGCTCAAGTAAGTCGACTCCATCTTTGATTTCTGATAATCGTCACTCAAGACAATTTTTTTTCCCATAGACACATCCCGATAGAGTCAAATCACTCACGCTTCGGTCTGCTGACGCTTTCTCTGACTCACTTTGTGATTCCTGACTGCCAATATCTATCAGTGGAATCTTTACTTTACGAAAGAGGCATGCTTTTCTCTATCTCAAGTCTCTCCAAAGCCTGATTCCGATTCTCCACCCAAGTGAACTTCAATTCTTTTACCAAGATGGTGCCTCCCACCTCTTCCCTGAAGCATGGTGAGTTCCCAACAATTGTTCGAATTAGGCTGATTCAGCTATCGGTTTCTGGAATTAGGGAAGAGTACCTTGCACCCATTCCTGAGAATGATCGTAGCGACTTGATAAAAGCTTACCATAAACTCCTTCACTCACCGGAGGAAACCGTCCGTTTAAAGGCAGCCAAAGCATGGGCCAAGTGGGAGTGAGCATTTGAACTCCTGTCTGTTTGTTTTTTGCATGTGACAATTGGCTGACGCTTTTTTTTCTCAATGCCAGGATGTCGACATCTAGGTTGTATGTTGATCCGAAACACATTGCTCACGCTGAAGAAGATAGATTTGCTCTGTGAGCAGGACCCTTCGTCCTCGTCCTCGATGAATATTTATCTACCATGTCTAGCGCCTTTGCCCGTATTGAAAACCATTTCTTCATCAATGAGGTCCGAGACTTTTCCAATATACTGCGCTACTATTATTGTACTAATCCGAGGACTGAACTTGTCTAGGGATTCATGCGTGACGGTCAACTACTAGAGAGTCAATCAATCGACAAAATGTAAGCACGCAACTGAATGCGTCGTGAAATAATGTTTAAGCGCTCATTTGTGTATCTAGTCGTCATATCCCAACTTGTATCGTCCAGGGCCGGTACGATGTGGTTTGTCCTGTGAGATTGCATTCCTTTTTTTCTATCATCATCATCTTTCATTTTTTTAAAAAAAAAGAAAGGCACTGATTGGTTTTCAAGGCTACGACTGCGTATGCTCTGAAGAAGGTATGTAATGGGAAAAAAAACTTACTTTGTGCGCAATGATTTTTTCGACAAATAAAACAGGCTTTCCCTGAAGCTACATTCCACATCGTCCCTGATGCCGGCCACTCCTCGAGAGAGATAGGCACTACAAAGCTTCTTGTTGAAGTAAGCATTACTCCAAGGTCTTTTTTGATCTTCACAAATTATGGCTGACGCTGGTGCTTCAAGGCTACAGACAAATTTGCAGATATTTGAAGAGATGTGATGGCGTTCTAGCTCGTTTTTCTTTCTCTTGTCTACAGCATAACATCTTATGTTCATGAGCTTTGTATAAGAGGGAGCCATCAATTTTAGTCAGCGATACGCAGACTTTGCGGAACGCCTTTTGTATGGATACGTCAAGTATTTAGCGGATCACGCCTCTGTCTCTGTCTCTGTCTGTCTCTCTTTTTTTCACAGCGTTGCTGGTGTAGGAGATCATAGAAAACAAGTGGTCTCGAAGAAAGGTTTACCTTGACCAAGTCAAAAGATGACTCCAAAAAACCAATCACCAGCCGTGCATATCTATGCCTTCATACACAAGTGGATGAGCTATTGTGTTGAGAATCACATTTGCAGCACTTAGACAAATACACAATTATACAACCCCAAAAGAGAAAGAGACCATAACAGATTATAGCAACAACAACAAAAAACCAACAAATGCTCAAGCAAGCGGCTGGGGCCAATCCGGAAGACTCTGCAACGCCGCGTTCGTTGCTTCCCGGACTCGCCTCTTACTCGCCCAATCCCCTGATTGCCTATAATGTTGAAAAACTTCCCGCATCTGGAACGTTGAAGCAGCCACCGAATCTAAGGTACAGGACTTCATCAAATGATAATCTTCGAAGACTAGAACAGAGTCCACGCACCAAAATTTGACGACGCCAGTTCGAGAAGCTAATCAAGAAGAATTTGTAAAAATCAGCCATCTCAATCACGCTCCGCAATAACGTTTAGGAAAACCCCTCAACGCTAGCACTCACCTCTTGAATTCTCGAAGCCTCCTGCTGGTACTGCTGCACTTGCAAATACCCCGCATACCCAAGTGACCCCGCAGCTTCCGTTTGCATCTGTAACGTCGACACTTGTGTATTCAACACACCCATCCTAACCTCGAACTCCCTCTTCCTCGCCTCCCAAGTATTCTTCAATCTCTCAAACAAATCCAAAAACGTATTCCATGTCAACTTGTCCCAGGACTCGATCAACATCTTGTGTGTACTGATGTAATCTCTCGGATGTTGATCTCCAGCAGCAGAAAGCGACGTCGATTGAGTAGGCACAGGCGTATTAATATTAGAAGATGAAAAGTATTGGGTGCCACTAGGCCGTGTTGTGGATGGAAAATTCGTCGTGATTGTTGTCGTTGTCGTCTCGCCCCAACCCTTTTGGATTCCTACATAGGGATCCAACTGAGAGATGTAGCCTGGATTCTGTAATTGCTGCTGGACAGGATGGTACGACGTCTGTAGCTGTTGCTGTTGGATCGATGGTTGTCCTGTCCCGGTGAGATAGCTATAACTGGTCCCAGTGGGTGTACCCTGCCCAAAAGAACCCTGCATCTGGAACCCAGTCGGCTGGGGCTGTTGAGCAGGAACCATGGGCATCCCAGTAGCGTTCGTCATGTTTGGCTGCAATGGGAGTGGCTGTTGGAGCAGGTGCATCTGATTCTGAAACTGCGACGGCTGCTGCGGAAATTGCTGGGCGCTACCATTTCCCCAGCCCGTTGATTGATTAGGGACCACAACATGAGGAGGTTGTGAAATATCAGGAAATCGCTGCGTAGTCGATGCTGTATGGTCGATGAATGGATTATTGGTTAGTGATGAACTTGCGACGCCTGCGGATCCATAATTGTTGAACATTAGAGATCAGAGGAAATAGAAACAAGCTTGGGAAAACCCAAATGATTAGAGATAGACAAAGAGGATGGGAAGAATGTGTTGTGTTTGGCTCCCTGTGTACCGCAGGAACGGTGTCAGTATGCTTATCGTCATACACACGTGATCGTGATCGTGTATCGGACAATGAAACAAGAAATAAAACAAACAAAATATAAATAAAATATAGATATAAAGGACAGGGTATATCTGAATGGGTGTATACGAGTGTGAGTAGGCGAGCAGCGAGGTGAGATCCCGTGAAGTCATATCTATCAGATTATCTCACATTGTATAGGAACTTAGCCTTTTGAGTTGATAGAGTTCGCAGGTCTCGTAGATGGCTGAGGGAGGGACTAACACTAGCTGAGATTCTATGTATACTAAGCTAGAAGATAGAAAGGGTACCCTACAGGTGAGGACCTCGTTAGAGATGATGAACTAGCTATAAGGGTACCACATCAGTGTTGTCGAGCGTCATACTAAAGTAGGTTTGTTTCATCTCTTAGTTACTGACTGTTTTATGTGTCATGTTGTGATAGTAGATAGGTATAAATTGAGACGAGACTCGTTGCGCGTTTGCAACGAGTCTCCACTTTTGTCCTACATCGTCTGAACTCAACAATCAGTTGCCTGTGTGGCCCATTGTTATGGGGGCAGCTGCCCATTCCAACACAAGTCTCTATCATTAGGAATTCGAAAAGCAGATGCAGAAGTTCAGTCGGGGGAATACATAGAGATGATTGCAAGACAGAGAGATAGACAGAGGAATTTTTGCAAGATTGATACAGCTGTATTACAATTGTGATGGTCAAAATATCAGAAAATAGATTGATATGATTCGGACTGCGACCGAGCACCATGTAATAGATTGTTGATCTCCAAAGAAGAAAAAGCACTACTCGATTCAGTCCTAATGGTCGGAATTTGAGCGAGCCTGTGAGGCACATGTCTCAGATTGATTTATTGTTCTATAATATTTAATGACTTAATGTACATTTCAAACGAGGTACAATACAAATACATCGAGTCTAATCCTCCTATGACTGTTGTCCTCTGTTAATCCATACGCCTGTCCATTTCTCCTTGATACTAGAACCTCATATTCTTGTGCGTGACTTCTCGTATCAGAGAGCCAAGGATTTTGACCTAGTGATTTGCGAGTACTGTCTAGAGCGGGTGGGCAACACTTGGAAAGCTAATTCTGTTCTGCACTCATTGTAGACCAAGTGAGACGTCTACCTTCACCAGTTACGGCCTCACGTACATTAAAACCCAAGGTCCGGAAGTGACATTTATGACACGGAAGGATATCTATCTATCTATGAATAATGAGTGACTACAAATATAGAGTCGATTAATTACTAATTAAGATGCCCGCTCTGCGACTAAAAATCCAACAAGACATGCATCCAACATCATATCAGCACTGACCCAAGCATGCGTCAACGCTAGAAAAACATCAAATTCACTATCAGAATCCACCGAAATTGTGAAAGCTGTCCACACAACACACCAAATAATTTCGTACCATCTCTCCCTGCTACTCTCATCAGTTCTTTCTCTCCTCCAGGGTGAAATGCAAGGTATGGTGTCACGTTATACACTTTTCCATTGATTGCTGTCCAAGCATCTTGGCGAGTGTTGTGCTGTTTTAGCATTGAAGGTGTCACCCGTAATAACGTTGGTACACCCTTGGAAGTATCAATGTGGAAAGACACACATACAAGGAAATGATCATTTTATGCTGAATTAGAAAGAACAAAAACATACCCTAAGATCTTGTCCCGATATCTTCAGATTAGCCCAGTCCATGGGACTATGACCCGGTGCCAAAGCAACCTTTTCCCGTTTCTTCGATGGGCGTTTTACTGTACTCGGGGGAACAGTAAGCGATCCAGGGCCAGCACGATGTAATGACGATAATGGTATAGACGGTGGGGGAGGCATCATCTGTGCATCTGTAAGACGTCTAGAACCTTGGTCCAACGCATCAGTAGTAGTAATTCGGACGCGCTGTGCACTGTCGAGGCTTGGAAATGCAGGTGGTACATCATTGTTATCGCGGTCTCCTTCAGTCTCTGTTGTCGAGCCTTCATCGTCTTCATCTAGTGTCGATGGCGGCGGTGGTGGTGGAGAGTTATGAGTAACAATTGATACGGCGTCTGATGAGATTCCTGGTGAAAACCAGCCACGCAGGTACGATGTCATGGAAGAAAGTTGGTAGAAAGTTGGTTAGCTGATACGGCGGACAAATAGATGTCAACCGAGGTTTGTCAACTGAGCGTACCTGTCAACTGATATCACCGATCTACAATGTCCCAAGTTATCTGCACTTGCGCCACGTGTGACACCTCAAGTTTCGGCTGACTAATCATTTGACGTCAAACACTTGACAGCTATTTGTCCGCCGTGTGAATAAGACTATGGGGCAACAAGGAACCTTGCACCTTGCAACGGGGCCAAGCAAGGACAGGTAAGCAATAAGTAAACAATGTAAGCAATGTGCAAAGCAAATAGATGATTACAAACGTTAAACACAGACAATAAAATAAGGGAGCACCCATATCACTACCTGGACAGTTGAATTCACTACTCTTTCCAAAGCAT
>Ga0153976_1000842_pt1 | contig 10743 bp, 15 predicted proteins | sample TSGA060MetaG_FD_104717 | JGI IMG/M metagenome (GOLD analysis project Ga0153976, IMG submission 104717) | Attine ant fungus gardens microbial communities from Georgia, USA - TSGA060 MetaG | ecosystem: Host-associated > Fungi > Mycelium > Unclassified | place: USA: Georgia, Yuchi Wildlife... | reverse complement strand
TGGTGGTGCAGTGTCAAATTGATTGATGGTTGGACTTTCATCTCAGGGGCTGGTGCTTTGTCGTCGCCTCTGGTAGCAACGCAATTCGCTCAGCTCCCACGGTGGTCATTTCACTACCTGTGCAGCCTCGGTGTTGCGTTAATAAATACTGTATTACTGATCGTGGTCTTTCGGCTAAAACCACAGGATGGTATGATCGGCACCATTTGATCGACGTAATGGCTAAGAATTTTACAGAATGCCTGGCTCAGATTGGACAGCCAGCAGGCGAAAAGGGGACGAGTGAAAGTAGCCACTTCAATCAGATATTTCGCCTCAGAGAAGTGCACCTCCTCGCCTTCTTTATATTAGTGTATGTGGGAGTGGAGGTCACTGTAGGAGGTGAGGATACAAGTAATTACAAACCACGTCACTCACTGGAGTGTCCCTCTAGGTTGGATGGTAACGTACATAATTGATGTGCGCGGAGGAGGTCCGAGTTCGGGATATATCTCATCAGGATTTTTTGGAGGTAAGCATTACCAGGCGTGTTGAAGATGAGCTGCCATTTCCAAACAGGTCTCATGATTGGCCGCGTTGCGCTTTTATGGGTGAACAAGAAGGCAAGCATCGTTCCCCTCTAAAGGACTGAGATTAATAAATGACAATACGTCACAGGTCGGGGAACGTCGGGTCCTATTCATTTACTCCGTTCTTGCAATTGGGCTTGAGCTAGTGGTATGGCTAGTGCCTTCGCTCATTGGCGGGGGCGTAGCGATCGCGATAATTGGTGTACTTTTGGGACCGATGTACCCCATCGCTATGAATCACACAGTACGCATCCTCCCCGGTTGGCTCCTGACAGGTAATCTTGTGTTTGTTAGCGCAAGAATATGAACTAAAACTTACATGGTGTAGGGTCAATCGGCTGGATAGCAGGCTTTGGACAGGCAGGTTCTGCGCTCTTGCCGTTTTTAACAGGTGCAATCGCGTCTAAGACGGGAATCACGAGTTTACAGCCATTGTGAGCGTCTTAATCTGCATATGGTTCATGAAGCTGATCATTCGTTATGCAAAGTCTCGTTTCGATGATGGCGTTAATGACCGTCTTATGGGCGCTTGTACCAACAACTGCTAGAAGAACCGAATGATAGTGATAGATCCCGTTACTACGCCCCGTGGAAGTCTGGAGCATCATTCTGAACCTCAATTTTTAAGCCTTGCAGCAGATCCCCTCTCGCGTCTCATTCGCGCTCATGAATGCATTAGAAACACATACAATATGATACAAAATATCCTCCTGGGCGTTCCTATTGCTCACTACAATGTATCTCACATCTATGACATGACCGTACCAATTTTTTTTTAAAAAAAAGATAACGGGTCCGGTAAATTTTCCAGTACACCAGCCTAGCGATCCTCGATGTACATACATCTACAGAATCAGAGGTGACCATCATCGTGCAGCCTGAAGAAATTCATTGTTCTGGCTCCTCTGACATACCTTTTGAGTGCGTTATGATGAATTGATTTTCTCACGCTGTCCTGGGCCAAACTTTGAAACTTTCAAGTTCAACTTATCTGCCAGTATAAGTACTCTTTCTTGCTTTCATTAAATCAGCATCACGCCGTCCATCCAGGCCAACAGGGCCTGTGGCGCCGCTATCGTGCGCTTGTCGATTGGATCAGAAGTTGTTCAAGTTGTTATTTGTAGTATTTGGTCACCCGGGAGTGGTGGACTTTTATCAACAAGCGCCTGGATTTTCAACCCCAAATGTTGGGAATAGGTCATTCGTGAGTCACTACTAATTCCGGGTAGGGCACAAATAGCCTGTCTTATGAAGGTCGTTGCCCCAATGCGTAGATGCACGGTGTGACTGTGAGTACTATGCAACGTGGCCTACGGCTTTACTATGGAGCTTTTGATATGACGATGCACTGTGCCTCGATTCCATGGACAGATGCCCTAGTAAGTACCCTCACTCGTTACCAGGCTAGAGTGGTTGTGTTCTTTTTTTGACTTCGCACACCATAAACTTGTGAGCTGTTAGCCCCTGTACAGCTTCTTCGTCCTCCATCTTGCCGCCGTTGACAAATACAGGATCGTCTGCGTGGTGGAGAAGATCTAACATCTAGAACCGAATTCATCTTCTTAGCCTACAGGTTAGCTCGTATAGATTACATGAAATGATCTCAAATGAACCGCGTTTTATCCTTTCGTGTTATTTCAGATTGGAACTCATCGGGAAGGTATTCATAAAATGTTGCTGACCATGTCACGAACGTGGCCCTATACGTCAAATAAGCTGGAGCAGGGTTCGTGCGGTTGAAAGGATGTGGCGAACTTCAATGACGTCGAATTTCAACGATACTCACCCTTTAAGCTCAAGCAGTACGGGGTGAACCTTCTTTTGTTCTTGCATACGAACTCAATAACTCATGGTGCAGACGACTATCGCTAACGGTCATACAATTTCGCGTCATCCGACAGTTGGACATGAAGCAATTGAAATGAAAGTTGCTGATCATCGGTCTGCAAGTGATTTAACAGCGGCATCGGTGCATGACTTGGACCTGAAAGCACGAACAAAACCGAAACGTCAGCGGCTATTGGCAAGAGTGCAGTTTGCAACTCTTTGTTGGGCAATGTACCTAGCTGGATGGAACGATGGGACCACCGGACCATTACTCCCTCGGATACAGAAAGTCTATGGCGTAGGTGGTTTCGACTCATGTAGTATTGTATTGTCTAAAGTTGACCTATCATCATAACAGCTGAATTTTGCTGTTGTATCTCTGATATTCGTGTTCGCATGTGTTGTAGGATTATACTGCTGTGCGAGTAACCGATATCTGAATTATTGCATAGGGCTTCCTATCTGGAGCGTTTTCCAATCTATACCTAGATGGTAGATTCGGGTTCGGGAAGGTAATGTCACCTTAGGTGGATGTTTTTCTCGGTATCTGAAATATGCTCCGTTGTTTAGGTCATTGTGCTAGGTGGGACTGGCTGCTACACCATGGTCGTAGTAACCTTCATTATTGTCCAGGATCGGCATGTCAGGTTATAGGATATGCCATAGAATCTGCTACTTTGCCATTTCCCGCATTCATTCTAGGTTACGTCGTCAATGGTTTTGGAATGGCTCTACAGGTAGGTAGTTCACTTGCACTGCATTCTATGCAAATGAATTTCGGATCTAGGATGCGCAAGCGAATGGGTTTGTGGCAAATCTCAAGGACAACCCCGAGGCGAAAATGGGGATCCTGCACGCGGTAAGTGTTATATCAAACCTGACTCTCATTTAATCATCAACACCTATTGTTCAAAGACATACGGTGAGTTTTCCAAGATGGTGCGACATTAAACTGTAATTGATCATCGGACTTTCATCTCAGCGGCTGGCGCTGTGTCGTCGCCTCTTGTAGCAACGCAATTTGCTCAGCTCCCGCATTGGTCATTTCACTATCTGTGCAGCCTCTGCGTTGCTCTCATAAACACCGTATCGTTGATCGTGGTCTTTGGGTTTAAGACACAAGATGGTACTGTGATCGGCACTCATAACATCGAGAAAATGGCTAAGCATCTTACAGAATGCCTCGCTCAGATTGGACAGCCAGCAGGCGAAAAGGGGACAAGTGAAAGTAGCCAGTTCAATCAGATATTTCCCCTCAGAGAAGTGCACCTCCTTGCCTTCTTCATAATGGTGTTAGTGGGAGTGGAGGTCACTATAGGGGGTGAGGATACACGTTAAATGTAAAATATGTTACTCAGTTGCCCTAGGTTGGATGGTGACTTACATCATTGACGAGCGTGGAGGAGGTCCAAGTTCAGGATATATCTCATCAGGATTTTGGGGAGGCAAGCATTTGTATTTCTTGGTGGTTTGCAGGTACCAACTGTGATTTCTAAACAGGCCTTATGATCGGCCGTGTCGTGCTGTTGTGGGTAAACAAAAAGGTGAGCCCCGATCACTCTATAGGTTGCGCATTAATAAATGCCATGAACATCACAGATCGGGGAACGTAGGGCCTCGTTCATTTACTCTGTCCTTGCAATTGGGCTTCAGCTGGTAGTATGGCTGGTACCTTCGCTCATTGGCGGGGGCGTAGCGATCGCGATAATTGGTGTACTTTTGGGACCAATGTATCCCATCGCTATGAATCACACAGCACGCATCCTCCCTGTCTGGCTTCTCACAGGTAATCTCGTCTTAGTGCGATTATCATGAACTGAAAATTTGAGCATGATGCAGGGTCGATCGGTTGGATAGCAGGCTTTGGGCAGGCGGGCTCTGCGCTTTTGCCGTTTTTAACAGGTGCAATCGCGTCTAAGACAGGAATTAAGAGTTTACAGCCATTGTGAGCGTCTCATTCTGCCTGTGATTCGTGAAACTGACCATTCGTTGCACAAGTCTCATTTCGATGATGGTGTGCTTGACCATCTTATGGGCTTTGGTGCCAACAACTGCTAGGAAATCTGGATGACAGACTATGCCACGTGGGAGGTCATGAACCTCATTTTTGGCCTAGTAGCAGATCCCCTTTCATTTCTATTTCGCGCTCATATTTTTACGACTCCATTAGAAACACAGGCAAAATATCCACTGCGTTTGTAAATTCTGGCGCAAGGGTCTCCTATTGTCACTGCCAATATGATACAGGAGCACCTGAAAGCAACTATGACATGGCCGTGTGTTGTTTTTGAACAGTCAGGTTCTGCAGTAAATTATTCGGTACCCCTGTCCAACGCTTCGGCTTCTTTATTGTAGCATTTTGCGTCGGCACGAACGTCTTGCGGCGTTGTGACTGGAAAACGCCTGCGACGGAAAAAAGCTTGCTAGAGCATCGGTATGTATCATCGGACGCCTCCTTGGATAAAAACCCCCTAGTAGTGAGAAAAACAGGAGGACTAAATCATCCTATATTCATTGCTGGCGAACTTTGGACGGCCCCGAGAGATCCAAATTCTGTCTTCGATTTCACTAGGTAAGCAAAATTTGACTCTCGGAACGATAAGCCCTTACCCCCGCCACGGTCCCGACAGTGCCGACGCCCAATCACATTCTCCCACGCTTAACAAAGGGCGGGCTTGCCGCTTAACTTTGCGCTTGAAATGATCTGGAGGAAAATACTCAAAATAATAGCCTCTTCCATTCCGCCACTGGCAGTTGTCAAGGTATTTGTACCGCTACACTAGTGCCACGAAAGAGGATTGCAACAGCCATTTTGTGCTTTCTATATATAATAACTATGCACGCCATCTGCAGGCCAACTTAGACTGATGGCTAATCTTCTTACTCGTTATGATCTAGAAAAATTCAACTGGAGACCCTTCGAAGGTGAGGGTACTCCCAAAGGATGTGTTCGTCGTCTTGGAGGCGGTGAGCAAACCCAACGTGCCCAAAACCTCTATTTCAAGGGTCTCAACATGGGGTTTCTTGCCCTCACGGTCGACTTGCATGACCCCGTGAGTGTCACCAAGCTCGGTTCGTCCGCTCAAGAATGCTGGTACTCGCTCCGCTTCCAATTTCCAATCATCGCGTCGTCCATAGGTGGCTCTGATGAGCTGCCCACGTTGACCTACACAACTGGGACCCCACAAGAAATCGACCAGTGGGCGCGGCGCACATTCCTCGTTCATTCACCCTCGCATATCGACCTTGAACAATTACGCGCCGACGAGGGCCAAAAAAAGGTTCCTTCATCGGATGGTGACTGTGTCTGGATGCACCTTCTTCCCGGCGAACTCGCCAACGACGGGACGGTGTCCAGATTTGGTTTGCTTTTCCATATGCACCACTCACTGTCCGATGGTGTTGGGATCAGGATCATGATGAATGTCTATCTCGACCAACTGGCGAAGGCACTGTCTGGCTCTCGCAGCCCCTCTGAGTATATTCAATGGGGTAATGAGTTGGAAAACCTCACTCCGCCAGCATTCAGTATTCTTAACTCGCAAGAGGCCGTCCCAATTCCACCCGACTCTGCGCAGGAACCTTCTTTTGACAACGGATACTACAAGTCCCTGCAAAACATCCTTGCTGACCTTGATGCTGTAACGAAGGTGACAATTATTTCGTTGGTCATTTTGAGACTTATTCATAGATATGAAGGATGCACATGGATTTAAATCCGGCCCGACGGAGACGCAGTGGCCAAAGACGCGTCACGCCGAGGTTTTCTTCACGAAGGAAGAATCTGCAAGAGTTCTAGCTGCCTCTAAAAAGGCTGGGTTCACACTTACTCACATTGGTATGCAACTACGTCTCCTCTATGGGTATGTGAGATTGATAATTTTCTAGCCCACTTTGCATTGAACATGGTCATCATGGCTGAAAATCCACCCAACTCAGAGTCTTCTTCCCACCACATGAATAGTTTCATCATGTTTAATCGCCGAAATCGGTTGAATGCGAACTATTCCCTGTACCCAGGCTTCGCCGTCACTTTTGCCGCGGTCAGAATCCCAGTTTCAGCGCTCTTGTCCGCGGACGGGAGTGTCTTGCCATTGGATAGAGACATGCTCCTGAAGGGAGCAGAACTACTCAAAGGACAGTATCAAGCACACTTGGAATTGCCATCTGGTTTGAGTTACTCGGCACAGCTTGGAGAGATATTAACCTCTAGAATCGTGCAAGCCGTGACTGCAAATTCGTACGTATGGGAGATCCAAGCTTTGTATGTCTGCTCACATCACACCAGGCTGCCAGCAACCAGTCAGAGTTATGGATTTGTCAGCGACGGCAAAGGAGAAAGTTACTTGAATCCCACTTTCACGGACGACACAGGGAAGACCGTCCTTTCAGTCTCCAAACCTTTCTTAACTGTCAATAGACTTGATAGTACCCCGTGAGTTTTCCAGAATCTCGGTTTGTCTGTACTCCAACTAACCGTTACGATGCTTAGATCCTTTCGGATTTCGTCTTGGGCTGGTGTGATCGACATCAATGCCGATTATAATGCTAATCTTGTGAGCGCAGAGGACATCATGAGTTGTTTGAATCTGTGGAAGAAGTTTATACTTCTTATCCTCGACTAACACCCGCGCTCGGGAATAGTTACTTCATATCATCACTGGCATATCATGGGCTGTTAGGAGTACGGGCGAGCGGTGTGAAGATGTTCTTGTGCAAATTATCATAAACAATACAATGTCAATAATATGTGAATCCGCACCAGGAGGTTGTTGGATGGGCTCTAGGACCCGGGAAAAGAAACAATGATTCGGAGCGGTAATACGTTTCACAAAATTATACTTACGCTCAACCACCACCTGTTACTACAACTGGTGATAAGAATAGCCGAGACCACGGTAGCGTAGCCTACACAATGCATAAAAGTAGCAAGGTATGGAAATCTTAAAAAAAGTGGAAAGGGAAGTCAATCGCACCCAACACGATTGCAACCTCAACTCTTAACAACCTTTCTTCTCGAGCTACTCCGCGTCGCAGTAGCTGCCCCTGGACCGATACCCGCATTCGAAGTTCGCGTGCCTTTTCTCGGTTTGGCCGCCTTTGCAGGTGGCGATAACGGTTCTGGTGACACGGACGCCACCGATGAAGTCATCGACAATCGAGATGACCGGCGCGCTGGCGTGTTTTCAGGTTTAGGTTTGGTTGAGGCTCCCGTGCGGGATTTGCGAGCTGGACGGGACGGAGGCAAGGGGGCTACATGATCTGCATCTTGTTCCGCCTCTTCATCATGTAAAGAGCCAGGTATGCTCTGTGCGAGAGTATGACCCTTAGTATCATCTTTACGATCGACGGGTCTGCGTCGAGGACTCGGTGAACGCGGGCGGGGTTGAGAGCGACGGAAGGTACGCTGCTGTGGAAGAGTGCTTCGGCGAGGGGAATCGACGTCGCTTTCGTCTTCGTTTTCATCATAAAATGCACCTGGAGGTGCACGCTTCTTGTATTCCACATGCTTAGAAGCGGGCGCGCGGATTTGGTGTTCATTTGAGGCTGCACTCCTGTTGCCGAACAATGAGAAGGCAAGCTCAGGCTCGTCATCTGCTTCGCCCGGCACGATAGTCACGTCGCCTTCTTCGTGGATGATAAAGTCATTATCGCCATCAGACGCTATGCATATATCGTCTTCCGCGTGAGCTCGAAGACTTGTGGCCACATCTTCTGTAGGAAGAGTACGACTCGTTTTAGTCGATGGTGGTGGAGGCTTGTAGAACGCATTCGGCGCCTGTTTGGCACTACCACTCTTTTCAAACAGTGATGTAGTTAGCGCGTTCGACGAATGTACGGTCTTTTGTAAGGCGGTGCTGTGAGCGAATTTGATTCCGGATGGGCCCACAAGGGGTACTGGTGGCGCAGAAATGGGTTTGCGTGGTGGAAGTTGGGCGAATGGCGATGTAGTGAGAGGCTTTTGGGACGGCGAGGAGAAGAGGCTATTTTGAGCGAGGCCAGTAAGCGATGATTTTGGCTCAAAACGACCAGAACCAGAAAAACCGGCATGCTTTTCGGGGAGTCGAGGAGTCAGACTGCCCGTTCTACGAGGGGTAGAAATTCCATCTGAAGAAGATACAGCCGGAATCTCCTCCCATGACATGCTGAGATCGCCTAGAGGTGCTCTGGGCTTCGGAGGCGCAGGTTTCGCTACTTGGGACGCCGGGGTGGAGACTAACATACTTGGCTGACCGAGCTCGTTCTCCAACAACGTTCTTTCTGCGTAAGTCATACTACCCAGAATGTCATCCATCATCTTCCTTCTTTCTCGTGCGGCTTTGACAACCTCTGCACCCTCAGACCCTGCGGTAGAGAACTGGCGGTCCAGTGTGATGGCTGCAGAAAAATCTCCACTTTGAACGAGTCGGACGCAGACGAGGTCTTGTATGATCGCAACAGACGCTGGCAGAAGGTCGTGTGGAGGTTTGAGCGCATACGTATGGAGTAAGGACTGTTCCACAGGGGAGATAGGGAATGCCACAAGCTGTGCCAACGGTTCGGGGCGTGGTCTGGCTGTTGCAAAACACTCAACATCAGTAAAGAATTACAGGGACGTTGGTGGTTTACACACGCGAAAGGCACCATTGTAATAGTTTATGGAGTAGACGGGAACGCGTGTCAGAGGAATCAGGAAAAGTGCGTTGGAATTGCCACGCATCCCAAAGACTCGAGTTGGCCAGTGCGAGCGCGTACATATCAATGTCATCAGGTTCCATGAGCGGAGGTTTGGCGGTGCGGACGTATTTCACGATGAGTGGGGACGGGTCCTCGGACAAAGATAGTGCCTGCATGATCTTGGAGGCATAGTCCCTATTAAGTCGTGCATCTGATAGTATTGAGACTGCTTTCTGGATCAAATGGTCAAAGAAGTTATGATACTAAGGGGGAAGGAATACCTCGACGTGGATGCCGGTGTCCAGATGCCAATATGCATCTGCAAGGGACACGAACTGTGGTGGAATACACCTCTCCTCTGCAAATTCGACTTCTCTTCCGTCTTGAAACCACTTCAAGAGGATATACACCAGACAGTCCTTCTTCAAGCTATCATAACTCGAGCCATTGATAACTTCCAGGAGTCTACGAAGTGAATGCAGGTCTGTGGGCGGATAAAGCATGTCCGGTTGACGAATGCCACCGCGTATAAGTAAAACATCAAAAATGAGGACGTCGGCCATCTGGGCGCGTCGAGATTCTATCTCTGCTGAACTGGTGCTTGTCCAAGGAAAATCTTGTGGTGTTCCGAAAAGCGGGAGCCAGTTTGAGACCGCATTATCATCATCCTAAGGATTATAAGATAGAAATCAACCAAGGCTGTTCATGACGCTTGAGGATACTCACCATGTCCATGCCACTTCGCCCGAAGCTCGCGTTGAGCTCGTGTACCATTGACAACAATTGTTTGACAAGTTCAACAATATTAATGTCTCAATTTTTCACACGGCCGCGCGCCTCTCCTACTAGTAAACCGCAAGCGTTATCCTCTTCCGATGTTGACGTTAACGACTATGCAACTACTCCCCAGAGATTTTATACACCATCCTCAAGACTGCCCCAGATAACAGCGTCGAGCATAAGGTCGACAAGTTCTCAACCCACCAACGGGGTGCTGTTAGGCGGCTTGCGGTTCCGAGCTGTCGTATTCTCTTCGCCTGGGCTATGGACTCAGATCTTTAGTTTCCTGACCAACTCGAACGTCGATATCTACATATTAAGTTGTCAGTTGGAGAAGACGGTCAGTTATACACTCGATTGGACCATGTTCGGCTACTCCAACAGCCATCCAGAGGGTCCTACTATCATATTTCGGCGACTCAGGAGCCTACGAATAAATAATAATAACAACTTCACACATCATTACATCGGGATGTCAGGATACCTGCCCTGGCTCGAGTGTTTATGATATAGGATCCATTATACCGTGACAGGACAGTTGTTCAAACTTGACTGTCTCGCCCTTAGGTTCCTTCATGTCGACCAGGGAGTAGCCAGCGCTATTGACCCCCAATGGTTGAAGGACTACCTGACACGTGCTGAGTCCGTGACGATTTCATACAGTCGACACAACCATGCAACTGGAGTTTTTCGAACATTAACTTCAATACCGCAACGAATACATTTGACAGCTTTTCCTTGTCGTCTTCGGACTTGCAAAACCCTAACTGGAGCTGAGAAAGTGATCTTACACCATCAAGCAAAACCTTTGGCTACGATTGATGGCCACTGTGCTTCGCGAATTTCTCCATGGACGAAACGTTACCTTCCTTAAATACACTGAAGTTCGACCAGTGCCTCATGACACAGG
>Ga0153976_1000841_pt1 | contig 10746 bp, 14 predicted proteins | sample TSGA060MetaG_FD_104717 | JGI IMG/M metagenome (GOLD analysis project Ga0153976, IMG submission 104717) | Attine ant fungus gardens microbial communities from Georgia, USA - TSGA060 MetaG | ecosystem: Host-associated > Fungi > Mycelium > Unclassified | place: USA: Georgia, Yuchi Wildlife... | reverse complement strand
TCACAAGTTAAGTTTGCAAGGTGTTCACGTACGCATCCACAAGCTCCAGCCAGTGTTGCGTCTCCAACATTTTGTCCTCCTGGGATCTTGTGTCTCCTAAGGATGTGTCCCTAGCATACAGCGTGTTCTTGTCTTGAATCCTAGATACTAGGAAAACGGCACGCTTCCAGCGCGTACGAGAGTCATTCTTCCCCTTGTCAGCATCTAGCCTATCAACCTATCTATGCCGTTAACAAGAGATTTGATATAACAGGTGCAAGTCCATCGCAACACCTTCATCCGCGCTTCGATGGCAGCATCCTTCCAGCGTGAATCCGGGTCCATAGGTAGCGGATGGGTCCTCGCGAAAAGTCTCCTGCGCCAAGCACGCTGTATTCGTATGGCGGCTTGGGTGCCGGTATCTGTATCCGTTAGTTTACGAACAGCACTAGTCTGTGTTTGCATCGTGTTCACGGTCAACTACACGGAGTGACTTTCCAACGTTTATGAGGAACCAAACGTCTCCAGTGACGTCACACTAATATATTTCCATCCGACACCAAGAACTTCGATAAAGCACAAATCATGAGCAGCCTCCACAAAGTACATGAAATTATAAAGTTCATTATGAAACAAAACAGGATGCGAAGCAAGAAGAAACGTGCGACTAGAACATACGAGAGTAAATGTGATAAGAGATGAGTTGAAAATTTAAGTCCGAATGAGGTCATAACTACTTGAAATCGTTGAATATCCAACCCTCCGGGAGCTCCAGATACGGATGTCGTTGAAGCTCTGCAGCACTCGAGCGTTCCTCCGGATCGCTAGATATCCATGAGCACATCAACAACATATTAAATGTCGAAAACTTACATCGCGAAACATCTATCCTTGAAGTCTTTTGCACAATCGGATAGCACCACATCAACAGGTATAGGCGGTGGTTGCTTATTCTGGTATACCTGCAGCATATCCATGAGTCTGCTGCATGCAGTGCAGCACACATGAATAAACGAACCTTAAACATGACGGTAATAGCTTCATCGTCACTCCATGGCCGCTTCCCTGCCCACATTTCGAGCACAACGCAGCCCACGCTCCAAATGTCAATCTTGGAGTTATAGCCTTTTTTCTGGGGATGAATGACTTCCGGCGCCATCCAGAAGACCGTGCCCTGCATCGCCGTAGACGCCATTCCATTCAGATCGTCCGTGCGTTTCGAAATTCCAAAGTCAGAGATCTTGCAGATACCTGTTTTCTCCACCAAGATGTTGTCTGCCTTCAAATCCTATGCGGAGACAATGAGACACGAAGAGATGTTTGAAGATCAAGCTTACTCGGTGTATAATATTCTTGGAATGAAGGTATTCCAAGCCCTCAAGAATCTGTCCGGTGAATGATCTCGTAACTTCCTCGTCGAATTTGCCATGATCACGCAGACAACTTCCAATCGAGCCTCCAGGAACGTATTCCAGGAATCTGAAAATCCAAATAAGTATGCTTATCAAAAGCACAATATCAGCAGTGCTTACATGCTCAAGAACGTCGGTGTCTCCTCGAAGCCAAGATACTGCACGATGTGAGGATGATCGAGATCTTTCAGGGTCTCGCTTTCCATTTTCAGCGCTTGTACAAAACTCGTTTGACGGCTATCCTTTCGATCGCTGGCGGTTGTGGGGATCTCAACTTGCTTGACAGCAATCATCTCTCCCGTGGTGGCGTTGAGGGCAAGATACACACGACCGTATGTTCCTTTGCCAATAAGTTCGCCACGGACCCATTTAAATATTGCTAAATAAAAGGGTTAGCTCAGCACGGCGAAGAAATTCAGAGGACTCACGCCTGGGACCACCAGCTGGAGACTCAGGAATCGTTTTTGTGTAGTTCGCTTTGTTCTGTGACGAGGTATTGACTTCCTCAGTACGACTGCCCCATAATTTCGTGCTCCTTTTCCGCCAGACGCTCATGTCGGATGACATATCACCTCTGGACACACGATCAATGCGTTTCTTGTGCTCTTCCGCTACGAGGCGGATAGACTTCTTCGGTCTAACCAATGCCCTATCGACGATGTTCGGAATCCCGTAGACGGGTTCGACGGCAGTAGGAGAAGTTCCACCGGAGTTAGCTTCAATCACGGGTTTGTCGAGATCATGTTCCGGGAAGAACTCTTCAAGCCGCTCGTAGACATCCTCGGGAGGGGGGCGATGCGCCCAGGTATACTCCTCAAATGTGCTGCTCTTATGCCTATTCTTCGGCGTACGTGGGAGAGGAGGACGCAACTGAGGCATGAAACTCGGCGGTGCTGGGAAATTTGGTGGGACACCGCGAGTCATACCACCAGAGCTAGAGCTTGGAATTACGACGTTAAGACCTGGAGGACTCTGTTGAGAACCAGGCACTAGGGTCCTAGAGGTGTCACTTGTCTCTGACATGGGTTTGCGTGACCACAAATCAGAAGTGGCAGTCCCGTAGGTTTCATTAGTGCCGACTCCCTCGTCTGAAGAATCTTTGGATGAAGAACTCAAGGACCTGATATCCCAGACCAGCTTGTCCTTTTCGTCCGGACGTAAAGTAGACTCTGTTGCTGTGCTCTCCTGGCTACTGACACCCGAATCATGCCTGAAAGTTGAAGGAACCATCGTCCCCGTGGAAGTGAATGTAAGTCCAGACGTACTATTCGACGTACTTGGCCGAGAAGTAACGGGGCTGCGAGGAGGAGTTTCAGGCTGGGGATTGGTACGAGAATAAGGACCAGGTCGTAGAGATGGCGGGAGAGTGATCCCAAAGTTATCTTCTCTCAGGACAACATCCCCAAACTTTGAAACAGAGCCAGTGCTGGACTGACTTTGGTGGTGAGTGGGCCGGAATTCTTCACGGTCACGATGTACGTCACTAGTCGGTAGAGGATAACGCTGCTGAGAAGGCGAGGCTGAATGTGGACGCGCATATGGTTCCTGCGTGGGAGACAGGAAGCCAGCAAGCATGTTCTGCCCCGATGGCTGTTGTGCACGATTATATGTCGTAGTATCCACATTAGGCGGAGGAAGTGGTCTGGGTCCAGATCTAGGTCCCGGTCCTAGCTCCAAGGGTCTTGAATAGGAACCGCTTGTGCCCGGAGTGGATGAATTAGCAAGAAGGGGTCGGCTTGGTGAATTGCGAAGCATGGGTGGCAGGGGAGACTTCATGGCCTTGAGAACTTCTGTGCTCTTGGATTTAGAGATCGTCCTCGCAGGAGTCGGGGAATCGGCTGGCTTATGATTAGCGATATAATGTGGCGGGACGGGCATCCCTCCGTTCCCCCTTCGCCCGCTCTGACTGGAATCCTGGCGTGACGCTCTCCTCCTGCTTGAAGGCGAACGCGTTACTCCCGACGTCGAAGTTGGAGAAGGTCTCCTCGCCACAGATGGTGACTCGTTGTCACGGACCCCAGCGATTCGAGGATCTGGCCGCCTATCTGCTTGGTCATCTGAAGATAGAACTCTTTCTCCTCGCTGTCTCATAGCTTTCACCCGATGTATGGGTGGTTTTACCAAGTCAGCCTCCAAGGCACGTTCAGTCTCACGAAGTGCTTGTTCCTTTACCTCGACATCTGAACCTCTTCGCAATTGACATTTAGGGGTGGAGATGAGGTCCTCGTGAATGGGAGCATGAGAGGAAGAAAGGTTTTGTCCCTGAAGAGGCTCGTAGTCGTGACGATGGCGATCAATGCCTGACGAATGCGGGGTTTTGGCGGACGCAGGAGAGGGTTGGCGGTCTTCAAATCGTGCACTATGTGGTGGCGATGACAGCATGATGCTGGAAGAACTAGGATGAGGAGGAGGCCTCATCGTGCTCCTGTTGTCTGAATCGTCGACGTCATCAGATATGATGGATGGCTCATAGCCTGCATCCGGCGCCGGATCTTCGGAAGATACGCTTTCTTGCTGAGAAGTTTTTTTGGCTCGTGGTCTTGGGATAAGGGGTCCGAACACTGGCATGACTGGGACGGGGGGAGGGGGCATGGGCTTCACTGGTGAGTTTGGGAGCGAAGGCTCATGGACCCTTGCTTGAGAATGACAAACCAGAAACTTCAAACTTCCCTCACTGTCACCTTTGTCACGGACCAGCCGAAGTAGGCGATCGTTTGATAGTGGGTCCCCGATAGCGATTTTGCCGACTTGTGTACGATAGATGAACTGTCCAGACTGATCTTCATCAGATATCTTGAGCTGTAGTGTTGGTTGGTTAGGATAGAAAAGACTGAGAAAGGACGATCGGCGCACTTCAGTGAAAATCCGTTCCCAGATGAACGCTGCACTGTTTGCTCTTGTGATGTCCACAGCTGTATATGCATGACAGTCGGAAGTAACCATAATAACGCATTCATGCAGAGGTGGGATGGTCGGCGAGGAACTAGAAGGAGATGTGGACTGAGGTATATAAGATGTCGGTTACATGCAAAGTAGGTAAAAAGCTCACGTGGAAGGAAGACTCGGAACCTAAATATCGATGTGAGGGTCTTCGACTGCGCCAATGGAAGGCCTCGGCGATCTTTTGGATACGACTGGGAGGTTGAGCGGTCTCGGTACGTTCGCCAGGAGCTGTACCATCATCCATGGTAAAAACAGAAGCACTGGAGTCGGAGGGAGCTGTTTGACCTGGAGTGCTCGGTGGGGGAGTAGATTCGACTGCATTGGAGCTCTGACTCGAAGGAGAGGAGAGGTTTGGATTTGAGTGCGAGGGAGGGTAGCGGTTAGGCAGATCAGTTGTCAAAGGAGGCTTTTGGGGGCGACTCTGTGAAGGAGGCAGTACCGATGTAGATGGGTGATGCAAGGATGAGCAGGAAACCGCCTGGGGGATGCGGGGCGCGTGAAGGGGGCGATCATCATCACTACTACTAGAATCGCCTGGGTCTGGATTTGAAAGAACGAGGACACGACGAGGCTTAGGTGCGCTCGACCTTGTGTCCTCTGACATGGGGTAGGAGTGCATACAACGGTCTGCGAGGTTTCCTGATCTTCAGGTAAGCTCATTGCGATGGTGATAATAGTGAAGAAGAGTAGGTGAAATTTACCTTCAAGTCGAAATATTTGACTAGATATATGAGCAGGCCCAGGACGACAAGTATGAGTATGAGGAGAATAGTAAGAGGAAGGGGATGAGGAGGAGAGGAGTTGGCAGCTGGACGGTGGTCAAACTGGCCCGTTAGCGCTGGAAGACTGTTTCTTACGTAAGCTAAGGAGGCAGGGAGTTTTCCTTGTTCTTTTTGCCATTTCCAAGTCACCAAACCCAGCTAGTTCAATTTAGTTATCACCACGGTTATTCCACACATTCCGTGATCCTTGCTTCCAGGTACCATCTTCTCCGTACTGCGTGTCCCTCGTGACCAAATTTTCATTTGTTTCATCTTATGACTACAATATATTCTCTCAGCATACACACGTCCCAATCGCACTGTCCGTTATTCTCGCATACGTGAATCATCTCCTGATCCCTCCTTTCTCCCCGTGCCTATCAATCCCTCTTCCAGATCAACCTAAGGGGCTTGGGTTGAGCCAACCCAATCGTAAAGAAACACCGAGGCACTGACCTTGGGAAAATCAGCACGTTCAGCCAACATCCCCTCGCCCCAACAAAGAAGCTTCAGCAGCTGCACGAGTTTCACCTCTTTTCCCTGGCTAAGACTCTCTAGAATTGCCGCGTTAACCTCGCCGGCGGTTTTCAATCGTTGTGCAGGCGAAAGAAGCTCCGAAATAGTTGGAGGGATCGAGGATGAAGAGTCAAACGCTAAAAGCGCCATCGTTCGTTCCAGCTCTGTAAGAAACTCTGGACGTTCTTCCCCCCTTGGTGCTAGTTCATCTTGCGCAAATTGCAATGCCTCCACGATACGCCCTTGTCGAATGAATTCGATGAGCTTCTGCTGTTGGAGGTGAAAGTGCAGCGCAGGATTCGTATCCAGAATCTGCGAATGCAAAAGTAAGAATCTGTCCATGTACAGATAATAACATAGATCAAGGACATATCATATTGAAGACTGAAGTTTTGGTTTACAATTATCATCACCGACTTCCAAAGAAGTCTTGGAGTGGTGCATGAAACGTTTTAATCTTGTGTCCTTGATACCAAGCCATCAAAACAAATTACAATACTCACGTCAGGATTGAGATCATTCATACGAGCAATAGCTTCCTCGATATCACCCCGTTGCAGGGCTTCTCGAATCACCATCCGACTCTCGATACTCTCGAAGTCTACAGGTGGTGGTACGTTGGCTTCACCGCTAAACTCCTCTGCTGCAGACTTGTATCCCTCGATGACGAGGTAGTCCATTATAAGACGGTTCAAGTCACTACAAGAGAAATAGCGTTAGCGCATGCTCGAGATCCAGTACGTGACGAAGATAGATCAGATAATACATGCAATATTTTTCTCATCTCAAGAATTCAGAGAGATTCCCATTGATGATGTTTCATCCTGCAGTACGCAAACGAGAGACAATACTCACTCTTTCGTGACCTGAACCTCGCGTAGACTTTGCTCCCACTCCTCTTTACGAATTGTGATCCTCGGAGTCTGATGTTTTAGAGTTTGGATGACAGTGATATAAGAAACATGCTGCACAGAGGGAGCCTGAAAACACGCACCATGGATGTGACGGTGGTGAAGGTCGAACGAATTTAAGCTCTTCACCACTTTAGGGCAGGTTTGGCAAGCTTAGTCCACCAGTTTTGAAGACAATTTGGCAGTCTTTGACGGGACACTTCAAGTTATCGTAGCAGCGCTAACACACCTTGCAAGTCCCCGACTGCATCATGATAATAGACCAATATGTACATTTGTCTACATCTAGTGATATGTGGGAGAATCCTAAACTGCGCACAATGATTGCGGCCATGGGCGCCTCTGGTCCATCGCATGAAATACTGCTCTCCAGCACTGGAGTGAAAATTCTTTAACGTCTCGCTTTGTTGAATGTGTCACGTTTGTCGGTCTGAGTGACAATCCAAGTTAGACCAGATAAAGGTATGCGTAATCTACAAAGTTTCCTCTAATCTAGATGAAGCAATTCCAGGTAGATGAAACAGATCAGTCCGATAATTCACAACGCAAACGTAGCGTTAACGATGGGTTCTGCAATAAGACTGTGGCGCCCTCTACTACGGGCTGATGGTCTCTTGGTGAGTGGCGTACCGTGTGAAACGGCGTGAGGAACGTCGGTGTTGATGTGCAATTCACCCACGTCATCGGACAAAGGTGTAGATGGGTAGGTCTCCTCGTACTCTTCAGGCACGGGGAGTGGTAATGTCTGCGGTTTAGTCCTGAACCTGTCTACCCACCGCAGCGTCTCGAACTTGACGTTCCGTACACTTCTACTACGACATCTCCACTTCATTGGTCCTCCATCGACGGTGCTTGCTTGACTGCCGCTCCGAGCATGGGTAGAAGGTTGTCCATTTGCCTGGTCACCGTATCCGGTCACCGCCTGTTTTGCAGGTGTCGCAGAAAGTATACGAGGATCTGAAGGAAGGAAAAGAGGTAGCATGTGACGAGAATCAAGAAGCTCCCCTAGCACTTGGGGCGGTTTGGCTGACTCCCATTCAGACTGCGAGCGCGAACGATCGAACAACATGTCGATGCTATTCTGGGCCGCAGAAGTTTCCGTAGAAGCGTTGATGCTGGGAGGTCTTGCATCAGCTTCGGCCGCCATGTTATCTTCATCCCGTTCCCGGTCGCGATCACCCATCTGCTCGCAGTATTAACGATGCACGGTAGAGATGATGGTCAAGATAATACCTCTTTGCGCAGGGCCTCGACACCCATCTTAACACGATGGCGTTCCCAGTCTTTTTGCAGCTGCGTTAAATACTGAATGCATTCGTCTGTCATCCTCCCCTCGTTAACCTCGTATTTATAATCTCGCACAGCACGCCGCATCTGTGGTGGAGTTCAGCCTACGTAAAATCACGGTATTCTCAAAGGACTTGCCTGCAATGGGTTAATACTCTTCATTGTCTGGATGGTAGCCACCAGATTGGCGAAATCGGTAATCGATGACAAGCACTGTAATTTTTTGAGCGGACGACAACATAGATTCGAACGTCAAGACCTCACCTGAAGCCAGTGCAGCAGATCCTTCACGGGTGTAAGGTGGGATACAATCCCGCGAGGTAGACCCATATCCTCTACCCACTCTTCTAGCACAACCAGATTCATGCCGATCTGTATCGCTTTAGATCTATCCTTGGCGCATGAGCACCAAAAGACCACCCATGTAACAAACACATACCGACAAAGATATTTTTTCCTAGTCAGAATTCGATTGAATATTTCGCCTGGCATCGAGTCAATTATAAGCAAGAAGGAAGAGAAACTACACCCACAGGAAATCCAATACATCACTTGAGACCAGAATTGAATTATTAATACAGGATTAATGTCCGAAAGGGTTAGGAGTGTATGTAGCGCAGTCAAGAATGAAGTCAAGTCCCGCAATCCCTGTGAGACGTCAGAAAATACGGCATATGCGAGTGTCGAAGGTCCCTTCGCGCGCGAAAGGGTTTGTCTCAAGGACGATAGTCCTTTAGGCATGACAGGCGTCGGACTGTGCAACAATGGAGATGGAGATGGTGGACGGCTCGGTAGAAAAGGGGGTGAGGACGGTGTACCATTCTTCAACTGTCTTGGATTCGGACTACCCTTCTTCTTGACGTTGAATGGCCTCAAGAATGACCATTCCGATTCGAACTGCACTGAGTCAAACTCTGACGACAGGGGTGAACTGTCCAGTAGTGCTGGGTTCAGTAGCTGATCTATACGCCGCTCGGCGTAACGAATGATGAACACTTCATGCTGACGTCAGGAAGACATGATCAGAAAGCGATACACAATGCTCACCGAACACAGAATTGATCACTTGCTCAAGGAGCTCAAATGAGCCCAGCATCTCACAAGCCTCGTTTATAGAGTTGTCACATTGCATTAGGTGCAACCAAATGGTGGCATTGTATAAGCAGAAGATGAGACAAGAAATATCTTCCGAACGATTCTAAATGATTGAGTTAGCAGTAAGAGCATAAAATTAACAAGTATGCACACAAAGAACTTTTCTTCGATTGCATCTGTTGCTCCCAGGATGAGATCCTCAAGCCACGTTTGATCGCATGTTAAGCAAGCAAAACGCGCCATAAGATATAAAGTGATCGCAGGTTGAGAATTTCGAACAGACGTATGTGATGTCCTGATCACTGAGTCGAAAATATGTGACAGCTCTTGAGGAGACCATGCGAGCATAGATGTGAAGTCTAACGGCGGAGTCTCCATCGCAAGATAATAAGGCAACTGCGGAAAGTCTATTGTTGAGGAAGATATGCAACTCACATAAAGCGATTCGTCGACTCCAGCATCGTCGCCCTCAGAATCATCCGACACGGAGCTATCATCTTCCTCATAGGAACCCCACCATTGATTCTGTAGGCCAAGCACTTTCGAAACTCTCTCACGAATGCTATTCCGTCTTGCTTTACATTTGAGCTGCTCATCCAGCGCTCTCCGTTTCTCCTCCATCCTGCCACCCATCCACCCTTGGGTCCGCATGGCCTCTTCAAGCAACAGCGCAATGGCATCACGTCCTGGCAAAACCGTGTGAGCAGTCACTATATCCAGCGGCGTCAGCCGTCGACGTGTTTCCGCGAAAGGGGAGCATCCGTGCGTCATTAAATGAGAAACCAAGGTTGGAGGACAAAGAACTGCAGCATGATGCAAAGCGGTCCAACCGGCTAACAGCCGGATGTCAGTAAGTAGGGTAAGAAAGAACCGAAAATGCTCGCCTTTGTCCGCAGAGGTAGGGTCAGCTCCTTGTGCAATCAATAGCCGGATGCACTCCTCGCGTTCAACATCTCTCTCCGACTCAGACCCGAAACCCAGAATTGCAAGACTGATCAAGCTAAGCCCGTCTTCCTCGCAGGTGCTGAGGTCAACGTAAGGTTGCACTTGACTGTCAGACAAGAGATATTGTAGAAGAGATAGATCCCCGAATACGCATGCTCGTGACAGAGAATGGGACACTAGTTCAGACTTTTGGGATGGAGCCAAACCTGAATCCGGTGATAGCAACTGGGATATGTAACTTGAAGTCGGGTACAAAGGATGAAGATCAGGCTCCAGGGAAAAATCCAGTGGTCCAAGCGATGCAGGAAGCATTTGTCAAGATGAAACCTGGAAAGACTGATAGCAACCAGAGCAGCGATGGCTATTGCCTGCGATCCTTGTCCACCAGACCAGACGGTGGATGAAATCTATCTTCTCCTTGAAATGGACGAGACAATCGCCTGGTATAAAGAGTGCTTTGGATGCTTGTGAGAAGGAGTTAAACTAAAATCTAAACATGCTTTGCCATCTTGTAAGTGACTCCGTGAACGGCGAGTAACGTGAGTTTTTAGTGCTGGACCCCCTTGTTCGAGGACCCAAATTAGACATCTTCAACAATTCGACCACACCATGTCTATCAAACGGCTAAAACTCTCAGAAGATGGCGACGACGACACGTCTAGTGTTGGTCGCGAACAGAGCAACTTCGAAGCTTCTGATGCACAACAGTCGTCATTAGATGACGACGCTTCCCCAGACACCGAAGATGAAATCGCAGATGTAAAGGTAGCAAAATCGAAGAAAACATTGAAACGCAAGCGGCGAGCGACAGAGCCCTCGCAATTTGGTGCTACGCTACAGACTTTACTTGACACTGTGGCACCCTCGGAACTACCTTTGTCTCTCAAACCTTCCATC
>Ga0153976_1000838_pt1 | contig 10783 bp, 13 predicted proteins | sample TSGA060MetaG_FD_104717 | JGI IMG/M metagenome (GOLD analysis project Ga0153976, IMG submission 104717) | Attine ant fungus gardens microbial communities from Georgia, USA - TSGA060 MetaG | ecosystem: Host-associated > Fungi > Mycelium > Unclassified | place: USA: Georgia, Yuchi Wildlife... | reverse complement strand
GCACTGTCCGAAGCTTAAGTTGTGGCTGTGGTGCATGGCAATCAGTGGCAAAGTGGCACGTCGCGTCAAAGCAACTTCACAAATTGTATAATCATGATCACAGCAGTCAGAAGAACAGCTGTACAGAAAGTTAATTAGCACAAGGAAAGAGAATGCAAGGAAACAGTTATAGTCAATCTTCCGCCGTGTACTCCGCTGTGTATTAATACGCCGGTAAGTTATATGCACATACAAATCCCAATCCAAGTCATGCTAACACTATACTGATAGGTACTCCACCCGTTCATTGAGATTCATGGATGCCTAAAGAAAGGGTCTTGATGGCAAGCAGGCAGCATGGGCATCGAAGAAATTTCAAATACCACGGTCATTGAATATTGCCTAAATCAATAATGACATTTGATGGAGGCAGGTTTGGGTTACCAAATAAATGAACTCCATGTTGGAATATAGTCGAATATACTAATGGTATGACTCCATAGAACTTCGTCTGTCGCGCTGCAAAGGTGCAACGAGCGATGCGAAGTCACAGTACATCACAGGATGTCGCAAAAAATGTCACGTCATGTGATGTCGATGGGTTGGATGAGATCTAGATCGACCATCTACGCGCTCATAGACGTTTTGAGACCCAGGGTGAGTGAAGGTTAGTATTTGGGCTGAAACCTGGCGAAGGGGTTTCCGGCCCGAAACACCACTCCTGAACCTAGAGGGGGGCGGGCACAAGAAGCCCAGAGATCACATTGTACGTGGACAAGGGTGATGCGTTGAGTAGTAGACTAAGAAAATTAATGTAGAAAATAGTAGTTAAAAAACTGCGAGATGCAGCTTCTAAGGGAGCGGCGGGAGGGTACGAGATCAAGGACTGGCGGGGAGCCCTCGTTACGAAGCAAGAGTCGGGGTCTCAAAACTTAACTTTCCGCTTAGACCTCATTCTACGCTAACGCTCGTGCCTCGCTTTCGCTTAGAAAACAAATTTTTTCAGTGCGCTCTAACTTAACAACGTCACATCATTAAAACAATTTAACTACTTGGATAGATGACCAGACATGTGGCCCAGAATCTTGTGTACCAGTTTTGTGAAAAAAATGTTGAGGTGATGGTGCCAGAGGCATGCCGGACTGGACTTGCAAAATCGTGCCCATGAGCACAAAGTAGTAACTTCTCCCAGTGTTATAGTCTATATAAAACACGCCAATGTACCACATAGTGAGGATAGAGGATGATCGATGAGCGCTTGAGCACTGATGCTGCTGCAAGGCATTTTGCAACTCTGGTCCATGATAGTAAAACGTTCATACTTCCATATCCTATCATACCTGGGATTTTTTCCGTTTGCGTAATCATAATTCATCGCCTGTCTCATTATGGAGTATCGACGAGTGAAGATGCTAGAGGTAATTATTCTACAAGTGCTGTATGACGTCGACACAAATCAATGAAGTAAAGCCAAACGCAAAGAAAACTGTTTTGGAAAGTATCACTCCAGTGTCACTCACGAATCTAAATCTACATCTCCCTCAGTGTATTCCTGATCCCACATAGGCTCGTCATCGTCTTGAGCTGGCTGCAAGCACCGTACCGTCTCAGGTACCTCGGAACTTCGCGACTGGCCATTATACCCGCATTCTGACCACATGCGCTCTTCTTCCTCGGCTTCATGACGAGTACGACGGCGAACGCGATTGAGAACGAAATCAAGTTGAAGGTAGTTTGCATCGTCCATGGCAAATTTGCGGTGTTTCCGATCCTGTATATGCTGAAGGACCTATCGTCAGAAGACATCCATACAAGATCGAAAGCGATCCTACTGAATCGAAATCGTCGAATTTCACGCGACAACTCTCACAGTAACCAGGTTTGCTCCCTTCGTCGCGCTTTGGCAATCGAAGGGTATTTGTACTTCTGCTTTTCCTGAGCGCCCCATTCGGGTGATCTGGAATAGTGAGGGGCGGACCCATACCACCTGTATTTCGGCCAAGAACTGCGTTTGCATTCGGAGCCTTGCGAGATGTCACGACTTGTTGCTGAATCCTATACCGAAGAGAAGCAGGTAGTTCCAGCGTCCTGAAAGAACCACCTGCATTGGATGTAGTACCTCTCGTGGACGTAATGCCAACGCTGTTGCCGGATGCGGCGACGTATGCTCCACCGCCTGTCGAAGCAAGGTAGCCTGAGGCGGTCGCTGACTCTCTTGTATCTCCATCTCCATACTCAGCATCGAGGTCAACGTACTCTTCTATAGCCGTATTCACAGTCTGGCGATGCAAGTTATTCATCGACACTGAACGGCGGAGGTCGCCGGCTTTGCGCGAAAGCATCTGGACCTCCGCTTGCCTTTTCCGCTTCAGCGCTTTTGCCACCTTCTCTGCGCGTTCGTTTTCATTCTCCCTCTCCATTTTTTGTGCCTTCGCCCAACGCCTCTTTTCCCTTTCGTCAAATTTTACGAAAGGTCCTCTGGACCTTGGGTCACAGTAGAGGACGGGATGCGCAGGCTGCTCCTTCCCGTCGGGCCCGCGTTGTATAGGATACTCTAGAGCATGTATCGTCGCCAACTCCTGTCGTACGTCTTCTACTAGCACGAAATAACTCTGCTTTGAGAAATATCGATAATCATGTCGTTTTTGAGTTGGGTCGCGTTCTGTGGTAGTGCCGTGAAGACGTTCGTTTTGAAGTAAGCTATGTAACGACCGTTTGTTTGAAGCAGGGACAAGGGATGTGATTTGCGCAGGAGATTTCGTGGTTGAGAATGCAAAAGCTGGAACATCGCATCGTTCCAGAATACTATCAAGTTTTGCTGGACTCCAAATCTTCATATTAAAGGCCTTCGCCTTCTCCACAAGGTTGAAGCTCTGTGAGGTGGCATCTTCGGTAGCACTTGTTGATTAATTATATTAGTGTGGTGAACAGAATAGAGCAGCTCAACACACCGTCCACGGAGCTTGATCGGGCTTTTCAGTAAGGAGGCGGCACGCGCGGCAAAGCCTTGCGATTTATGTGAGTTCTCCTTGTTGGCAGTAGGATCAGCCAGGGTGATAGGTTGATTAGTGATAAGATGAGTTATCTCGCTGGAGAAAAAGTCATCTACTTGCTACAAGAATGCGGATGGCATGTTAGATGCTTGCGTCAATCAGCATGGAGAATCGGCCGTACTGCTTTGAGATGCACCACGCGTGCCGCTAACGAATTTCGCAGGGCTGCACTCTCGGGGTCCAACAGGTCTAAGTCAAAGTAAAACACCCATCCAGGAAATGCGCGAGTGTACTTGACACGAAAATCTGCCTTCTGAAGTTCTCGTTCCACGCGCCTTCGCTCCCTATCCCTGTGGTCCTCGCCGTGGGTGGCTTCCACTGGCGCGGCTCTCACCCGCTTGACAGTGGCCTGGTGTTCAGTCAACTCCGTTGTAGTGTCCGGAGATCGAGGACGTTTGGCCAATTGTGAGGCCAGACGGATTCCTGGTTTGGAGGGAGACATGGTAGGAGGAACTTGAAGTTGCGGGGTGCGTGTACTGAGTGGACGGCGGGTGGTCATAGGCATGACTAACAAGCCAATGAAGGCCCAGACAAAATAGCTACAGCCTCAGTGTAGACGCAAGGGATAAATTGAACGAGAGGCCAGGAGAGAAAAGATAATGGGCAATGTGCAACGCGATGCCTCGATTGTTTCCGGTTGAAGCACAAATATGTAAACAACGCGTGACCAACTCAACTTCTGCCAGTACTAAGTATAGCTTGCCCTCGACACTTAGTTTACCGTATCCCTTGTCTGACCAATTTCTTTAGCTAAACGCTATTACAGACAAAGGTTGAATCAACTGAGTTCTGTTGCAACTTCGCAAGAACATAAATACAAGACATTGGAGTTATTTGTTCAGTACCCCACGGCTTCGTCACTCCATAAAGTACACACTCCTAAGCCAGTGTTCTCTACGGCAATGGCAACGCACAATTTCTACATCTCATGAGCATAAAGTTTGAGCGGGGGAGGGGGGTCAAGATATGTTGCACGTGATAATCACATGAGCGCGTACGAGATACAAATTGGTGCCACAGTACAAAAAACTTAGGATGGATATGCTACCTACCTATTAACGTGATGTACGGACGAATCACGGGGAACACATAACATTGTTAACAGTAATCAAGGATCAATGTGACACCTGGAGAAACAAGGCCAAGGAACCTAATCAGGACTGTAGGCGAAACTCGAGTGAGCATTCGTCCAACGAAACACTTTGAGATGACGCACTGCAAGCCTAATATGAGGCAAACGCATCCGTTACTTCAGCTAACGGGCTTTCCGTTAATTCCTTGGCAAGCCGATTTGCACTTTGTAAGCACAGCGCAACATCCAATGTCCCCGTAATGCCATAGGCAATGCTAATCAGAAGGTGTTGTTCGCCCTGATCCGCCAGTTCTACTGGAGGACTAATCTGCAGAGTACTCGTCGATTTTTTGTCTTTCGCTTTCAAGGATATGGGTATCGCCAGGACTGGAACTGCCTTGGTTTTTTTGCACACATGCCTGACTTCGCGTCTATTGGGGGAGATGTTCTCCTTGTTTGAGGCAGATGCATGGTGATTAGAAGACATTTAGAAGAGTAAGCAGATTTTTGGTGAAATCGACAGAAGACCACTTGCAACAATTCGCTTTGGAAGCTTTTAAACCCAATGCCTTGTTGCACTGACGATGTCACGCTCGCCATGGAAACTGTGTAGAGTTTTCCACAATCGGTGGAAAGAAAGCACGAACAATGGTTCATGATCACTAACCGAAGAAACTCTGGGCCAGTGGGAAGTCAATTACAACTATCAGCTGCCTCGTTTAGAACACTGAAACATGTGCCGGATATTCCCCAAGGTGTCGAGCGTGTATCAGTGTCATTTTGAGGTTCTTTTCCTGTGGAACAAATATAGGAAAAACAGTCGCTCCTGGATTTCAACTTGAAGTCCAGTGTCCACCCCTTCTTCCTATTTGGTTGTGTTAGGAATGAATGGCTTTGCCAATTAACGCCAAACAATGGTTTGGAACGTTGATGATATGAGCATTGAGAATGATACATTAACTCATCTCCATCGCTTGATTTTGAATGGCACTCATTAACAATATCTGGAATCAGGGTGATATGGCAGGACCAGACATCTTACCGCCTATAACTGCTCAGTTTTTCGTCCCCCGAATGGTTAACAAACCTCAAGACCCGATAGTTCATGCAATCGAGAAGGAGAAGGTCACAACTCTAGTGAAGCAAGACGCGCGCGACCCTACGTGCCTAAAAAACGTCGCGTGCGCTCAGAATACTCTTGGAGCTCCCTCACTTTCGCTAGAGTTGCTATGGGCAAAATCAGTGACCAGTGGGCATCAGCACTCAGTGAGAATCTGCGAGTTGTGTCATGAAGACTCATTAATCGAGCGTAGGACCGAGTTGTATCTTGGGATCTCATGCGCCATTTACACCCCAATCGTTCATACAACACACCTTTCTTGACTGAACAGTCTTCCGATGTATCAGCTGTGGCACTACACCAGTCAGATTCGATTTTTTTTACATAGTTGATCTCATAACAAATGAAATGTTTAGCATGCAACCTCTGCCGTTTGATCCGCGAGCAAAGGTAGTTTGTGTGAATGAACTTGAACTCCTTGAGTCGTTGAGAATGACAGTTCTTGGAACCTCGTCTTTTCTTCATACGTGGGATCCGGTTTCAGAGACGTTTTTATCATCCGATGCAGCAGAAACCCTATCGATCAGGTTGGTTATTAGTGGGAAAGATGAAACAATAAGCAGCAGGTAAGCAGACAAGTTCATCGCTCGACATGCCTGTGTTGTGATGCTACGATGCAGTCTACTACGGCGTTTCTTACACATCGGTACTCTGATGCGACGCTTGGAGACATTCCTGAGCGTTCTACGAGCTCGGTGGGTTCTATCATGCCAACCCATGAAAGGTATTGTCTAAAGGTTACAATGCAGACACAAACAAGAAAGTGCAACGACTCATGCTTTCTCGCATGCACTTTCTGTGGTGCTCGTTTACCTACGTGACCAACTTTCTCGTGGGCCCCTCTCTAACCTCCACATCCTCGTCTCTTCGAAAACCCTATCTGCAACATGGCTGTATTACGCAGATTTTGAAGAAATTATTTTCTCTTTAGCGTCATTTTGCCAGAGGGTACGTATGCTGACATTTTCTCGTCCACCTCTCACATCCCCTGTCAGGATCTTGGGCTGTCTCCCTCACAATATCCACGATTCGCGATGGAGCCGGCCGCTCTACTTTCTCGTATATACAAGTATCTCGATACCCATTTTCGCAAATCATCTTCCCGGACTTTAACTGCTGTGTTTGCTTATCTCATGACCATGTCCTCGAAGAACTATCTACAGGCGCTGTGTCGTTCAGTTGCCTACGCTAATAATCATAGACAGCAGACAAGAACTAGCCAGCAGCCCCAGCGGGTTGCAACTGGTCTGTTTGATGCCGAAGACTTTGATCAGGCGTCTCCCGAGGAAGATGGAGTTTTCCTTTCTGAGGATGATGAACTACCGTATTTTATACCACGCGAATTAGCCGAAGCGTTTCCAGCTGCTCAAAAATCTCTCAAGCTGCTCGCTGCCGCAGGACCCGATCATCCTGTACTAAACCCGCCGGTGCAACGGCCGTTCATCACCTGGGTCTGGTCCACCAGAGACATTCAAAACATATGGAGCACGGGATCTCTCGGCGAGGTCAGTGACGTAGCAGCAAATATTGCTCCCCACAATCCCCCTGATGTCGCCTCGCCTGATATCAATCATAACGGGCGCCGCTACCAATCCGACCTTGTAGGTTTCCAGGTATTCGATCTGGAGCCTGGCTCAAGCGGAGACAATACATTCCACGAGCACTCAGTGCATACTGCATTGGAAACATTTATTCTGACTTTCCCACCTGTTCTCCCTTCAATCACTCCGAACCTGAGTCTTCTAACTAGTCTGGTCTTTTCCCCACTCGTCTCCCATGCTGCCTCACTTTCGAAGGCACTGTTATCGATACTCCTCGACCAGAATTCGTTCCTCTATGTACACGATCACCTAATTCTGCTTCGCTCACATATGCTCTTGACCTCCCCTTCGTTCAAGTCACGACTCACAGCTGCCTTGTTCTCCGACACTGATGATCGCGAGGTTGTTTCTGGAGAAGGAAAAGCATTTGCATTGTCCCGCCAGAGGAGTAGATCCACAGTTGGAATGGCACAACACCGCATAAATCGTTGGGCTGTCGGCTTAGCCCCGTTCTTGACAGAGCGCGGGACGTGGCCTCCGGGTGGTTCCGACCTCAGTTTTTTCTTGAGAACGGTCATTGTGGACGCTCAAGATACATGCTTGGTTGGCACGGACGATACCAAGGAGCATGAACTCGGGTCGAGGCGCATAGCAGAAGAAGCTGAATTCCGTCTTGGATTCGCCATCAGAGACCTTACAAGCGATACGGGACACGAACGATGGCTTAACCCGCTGTGTAAGCCTTCTCCCCTCATGTATTGTACGTGCACACTAAGCCATTCTGAAAACTTAGGTATTGAGTAAGTTTTCGTGGGTATCGCTGCAGATCGTGCACATTTCATGATCATTTTGACTAGGGCATTAGACTTTCTGTATCTTGACTACAAAGTTCCTCATCCGCTGGAGGTGATCATCACACCGGACGCTATATTCAAGTATCAGAGGGTCTTTGCCTTTCTTCTACGCATGATGAGAGGTGCGCTTCTGTGGTTTCGTAGTTTCACGTGCGCTAAACGAAGTTATGCAGTGGAGTCTGCCATTCGTGCAGCTTTTCGGATTACGCACCAACATGTACTGTTTCCGACCTCGAGTCAATCGAGGATACTCCTCTCCCACTTTCGCTTCGTGGCGCATTCGTTCGTGACCACCCTCTCGGCGTATGTATTCGATGTGGCGATCGGGGGCAACTTTGACGCATTCTTGGCTCGAGTCGCCGCTTGCCGTTTGGGTGCAAGCTCTGAGTTCTCGGATGTCTTTTCGCTTGCAGAGGCTCATTCCGCTGTTTTGGATGACATTCTCAGCGCTTGTTTGATTCGTTCAGGCCAACGGGCAGCTGGCGAAATGCTTCATGGATCCTTAGAGCTTGTCCTGGAGCTTTGTATTATGATCGGTGACCTCAAAGACGGACGGTTGCAAGAGCATCAGGCGTCGTCAGCTCTTGTTGTCCTCTTTGCGGCATTTCGCAAGAAAGTGTCAACCTTGGTACGTAGAGAATCTACGTCACATTTGCCAAAGCTGGCAGGCTCATGCCTTCGGTCACAGATCAAAGTCCTTGAGGTCCTTTTGGAGAAGGATCTGAAGTCATCGCAACGGCAGGAACTTTTACTTGCGTTACGGGAAGAGAGTGATGTTCTACATGCCCCTGGCGGCCTGGAGGCTCTGCGCCACCTCATATTGCGTCTCGATGCCACTGAGTGGTGGAAGAACGCATGAAGGAGTCCAGAAATGCGGTACAAATGCAGCATGTGATTTACTTACTAGTACATGAGATATGTAATGTGTATAGGAGTTCCCATGTAAAGCCATAGCTATAAAGGTGGTTATTGGTAATAAGGAAATGAACAAATGCAAGAAGGGAACGAAAGAAGAAAAGTCGTTAAGAAGGGTCGTCAAAACTAATCTTCAAATGCTTCATCAAAGGGTTTGTCAACACCCATACCTGATACCGACTTCATTTTTGACTCTCGTGCAATGCGTGCACACTCCCGAGCCCATATAGCCCTGACCTCCTCTTCACGCACATCGCCGTCAGAAGGGCCGTCGGAAACACCAAGGCCACGTAGGACTTCGTCCGTGCGGATATTCTCCGCAAGCTTGATGTCTTGACCTGCTGCAGCACTCTTCACTATGCCAAATGATGCAGCCCGACCGAATGCACGACGACCGGTCCTCGACGGAGAAGAAGCTGCGATGCAGGCAGAACTCGACGACACGAGGCCTACAGTCTCCAACATGCCTACAAGGTCAGAAAACTCGCTGCGGGAAACCGGAGTGAACATGTCACTACCCCCACGTGCGAGCACACTCGAGTAGTAGGCATGGAGCTGTGCAACGTCAAGCCCGGCAGTCCTTTGAGAAGCAGTAGAACTTGTACGCTTCCCAGGGGACTTTGTAGGGGTTGAGTTGGCAGACCCAGAAACGGACGACGTTGTCATGCGCTTTGATGCAAGAAGCGTGCATAGGAGAGCCAGTCTAACTTGGAGGCCGAGGTTACGGACCTTGGACACGGTTTCACTACTGGTAGGGGATTGCGTCGTGGAAGAGGAATGGCCAGCAGCAGAAGGCAGATAGGCCTTGAAGGCCGCAAGAATGTGATCTGGTTTCACGCTGACGGGTGGAGTGGCAAGGGGATTTGCATCTGCATCTTGGACTTTCGAACTTGTGACAGCCAAGTCTATTGCTCCTCGAAGGACCTCGAACAAGGCTCGGACATCGCCAGTTTGTGAAGCAATCCTTTTCGTGAGGAGAGTTAACGTTGGAGTGGGCAGGAATTTTTTGGCCTGTTCCGCTGCCTCTGGGTATTCAGAAGTATCATAGAGAGGTGACAGACGTGCTTGTAACACCTGAAGCAGCTGTTGCGAGGAGTATGAGCCGAAGTGGAGGGTGAGGGCACTGGAGGCCCCATCACTAGACACTTGGGCTAAGGAAGATGTAAGGGTATGTGTGTTCGCAATTCCGATAACGCGAAGGGTGGATGGGTAGCGCTGAGGCAGGGAGAAAACTGATGAAAGTGTCTGATTTGAAGATGCAATATGGTCCAGCTCATCAAGCACCAGAACACTATTGTCGAGGTCAAATGTCGAGAGGTGGAGATAGAAGTGAAATTACATACTACTTGTCATTTAAAGTGGACAATGCCTTCTCGACCGCTTGCTTACCCTTAGTTTTGCAAGGTCTTGCGCCACACTTGGAAGGCCTTGCGCGACACAACTCCTCGTAAAGGCGATCCCAGAGGGCATCGATACCACTCAAAGCCATGCAATTAACAGAGATCACTCTTAAGTTGGACGTCCCCTCAGACTGCTCCAACGAACGCAGGACTGAGTTGACAAGGGCTGTCTTGCCAGTTCCAGGCATCCCAGAGATATATAGGGATGTATGCGCATTACTGGACCAAGAAGAGGTGATGAATTCCAGAATCCGCTGTCGTTCATCCTCCCGGCAAGCTATAGGGGATTGACTGGCGCTGGTGGAACGAAGAAGTCCTCGAGCACGCGTATATATCGGAAGTAGGGAAACTGGGGGCGTTGGGGGAGGGGTAGATATTACTAATGCTGGTAAGGAGGTTGCTGGGGTACTGGGTATGCTTGTGACAGCTGAAGTCGATGAACGTCTTCGGACTGGTGGTAACAGTATAAGGATGGTTTGAGTGGGGTGAAAGAAGAATAAACTGGACTTGCCTGAAGAAGGACGAGACGGTGTAATGATTTCTGCGCTGGTACGAGTAGCTGAGCGAAGGGAGCGGGGTGTGTCGAGGGTAGAGTCATTCCACGTGTCAGTGCGGAACGGAGGTACATTTTCCTTGTTGGAATCACCGCCCACGGCCGAGAGAGACATGCGAGCACGTTTCGATTTGGGGCTCAGTTCTGGTGTTGGGATTTGGTGCGACATGGATGCAATGTCGGTTGTGGATGCAGAGGCAACTACCTTTGGATCAACATGATGAGCACGCTTTCCAAGGACTGAACCCTGAGATGACCGTGTTTGCATGATGGAGGGGGATGAGGAGAGGGACCGT
>Ga0153976_1000837_pt1 | contig 10785 bp, 18 predicted proteins | sample TSGA060MetaG_FD_104717 | JGI IMG/M metagenome (GOLD analysis project Ga0153976, IMG submission 104717) | Attine ant fungus gardens microbial communities from Georgia, USA - TSGA060 MetaG | ecosystem: Host-associated > Fungi > Mycelium > Unclassified | place: USA: Georgia, Yuchi Wildlife... | reverse complement strand
GGAAGATCAAACTGGTACTCAAGGAGTTGTGATAGTCGACGCCGGAGACGGAACCATCGATCTCAGTGCCTATTCGATGGAGTTGTCTCCAACTTCGGAGACAACTTCATTCGAGGAGATTGCTCCAGCTGAGTGTAGGTCCTACTTTTCTGCGTTGATCTTCCTTACTGAAGCACACTTAGGTTGTCTGCAAGGATCAGCTTTTGTTACCCGTCGCGCTCATACTCTTTTGCAAAGTCCGTAATAATTTGACCACGCAGGCGGCCGACAAATTGTACTCATTTATCTGATCGTCCAGACAAGCTTTCGGGCTCGAACTACGGTAGCCCCGAGATGATCGCACAAATGACGAGCGTCTTCGATAAAACTACAAAGGTGCAGTTCCGCACGCCTGACGAATCATGTTACATCAAGTTTGGTACCATCCGCGACAACGACCCGGAGTACGACATTCAATCAGGGGAATTAAAGTTGGCTGGGTTCGTCCATGTTCTCTGAGATGAGCCTGCTTCCAAAAGCTCATGTTTTACCCTACAGCCAGGATGTCGCTGACTTGTTTGATCCATCCGTTCAAGCTATCATAAATGCTTTTGAGCAGCAGAAACGCGCAGCCTCAACCCCGATACACGTGAGCATTTTATTCATCGCATATCGGTGAATAGTGACAACATCATGAAGTGTGTATTCTTGATCGGTGGTTTTGCTGCTAGTGACTGGTTATTTGTGAGACTCCAAGGATATTTTCGATCTCACAGCATCAGCTTATATCGCCCAGAAACTCATATGTAAGCTCTCAAGCATCAACTTGCATGTGATTCATTCCGTTTATCCATGACTACAGCAACAATACTGTTCCCGATGGGGCAGCTTCATTCTACAATAACAAGGTTGTTCCCGTCGATGGGGCAATTCCATTCTACAGCAACAAGGCTACTCCCGATCGTGCACTTTCGTTCGACAGCAACATGGTTGTGCCCGTCGATGGGGCAGTCTCGTTCGACAGCAACAAGGCTGCTCCCGATGGTGCAGTTTCGTTCGACAGCAACAGGGTTGTTCCCGCCGATGGGGCAATTTCATTCTACAGCAACAAGGCTGTTCCAAATGGGGCAGTTTCATTTTACATAGACCGTCTGGTCTTATCCCGAGTCGCGCGCGCTACATATGGGACTGACGTCTACACTCCGTTCAACTCTCGGGATCCCGAACACCAGGCCCGACAACACACGCAATTCATCGATCCCGCCGGTATTCTGAGTATTGGCAACCAGTTTGCAAGCATTTTGCTGAAGGTGCATAAGCAAAACACTTGTCCGTTCAGATGCTGATATTTATTTGCAGGGGACTCAAGTATCTGAGTCGTGTGAATTCCGGAGGACCTTCTACCAGAGACATAAATCGCGTGCTGCATTTAATAGTCACAGCGTTGACATCAAATGCTACAAGGGTAACCTCCAGAAGCCAAGGTGGCTGGACGTGGACCAATGTATAGCCCTTCGCTGCTCAAAGCAGACTTATACTAACTCCATTCAATTCAAGCCTCATTCTCCACGCTGTGCACGATTCAGGCTGACCTCTCTGAGCTATCCCGAACACTTCATCCTAAAAAATCAGCTTTAGACCGATCGGACTATTATGAAATCGTTTTCGAAGTCGTCATGCTATTTGGCCTGACCGAACTGAAAGCGCATACCAGTTGGAAGCATAAAGTTTGCGCCCTATTTTCATTGATCTACTTCCTTGCTTATTGAATTCATTGCGCAGGGTGTTGAAATGCAGTAAGCAGTAGGTTTATCATTATTGATTTCATCGTCTGAATTAGATATAGGAGCCCGGCAAGCATTATTTACGACGAGTAGTGTCCACCCCTTCCACGCGCTGCCTGAGGATCAATGTTAGCATTACATGGATCACATCAAGCAGAGCTGTAGCTGCTCAATTCCAAGGTTAATTACTGAAGTCAGTCTCTGCTACCTGTCCTTGGTAGAGCTCCTTCGTACTCCCCGATCGCATCCGCAACCGATAAACCAGCAAAGGAGAATAAATACAACCATAATAAATAAGGCAGACTCAGGGGCATGGAACATCTGCAGAGATACCAGTGTATTGACGGTATACCCTATGGATAATTACAAGAGCCGTGACAGCGACATAAACGTTGTAAGAGTCATGATCTAAAAGGTGTGCAGCTTTATCAGAAAGTTAGCCTAAGGTATCGTTCGCATGTTGGAATATTCGATCAGACGGTTGACTCGTGTTGTCCACGAGGTACTTACTTTATATACACACCCACTTACAGTAGGATAGTCAAGTGTCGAGTTTGTAACCCCATATCATCTACTATCAGGAATCATCGAACGCACGCAATTATGTAAATTCCTACATCGCATTCATATGGCTCATTTGTTCATGGAATAAAACAGTTCCAGAAGTTGCAAATTCCTAACAACCTCTGTACATGTTGGTGACTCGTAGCGTAGTTAGGTGCCGATGCACCCATAGAGAAGGAACGACTATATCCCTTCTAAGTTATTTTGGTCGACCTAGGGGAGACTAATTTAGTACTAACAACATCGTGACTGACAAACTCACCTGAAGTGATAACGAGTCGGCAACGCTGGCGGTCCGACAGTCATCTGTTCGTTGCGCAACCACTCAACCATCTGCGTAGTGACTCAGGTGCACTTTTACACGTAGAGAAACTAAATCCTACAGCGTCAATGCAAAGTCAATTTGAAATCAGGTGTAAATTGGTGCAACAATCATGTCAATGACGTTGTCTATGCAACAGCATCGCGTTCGATTCTGACCCTGCGGCGACAATCGTACTAGTACAGGGGCACACTCTACTGTGAAAAATAACACGATGACGAACTCTTTCAGAAGTAGCAGAAAGGGCCGTCTCAGGCTCTAATAGAAAAGCGTGTAAGTTTAGGGCAGGCAGATTCGTGTGTATATCCAACTGCTGTCGCGTTTCGCACTCATTTTGTCATTCTGAATAGTCACGATACGGCCATGCATATATTGGAACGCAATCATGACAAACTTCTCTTGTCAGCCTCTGATTGAGATGATGGATCTGTGTCTAGTCAATGCCCCAGGTGAACATCTCAATTCTCGTCACATTCAATTCAGACAAACTGCTAGGCGTGTTGCTAACTACAGGCCAACCGGCAACGCGGGTGCCGCTAGAAGTCTAATGTACTAGTGTTGCATGGAGCTTCGAACTTCGAAGAGTCAAAGTTCTCCATGATTAAATCCCAAGTCAGTCGGATAGGTTTGTTTTGCGTAAGTCCCTGGCAGCACACCGCGTTGCGGACCCACCCTGGTCATGAAAAGATCATAGGCACTGGCAGTGCACAACACGCGCCCATACCACACAAGCACCCACAGCACGAGGCCCACACGCCTGGACCCCAAACCTTGGTAGGTGAATTTTGAAATGAAAAGCACGCTACACGCCCCTTGGCATATAACGTTCGACAAAGCGAATGGGCTACCTTCAGATTACTACTAAGTATGCTTCCACGGAAACCATACGAGGGCTTAACACGAAAGCTAGTGCTTGCATTTGATGTCGGGACCACATTCAGTGGTGTATCGTATTGTATCCTAGACCCAGGAGAAGTCCCTGTAATTCGAGGAGTATCCAGGTTAGTGGTCGCTCGTCCAGCATGTCTCTTACTCATCGCGTGGTGGTAGATATCCTGCCCAAGAGAAAGTCGGCGGTGATTCCAAAATACCATCAATTCTATACTATGATCTTCAGGGAAACGTCCGCGCGGTGGGTGCTGAGGCTCTTCAAGAGAGTATCATCGAACAGGCAGAAGACGAGGGATGGGTGAAGCTTGAATGGTATGTATATTGTTCAAGGAAGTAGAGTGTAAGACTCATGGTCTCGGACAGGTGGAAACTCCATCTCCGCGCTAAGCACCTGGCATCATCTCACATACGGGAGGATGATATACCACCTCTACCATGCGGCAAGTCCGGAGTACAAGTTCTTGCAGACTTCATGAGTTACCTCTTCCAATGTGCTCGGACTTATATTCAAGAGTCGCACTTGAACCTCTGGAGATCGGTCGAGAACTCCATTGAATTTGTCCTTACACATCCGAATGGTTGGGAAGGTCCACAACAACAACAGATAAGACGCGCAGTCAAGCTCGCTGGTCTCGTTTCATCTGAGGAGGAGCAATCACATGTGCACCTCTTGACTGAGGGCGAAGCAAGTCTTCATTTTTGTGTCGCAAACGTGATTGCATCGGATACGTTCTCTTCCCCTATAGCTGTGTCAGACTTCCTTCCCGAAGAGGAAGATCAATCTGACAGCCAGGGAGTTGTGATTGTCGATGCCGGAGGGGGAACCATCGATCTCAGTGCCTACTCAATGAAGTTGTCTCCGACTCTATTCGAGGAGATTGCCCCAGCCGAATGTAGGTCCTGCTTTTTTGTGCTGCTCTTCCTTGCTAATGCGCACTCAGGTTGCCTGCAAGGATCAGTCTTTGTTACTCGTCGCGCTCATACTCTTTTACAAAGTTCGTCATGAATTGGCCATGCAAGCGGTCGACGACTGATTCTATTTTAATTGATCATCTAGCCAAGCTTTCGGGCTCGAACTTTTCTAGCCCCGACATGATCGCACAAATGACTGGCATCTTCGACAAAACTACAAAGATTCGGTTCCGGAAACCTGATGAACCATCTTACATCAAGTTTGGCTCCACCCGCGAGAAGGACCTAAAGTATGACATTCGATCAGGGCAATTAAAGTTGGCTGGGTTCGTCCAGATTCTCTAAGATGGGCACACTTTCCAACGCTCATGTTTTATCCTATAGCCAGGACGTCGCTGACTTGTTTGAGCCATCGGTTAAAGCTATCATAGAGGCTTTTGAGCATCAGAGACGCGTGGCTTCCACCCCGGTCAATGTGGGCAGTTTATTCATCACATATAGGCAGATGGTGACAATGTTTTGAAGTTTGTATTCTTGGTCGGTGGTTTCGCTGCCAGCGACTGGTTGGTTGCGAGACTCCAGGAATATCTTCAACCTTTCGGCATCATGTTTTGTCGCCCAGATGGTCACGTGTAAGCTCTCAAATATCGATGTGATCACTCTTACTCTTACCCATAACTGCAGCAACAAGGCCGTTGCCGATGGGGCAGTTTCATTCTACATAGACCACCTGGTCTCATCTCGAGTTGCACGCACCACATACGGCATTAAAACCAGAACTCGGTACAACTCCCAGGATCCCGAACACCGGGCCCGAAAACATACGCGATTCATCAATCGTGCCGGCCATTCGAGTATTCCCAACAAGTTTGAGAGTATTTTACTGAAAGTGAATAGGTAAAACACTCTCGTACATTCAATGGATGCTGATATGTTTTCACAGGGGACTCAAGTGACTGAGTTACGTGAATTCCGGAGATCCTTTAGCTTTAGCAAGAAATCGCGTGCCGCATGCGCCAATCACATCATTAACATAAGGTGCTACAAGGGTGACCTCCAGGAGCCGAAGTGGGTGGACATTGAACAATGTATTATTTGTTTGCTGCTGGACTAGGCTCACGCTGACTTCATCCAAATGATGTAATTCAGCCTCATTTTCCACGCTGTGCACGATTCATACCGACCTCTCCGAGCTATCCCGAACACTTCAGCCCAAACAATCAGCTTTAGATCAATCGGACTACTATTTGGTTCAATTCGAAGTCATCTTGTTATTCGGCCAGACTGAACTGAAAGCACAAATCTGCTGGAAGCATAAGGTTCGTGCGTTGTTCTCATCTCATTGATCCACTTCCTCGCTCATCGGTTATATTGGAAAGGGTGTTGAAATGCGGTAAGCAGCAGGTTTGGTGTTGATTTCATCGTCTGAACCGGATATTAGGAGCCCGGCAAGTATAATTTACGGCGACTAGTGTTCATCCCTTGCATGCGCTGCCTGAGGATGCACGCTGTATGGGACAACTAAATCATTATCTGCAACCAGGTTGATACAACCATTAAGATCGCGGAATCTCATAGTCTAGAGCCGTCGAAGTACTTATGCGCAGATCCATGTCTTCTTTAGACCTCGTGTGCGGTTGACGGGGGCGATGAGTGGGGGTGGAGAGGTCTGTCAGTTGAGGCTGGCTAGCTATGTTAAGTGGTCGTGCAAATGTGCCTGAAGATTGTGTATATCATCGATGTTAATATCCTGTACAATGTTGAATATAAAATCACAAGGCATAACTGTAATGGTATGAGCGCAAGAGAAAAGATGGGAAGCGCCTTGGAAAGCACTACCCTAGCCGTGCCTACACCGGAATTATTTAATGTTTTGCAGTGCATCATCAGCTTGCGCAGCTTGTTCACAAGGTTTAGCATAGGATTTGCACTTTATAGGTTCATCCAGTAGCTATCGTGAGACTCGTTTCTTTCCTTATATTTTGACGTTTTGAAGTCTAAAGGCTTCATCCTGCCGCCCCAATAAGTCAACAACATCATGACTGTCGCTCACCCTCTCCCGCTCGCACCCCCACCGACCTGTGTTGAATTTTCTTCCAGCGTCTACAATTTGAGTCACGATATTAATGATGAAATGTGCACATAGTCAATTTAGGGCAGGCAGATTCGTGTTGGTGTCTATCTCGTGACTTGTTCATGTTTTCATTATGGGCCGCCACCGCGACAATGTAGGTGCCGCCATGGTACATCTAATTCACACATAGGGTTGCATGGTGCTTCGAACAAGTTCGAAATTGCTCAGCGGCACTCAGCGCTCAGGTCTCAGGCCTTCTGGCGTAGATCTTTGTAGATCCGAAGTTAGTCGGATAGCCATGTATATTCAACGATGATCAACTTAACTAGGCGTAAGTACTCCGAAGCTCCCCTGCTTGGCAGCACTGTCACCAATGATTTACCCTGGTCGGAAAAGGGTCGTAGGCGGTGCACAACGTTTCCTATATTTCACCAGCAATAATAGCGTATCTACCCTAGTCAGGAAAGGGTCATAGGGGGTGCATAACGCGTGTTTGCTCTATCTTGCAGGCAATGATAACACGAGGCCCACACGCCCGCACCTCAAACCTTAGTAAGTCAACTTCGAAATGAAGCATACCCCTTGGCATATATAACGTTCGACAAAGCGAATGAGCTACCTTCAGATTACTACTAAGTATGCTTCCACGGAAACCATACGAGGGCTTAACACGAAAGCTAGTGCTTGCATTTGATGTCGGGACCACGTTCAGTGGTGTCTCGTATTGCATTCTGGACCCAGGAGAAGTCCCTGTAATTCGAGGAGTATCCAGGTTAGCAGCCGCTCATCCAGCATGTCTCTTACTCATCGCGTGGTGGTAGATATCCCGCCCAAGAGCAAGTCGGCGGTGATTCCAAAATACCATCAATTCTATACTATGATCGTCAGGGAGACGTCCGCGCGGTGGGTGCTGAGGCTCTTCAAGAGAGTATCATCGAACAGGCAGAAGACGAGGGATGGGTGAAGCTTGAATGGTATGTATTATTCAAGGAACTAGAGTGTAAGATTCATGGTCTCGGACAGGTGGAAACTCCATCTCCGCGCCAAGCACCTGGCATCGTCTCACATACGGGAGGACGATATACTACCTCTGCCACGCGGCAAGTTCGCAGTCCAAGTTCTTGCAGACTTCATGAATTACCTCTTCAAATGCGCTCGGACTTACATCCAAGAATCGCACTTGAACCTCTGGAGATCGGTCGAGAACTCCATTGAGTTTGTACTCACACATCCGAATGGTTGGGAAGGTCCACAACAACAACAGATAAGACGCGCAGTCAAGCTCGCTGGCCTCATTTCATCTGAGGAGGAGCAATCACACGTGCACCTCTTGACTGAGGGCGAAGCAAGTCTTCATTTTTGTGTTTCAAACGTAATTGCATCGGATACATTCTCTTCCCCTATAGCTGTGTCAGACTTCCCTCCCGAAGAGGAAGATCAATCTGGCAGCCAGGGAGTTGTGATTGTCGATGCCGGAGGGGGAACCATCGATCTCAGTGCCTACTCAATGAAGTTGTCTCCGACTTCCTTCGAGGAGATTGCCCCAGCTGAATGTAGGTTCACCTTTTTTTTCGCTCTCGCTCGCTGAAGGCCACGCAGGTCGCCTGCAAGGATCAGTCTTTGTTACTCGACGCGCTTGTACTCTTTTAAAAAGTCCGTAATGAATTAGCCATGCAAGTGGTCACTAATTTATTTAATTTATTTGATGGTCCAGACAAGCTTTCGGGCTCGAACTATTCAAGCCCTGAGATGATTGCACAAATGACGAGCATCTTTGACAAAACTACAAAGCTTCGGTTCCGCAAGATTGACGAACCATCTTACGTTAGGTTTGGTACAGTCCGTGACAAGGACCCCAGGTACGACATTCGATCAGGGCAATTGAAGTTGGCTGGGTTCGTCCATGTTTCCTGAGATTCTACTTCTCGAAGCTCATGTTTTATTCTATAGCCAGGACGTCGCTGACTTATTTGAGCCATCGGTCAAAGCTATCATAGAAGCTTTTGAGCAGCAGAGACGCGTGGCATCTACCCCGGTCAATGTGAGCACTTTATTCATCACATATCGGCAGATGGTGACAATGTTGTGAAGTTTGTATTCCTGGTCGGTGGTTTCGCTGCCAGCGACTGGTTGTTTTCGAAACTTCAGGAGTACTTTCAACCTCTCGGCATCAGCTTCTGTCGTCCAGATGGTCACGTGTAAGCTCTCAAATATCGATGTGATTCCTCATACTCACTATGACCGCAGCAACAAGGCTGTTGCCGATGGGGCAGTTTCGTTTTACATAGACCACCTGGTCTCATCTCGAGTTTCCCGCGCTACATATGGTGTTAAAGCATATACTGTGTTCAACCCTCGAGATCCTGAACACCTGACCCGACAGCATACGCGATTCATCGATGCCGCCGGTGATCTGAGTATTCCCAACCAGTTTTCGAGTATTTTGCCGAAGGTACATAAGGAAAATACTCTCGTTCATTCAGATGATGATATTTGTTTTCAGGGGACTCAAGTATCTGAGCTGCGTGAATTCCGGCGTCCCTTCTCCTTTAACACGAAATCGCGTGCTGCATGCGCCAGTCATAGCGTTAGCATAACGTGCTACAAGGGTGACCTCCAGGAGCCAAAGTGGATGGACATTGAACAATGTATTTCTTGTTTGCTGCTGGACCAGGCTCACGCTGACTTCATCCAAATGATGTAATTCAGCCTCATTCTCCACGCTGTGCGTGATTCATGCCGACCTCTCCGAGCTATCCCGAACACTTCAGCCCAAACCATCAGCTTTAGATCAATCGGACTACTATTCGGTTTATTTCGAAGTCATCTTGTTATTCGGCCTGACTGAACTGAAAGCACAAATCTGCTGGGAGCATATGGTTCGTGCGCTATTCTCATTGATCTACTTCTTCGCTCATCAATTATGTTGCAAAGGGTGTTGAAATGCGGTAAGCAGCAGCTTTATCATTGATTTCATTGCCTAAAACAAATATAGGAGCCCGGCAAGTATAGTCTACGGTGAATAGTGTCCAGGGGCAATGCTCTTTGCGCACTGCCTGCGGATGAGTGTTAGCATTATTGGTGATGACAATATGGAGGAGGATGTATTCTGGGTCACAGACTCCGAGCATTTGGGTCACGTTTTCCGTAATACTTACTGTAATCCGTACAATTTCTGTTGTGCTATTCGAGTCTACTGAAAACCTCAAGATTTTCTGAATGTACTTACACATGGAAAATACTTTCATGACGAGTGCAGGGGCTATGTACTTAGGCCGGATGATGACATATGGAGCTTTCTACACTAAGTGGAGACTGTCATGTTAGCTCCATGATCCTATACTAGTACTGCTTCATGGTTCCCATGTGGAGCGCGCGCGGGCGCTTGGTCTAGGCGCGGTATCTAATAATCCTTTCTCGTCGGGCATCGGACCTACTTCCAATGTCAGTCGGAAACATTCCGGAAGCGGGAATCCAACATACTAGTAAGAATGAAATTGAACGCTTCTATTTGGTCCCCCTACGCAGTACGGGAGATGCTAATCCTGGCTTTCGGATTGAAATGACTCTTATCGAAATCGGTCGGATACAAATGTGCACTAGCTTCACTGAGGCTATTAACTGCCCATTGCACTATCTGACTACTTGCTCTTAACGAGCACCTCGGTTGCACCATGCCGAGTTCTTTGCGCACCTCCGCAGAGGCGAGTGCCTCTGTGTGGAGGAGTCCGAGTCAAAGAGCAGGTGGCGATGACGCCTGGAATGGAGTTGTGACCCGTGGCAGGGGCGCTAACATGAAACACTTTGGTGAATGAAGATAAATAATTTGAGGTAACGCACATAATTAAAAGCTTTGCCCCTGCCCTGGCTAGGTAAGGCGGACAGTAAAGTTGCAGGTGGCACTTGAGAGCTTCTTGCACTTCCTCTGTCGGTCGTACCCCTACGACGCGCAGTGCAGCTCACGGAAGGAGTGTAAGAAAAGAGACGAACCCACCGGCACTTACATATGTGTACTATAGCTACATACATCATTCATGGAAGAAATAAACTAGCTGACCGATTTGGAACTTAGCGCCACAAAGTTAGTTCGCCTCCAGACACCTCCAAGGCTCCAACCTGACTCCACGCATCAAAGCCAAGTATGTCAGACCCCGTCGCTTCCAAGTCGGGCTTCTTATGCATGTACATGAAGAACCATCCTGATACACTGGTTGCATATGTCAAATATTTCGGGAAAGTCGAGGGCAACGTCCTTACCG
>Ga0153976_1000830_pt1 | contig 10839 bp, 13 predicted proteins | sample TSGA060MetaG_FD_104717 | JGI IMG/M metagenome (GOLD analysis project Ga0153976, IMG submission 104717) | Attine ant fungus gardens microbial communities from Georgia, USA - TSGA060 MetaG | ecosystem: Host-associated > Fungi > Mycelium > Unclassified | place: USA: Georgia, Yuchi Wildlife... | reverse complement strand
TTTTTGGGATGGCAAGATAAGACGAACTCTCATCTCCGCGCGATATTCGACGACTTCTGTGATTCCAGCGAGTTGGGGATGCGGTACGTTCAGAAAATTTAGATTGGAATCTTTGGAGGTCAAATGATAGCGCGGAGTTGCTTATACTGCATTCAACTTATCAGGAAACCTGATCCCGAATTTTACCTCCTTGCATGTCGCAGAAATGGTATTCGCCCTGGAGAAGCCGTCTTCCTTGATGATATAGGAATGTAAATACTATTTCTACTTACCGCGAGATGTTCTTACCTTTAGGCATCAGGAACTTAAAGGCCGCCCGAGGGCTCGGGATGGAGACTATCCGTAAGTCCCGTATTTTACATGTGATCCGCGGCCGAGGTTGCACCACCTTTGGCAGCTTAGCCTGCGATAGCAAACGTTCTGACGATCTCACGCAGATGTCCCAATTGGTGGCACACTAGATGCAGTCAAACAATTGGAGGAGAAATTAGGCATTGACCTTACTAGTGACCGCTATGACACCACTTCCGCCAAACTTTGACAGCCCTGAACTAGAGTGTGGCAGTATCACAATTTTCATTGATATCTCCTCGGAAAAATGAAATAACCACGAAGTTACATATGCTTGAATGACCGCCTTCTATATTAAAAAATACTGGTATGCCAAAGGGCCGGTATCTGCGTCTATACTGGCAAACCATTCAGAACGGCTTGTCCGAAGCGGGCGTTTTGTCCTCATAGAAATTCCCAAGCTGACGTTGTGTCCATCACGCACCATGGCAAGACATTAGGAATTGAGCAATGAGCGGGGAGAACCATTATACAAAGGATCGGACCTCACCAGAGGAACGTTTACGAGAAGACCCTTCTTCACCACTGGGGTAACTGACAATAACTGCATTGCTTATTAGAACAAATAGTGGCAGCGCACTATCTAGACGCACGAAGAGAGCAGCTGTACCGGCACCCACGCCCCAAATGCCCAATGTCGGTCCCCACCGTTTAACCAACTAGATAATATGGAAAGCAAACATCAGTAACAATATTGGATGACAGGAAATTGATACACACGGTGCTAGCGAAGCTGGTTGGCGGGGTTGGTCGGAATGCTACGCGAGGCATGGTCTGAAGACTGGACAGTGAAAACGGTGAGTTGAAACTTGAGGCCAACTCGGGCGAGAGCGGAGAATAGCAAAAACCTTTGGCACGTGACTCAAGTAAATACTGATCTGGCAGTGACCTACCGCTATTCATACCTCTCAAGCCTTCAGCACTGCAGACGAGTTACTCGTACGGGCAGTACATATTATTCAGAGAAACAAATAAACATGCACCACCGACGATGACAAACAATCCTCCTTTCATACTTATATGCTGAGCCGTTTCATTCCCAACTTTCAAGTGCATTAGTCACCGAGTCGACCGCAGTGACACCCCATCCATTGAAGCTTGTCTACACACAAATCCACGCTCGACCAATGACATTATGTACCCTTGTTGGAGTAGATGCATACGCTCACCAGAGAACCTTAAAGAACGTGTTTATTCTGGTGATCGATTTGTAGCTAGTCACGTCACAATTATGACAATGCCTCACGGGTGGCTATACGGTTATCCTCACTCCCGAACTAACGAGTTCCGGGATGGAGCTCGAAGTCGGGCTCTGTAAATGCACTAGTGCAGAAGTGCGGTCGTGGAAATACGATTGCAGAACACAATCAGAACAATGGCAGTCTGATCTGACGAATAAGATATCAGCAATGAAATATAACCAAGAATTCAAGACACGGTTAATGATTGGGACCATTAACTTGGCGGAGACTAACACTCAGAATAGGCATGCATTGACAAAGGGATTTGATTTTCACCCTGAATATGTGGAAGAGCCTCTGAAGATTGAAACACGTTGCCGTGTTCTAGTCTAGATTGTTCCAACCAGCCACTGATCTGCCAATTCGAGTTAAACCTTGAGGACATGAGTCATAACGTAGCTCTACATAGCTCTACGTATATGTTCTCGCGACATCCATATGGACAGTCGTGGTGCCAATCAGGGTACGTTACAGTAATATGGCGTTGAAGCGGAGATGAAGTCCCCTGATGAAGATTGGAAGCGTCAGAACACCGTCTTCGAATGAAACTACATTGATACGGTAACAGGAACATTTTCCACATCAGCATCAGCAGGAGTTCTATTGGCCATTGGCCAAGATGTTACCTTGTACAGATTAGAACGTGCATCAGCCATGCATATGCTGTTTTACGTCCTTCGACCAGTGGTCCGGACGACACCACAAAGCTGAGGCTCGTCTAGGAAGATAGTGGTCCCTTCTGTAAGTGCTTATCATGGGCGATATCTCGTAATTTCAATCCTCTCAACTCTAGACAATGTTGCAAGGGTGAAGAAGCGCATGTATGTTGTGCTAACTATCCTACGCATTGTCGTGCAGAATCCTGCAGAGTCAAAGCAGTATGACCATGACATTGGACAAACCAATGAGATCACCGAAAATATGTGGTCAACAAGTTCTCTTGAAGCCCCGACATCGCCAGGCCTCTGTTGATCCCTTCCATTAGAGTCCGCCCACTGGAGACTACTTCTGACCAATAAACGATATTTCATAGATTAGTGGTATCCTCGACGCCCGCCGCTAGAAGCCGAAGAGAATTGACTTCACGCATAATCTGATGATGTGCTTCTGTGGTAATTTCAACATCTTCGATATACCTGTTAATGGGATATAACGATATTAACATACACTGATTATCAGAACTGTTCTTGCTGCGCATAGCGCAACCTCATTTCGTGATTCACGTTACTGTTCATCGTTCCGTACATCAGATATGGTCGGCCCTCGACCCTCAGCTTCCATGTCCATGACCCTCCAGAACGAGCATCCTTTTCCTTCATTCTGAGCGCCAGCGTAGCACGTCCACCAATATTTATCTATCTTACCATCATGTCTATTTTTCATGTCGGGGCGTAAAATCGTAGGCACACCACAATTGCAACGGGGGATACTTTGCGGCCTGAAGTCTGGCCTGTAGAATCGGAAAGTTATATTGATGCGACAATTGGATGGCTCTGGCGGAGATTGGTGAGAAGGGTGAGGGAAAAGAGGTCGATAAAGATCAAGCGTAGGTTGAGGGGGAATTGAATGTTTGAAATTTTCCTGGGTATTGGCATGCATAATGATCAACTAGATGCAGGTTTTAGTCTAGCTTTACATTGATCACCAAGTACGATCGTACAGAATTATGGGGTAAAGGAATATTGAATGTTTGTGCCTTCCGTGAGTGGGCCTCTTCGCTTGGTACTACCTCCCGAAGGCGAAAGATTCTAGTTGTCCCTGTAAAGAGCGGCGCATAGATAATTTATGAGATGCAGAGCGCAAAAGATGCTCACCGAGACTCAATGAGGCGATAGTTGGGCAAGGTCCTAGATATGTCAGCTGGTCTGAGTGGAATCCAACGCTTTCCTTGGTGCCTTCATAACAATTTGATGCGGCTACATTGGCACGCCAGATTTGACCTTCGGAGCCCTTGCCTGCCCATTCAAGCGGAAGGCGGGGGCGCCTCCGCATCTCGTCATTGACGATACGTTCAACGTACGCACAGGCTTCCTCCATCGCGTCAGGGAAAGCGTCAGGCGGGTCTGTTTGTCGACCATTATACCTGTGGTGCGTCTGATATTAAAAATTGATCCCCGTAAGACGCGACTCTCTTTGTCTCACCAATATTGTGCCGCCTCCTGCCATGACTCGTTAGACTCAATACCATCTGTTTTTCGAGCATAAAATGATGTGCGGTGAGGACTCTCAACGACACGATCAAACAGCCACCATTTGTTCCTTTTCCAAGACTTGGACAGGTCGAGCATGGTGTAGAACAGTCTACATGCAAGCTCTGGTGGTAATATAGATAGATGCATTGTGCACGGCGTGTGCAGAGCCACCATTGAGGGATTCATCAACGTCAAGGGAAGTAGACGCGGTACAGATCGAGTACTCGCAGGTGGTGGGCGTAGAACTGATATTAAATCTACTTTGGGTTTGGTTGGGGAGCTGCTGCTTGACGAGGTGTCCTTGATGACAATATTACCAGGAGAAAAACTGGATTCTTTGAGGTCTCGTTTCTTTCGAGGACTGTCCGGGAAAGTGGTTTCTACTTTCCCTGTATTTAACCAGCCATGTAGACCAGTGGAACGACTCTTTCTCTTGGAGGCACTGACTGGCTTAGATCCTTTTGCATCGCCAGAATTAAGCCATTTGGCAGTGGCATGAACATCTCCATTGCATGACGAGAGCACGTCGAGAATAATGTCTGGTGCTGGCAGTGGAACGGTCAGTAGGCTGCAGACCAATGCAAGTAAGGTTTCCGTGTCATCCATGAATCTGATGTTGCACTTGCGGTGCCGATGAAGAAGGTTGTGATCCAATTACGTAATACCGACGGCACATGATATCGCACTGCCACTGAGTCTTACATAAAGCAACGTTCTAATCGTTGCGGTACCCAGTCATACTAGTCAGTCAGGACTCAGTATCGATATTACTTTGTCCTGCTGGACATCAAACACTTGGAGACATGGGAAAAGTCGACGTCCCGGTCTCTGGGAATACCGCTCCATCATTTATCACACCGAAAGCAACCCGGACCCTATTAGAGGTGAGCTGCTCCTCACACTGCTGGGAATCATTGCCAGACTTTCAACATCCACGTATCAATCCCTATTTTAGTGGAAGTTACTTTTCAGTCTTGTTGCAATATGTGCAACCATATCCTACTTGCAGTTTTTTACTGATATCGGCCTCGCATATCGTTCAGCCAACTATGGCCCCTGGGCAAGCCTGGCGAGCCACTGTGCGGATGCGCAGCCCATAAGCGAATCAGAAATTCTCCAGCGCCAGGAGAACTTGGCGAAGTTACTGTACGATAATGGCGCGTCGGCCTACGTCGCAGAGCCTGGCGCAAACGCACAGTACTTTGGCAACATATCTGAGGCGTCATGGCACCTTTCAGAGAGACCATTGCTACTTTTGATCTCTCCTACACTTGAGGGAGCCAGCGTTTCAGCCAAGGTCACTATCATCACACCGGCGTTTGAAGAAGCACGCGCCAGACTTTTGACTGTACCTGGAATTAACGTCGCATATGTCTCTTGGGCAGAAGATGAAGACCCCTTCTCTATTGCGCTCCACGCACTTTCTGCCATCGAAGGGCCCATCTATGTTGACGGCATGATGAGAAACTTCATCGTTGACGGGCTTCAGAAGGCCGCTCCTGGCATTCGTGTTATCACGGCCCCATCCGAGATCACACAGCTCAGGGAGCGCAAATCTCCTGCAGAACTGGACCTCCTGAAATGTGCGAATGAGGTCAGTGAATAGGTTCGCATTTGAACTTGGCTAGCTCACTGCGAGGTGTCCAGGTCACTGTTCTTAGCATTCGGGCCGTACAAGCCCAGATGTACATCGGGATTCGAGAGTCCGAAGTTCGGGCGATAGTTGACGAAGCGCTCGCTGCTGCTGGACTTACAGAGAGATGGGCGCTAGTCCTTTTCGGCGGTAAGTTTTGCTGAAGAGTTGTCATTGAATTAAAGTGACCGTGAGGGTGTCTTTTATCTCCGACAGAGAATGCTGCTCTTCCACATGGGAGCGGGACCGATCGCATATTGGGCAAAACAGACTTCATTCTCATAGATACCGGTGGTGTGTTGTTCGGATACCACAGCGACGTTACACGAGTAAGACGTTCACGATTCTGCCATGGAATCACCAGATTTTCTGAGATTCTGTATAGACCTTCATGCTACATGATAGCTCCATTCCTCCGGAGCATACTACGATCTGGTATGATGTACATAGGGCACAGACACTGGCGCAAGCAGTTGCGCGAGAGGGTGTGAATACATCTGCCGTAGACAAGGTAGCGCGCGACTGGCTTGATGGGCGCGGGTACAAGGGATACTTCACTCACAGACTGGGTCACGGTGAGAACTGGATGGAGCATAGACTTGTCCCTTGGTCTAACCATTGTCCGAAGGAATCGGACTTGAAGACCATGAAGCTCCGTACCTGCGTGGTGGATCCGACGATTCAATTCAAACGGGGAACGCCTTCTCGAACGAGCCAGGTGTGTATATCGAAGGCAGGGTACGTATCGCAGAATCTGCACTTCGGACCAACGGTCCGATTTGTTTTGAGTAACGTTGACAAATCCCGTACAGGTTGGTGTCCGCCTTGAGGACTGTTTTTACATCAATGAGGATGGAGAACCAGTATTCCTGACCCAGGGCGTTGGAGGACAAGCGCGCAGCCCTCTGCGCCCTTGAACCTTCTCCTGAGGACTACGGAGATGAATTTCTGGAACTGACTGATATGTAATGACCTAATACCCAGAAAGAGGTTAGCTAATGTGCCATCAACATTTACGGTTGACAAAGTATCACGGAAGGGTCCATGTATATAAGTCCCTTTGGTCAGATATGAAGCTTTGATAACTGACAGTAGCCTATTTAAACGATCGAGACGTTTCATTTCATTTTCATTCCCCCACCACGTGAATCTAAGTTCTGTCGCGTTCCAGCCATACTGGACTAGTCTATTTACTTCAAAATAATAGTTAATTGTATAATAGTTTGGTGAGTACTCAATATCAATTGATTCTGTCAGATTGTCGCCTATAGTCGCTTACATCGAACAAGCCCCGACAGAACATCAATGCATCACTGCTAGTGCACACCGCGGGAAATCGAGGGGACCTGCGTCGTTCCGCTGTTCCTTGATGAAAGATCTAGACCTATACCACTTTCGGGCTACTATCAGCGGACAAATAGATAGCGTTGTTTTGAGTTTGACCCGTTGGATTCACCTATCGTCGGCCGTGCACACCAAGGAAAGGAAAGGTGTGGATACATTGATTAGATCTGGCTCATTTCTCCCGATCGAAGGATTTGATACCAAACAAAATGTTCCTGTACCCCTTCGTGAGTGGAGGACCACCCGCCAGTCAGCGAGTGTATTGATAATGTCACATTACATGCAGAGTAAAGATTCCACTGGAGAAATCGACAAAAAGTCGAAATAGTACATATACGATGTAGGAATGCAATTGTACCGATTGAAAAAATACAAAATCGGGGAACACATAAGAAAGGCATAGAACAAGAAAAGACGGACATGAACAAGCGAGGTTCTTCGGTGACGTGCACAGTGACACACATGCAAGGCGAAAGAATGAGGCGAAGGGCATGAATATGGAATAAAGTGTGTATGTAGTTAGATAAATAGACTACTGGTGCGATAGAAGACCAACAAATCGAAAGTGGTATGGTTAATGTAGTATGAAAAATGGTCTAAAGCTGAACGCTAGCTCGAGAACTCGTAATCGAGAGCATACGAGACCACAGGTTTCGAGTAATGACAGGACGAGAAGACGAAGGAGTACGATGACGACACTCAGTAAACCTTGATCAACTCATCAGGGGTTGGCATAGGAAGAGGGACGGTCGCCGGAGACATGGGCGTCGCCGAAATGATTGGAGGAGATGGTTGGGAAAATTTGATCCCAGTAATTGCGGCAACGTCATAAGATGGGTGGCGTAAAAAGGGATTGCGTGCTCGAGATATCGGAGATGCTAATCGGAGAACACTTATAAGCGCGCAGGGATGCTGAGAATATTATGTTCAAGGCTCACATAGAGAGTGTGCGGTGTGCCATCTTTGGGTATCAAGATCTTGAATTTCCATATTTTCAACTTCATCTTGTTCGGCAAGTGTCTGAGGAGAGCGAGGGCCCTGTTCATGCTCCTCGATGAGCGCGATGCTGGAGAGTTCACCCTTGGCGTGTAAAAAATCCATTTTGCTCCTGGACCCGTATGGGAGCCCAAAGGCTGGTAATGACACAGCACCGTTGCGACGCGGTCGCAATACAGGAGAGGACGGACATTTCCATCCCATACAGATCGACAGGAACTCCTCGAGTGCTTCTGATGGGAGGCTGGACCTGAGGTGATCATGGGAGTCCATTAGATAATGCACCAGATGGTAAATGAGAGCGTGGCAAGGTTGGGCAGAGGGCAAATTCTGCAGACATATGCCCCTGAGATCGGACGGGAAATAGATACATACCGGGGTGATGCTCGCGGAGACGGGAGATCCTTATCGGATGAAACCGAGGAGTCCGCACGGGCAGGCTGCTTGTGCTCATCAATATTTTCAGTATCGTCTGATAGTTTTACATGATCAGACTGTTCAACTGGAGAAGCGACAAGTCTGGAACGTGTAGGACGAGCAAAGTGTGGGTAAGCACTGGTGACGCGAACTGGTCGGGGAGCGACGAGAAGAGGATTGTCGTTGACATTAAGATTCATGTTTGATAAGAGACTGGTGTGAGTGAGTTAAAAGCAAGTAAAAGTAGATATAAAGCAGAGTAGGTAGGTGAACGTCGTGAACGGAACATGAAGTAATTTCTAGAACACTCATCACAGCGAGATGCTATGTTTGTGCATGTTATTATCTCAGCCACCATCAATAAATAACGTTTGTCGATCAAAATAATGAAATTCACTCTCTACCTCTTGCAGGTGCACCGGTCCGTGTTTACCCCAATTTCAACCAGGTTCAACCGTTCAACCCGCGTTGATTCTCATTTGAGGATGTAAGAAGCACATTCAAGACGTAAAACGTCTTGTATTTTACTGATGGAAAATGTTACTATGCTTGGAGAGATCTCGCCTAGTTGGCGACGTGGCGCCCTTCGCGATGCATAAATACCCATCTACATCCATTGAAAATATTTTGCCTTTGCCATCCTGATACGAGGGAACGACGACTGTCATCTAGCGTCGCTTTCAACCATGACTCTCGCTGACGACACGACCAATTACGATGAGACATGTCCACTTCTCCGTGCTTCCAATGCAGAAGCCCAAAATCCTGAGAAACCAAAACCTACTCCCTTACCCAAAGGCCAACTTGCTGCACTATGCACAGTTCGTCTAGTCGATCCCATAATGTTCACCCAGCTTTTTCCATACGTCAACGAGTTCATGAACGATCTTCATCTAACAGATGACCCATCAAAAATTGGCTTTTACAGCGGGTTGGTTGTGCGTCACCTACTTCGCGCTGCGATTACGATCACTGTTCTCATTAGCACTAGGAGAGCCTTTTTGCTATATCTCAGTTGTGTTCCATCTATCATTGGGCTAAGTTATCAGGTAAGCACTTCTGCAGGGAGATTTGGATCGCATATCCTTACATTTATCCAGATGTTATCGGACGACGTCCCGTGATACTAGTGGGCATTTTCGGGCTTGCGGTAACCACTGTCATGTTTGGTTTGTCCAAGTCCCTAGCGAGTGTCTTGGTATCGCGTTGCTTAGGTGGGCAAATCCACCAACCTCTCTAGATTAATTTCTAATTCTGTAGGGGGGCTGTTTTCGGGGACCATCGCTGTCGTTCATTCTGTTCTGGGAGAAATCACGGACTCCACCAACCAGGGGGTTGCTTTCCCATTATACTGTCTCGCCTGGCCCCTTGGTTGTATCATTGGGTGTGCCTTTCTTTTACACCTAATCGAGATGTCAATATTGATCATGTGGCATTTATAGACCACTCATTGGTGGCACGTTCTCTCATCCGGCCACAAAATATCCCGAGGTTTTCGGGCATCAATTTCTCAAGGATTATCCTTATTTCCTGCCATGCTTCATTTCATCGGCGATTGCCCTCATTGGTGTCTTCCTCGGATTCATTTTCCTTGAGGAGGTACGTTCATTCCGTAGCTTTTGAACTACGTGTTCTCATGTCCATCTTAGACTCTGCACAGCAAGCGTACCAGCGAGAAAAGCAGCTCTTCTACAGTCAGCACCAGTGGTAATGCTGCCACAACAACATCTGCGCTTCCTGAGGAGCCCATCGGTGTTTTGGAATTATTATCCAAACCGATAATATCTGCTTTGGCATTATCTGGGTTTACGCTGAGCTATCTTGCTACATCCTTCGACGTTGTGTTTGTCTTGTTCTGCTACTCGCCCGTTGAATCCAGTGGTTTGGCCTTCTCAGTGAGTGTTACTCACTCGCTCATGACACGTGCAGATGGGCCGTCAACTGACAACTGAGTAGGCATCGCAAATTGGATACTCTCTTGCCGTCTCAGGCGTGATTTCTGCTTCTATTCAGCTTAGTATCATGCCCTACCTCCTTCGAACCTTTGACCCCGCGAAGATGTACAACTTCTGCATGAGCTTGTGGCCTTATGCCTTCCTCATCTTGCCTTTTCTAAACATTATTGCTCGTGCTGGCATAGATGAGACCACTGGCAAACTTGGAGCTACTACTGTCTCTTTGCTGTGGGTTGGCATCGCTTTAGCCCTTCTGTTGTCCAAGGTCGCTGGGCTTGCTTATTCGTGCGTGCTCAATTCGTTGGCTTTTGCGTAGTAGTTGACGCGTGATCTTCAGGCTCAGTATGATTCTCATCAAGGAAGGCGCTCCAAGCGCTGCGTCTCTGGGACAGTGCAATGGCATAGTTCAATTCGCAATGTGTTTCGCGCGATCGTTCGCTCCATTTTTAGTCAGGTCTGTCCCTATAATCTCCTTCAGGTGCAGGATGTGCGGCTCATTCATGATATTCCAGCTCCCTGTTCGCAATCTCCATAGATTACAACCTGCTGGGAGGATACCTATGGGTTGCCATCATGGTGACCTTCTCATTCCTGGGCACCACGATATCGCGCAGGATCGAGCACAACAGGGTACAGCCGGTTGGTTGAACACAGTTCATTTGCATAAAAGACCTATCGCACAGGCAATAGGCAACAGCATTTTATATCCC
>Ga0153976_1000829_pt1 | contig 10845 bp, 19 predicted proteins | sample TSGA060MetaG_FD_104717 | JGI IMG/M metagenome (GOLD analysis project Ga0153976, IMG submission 104717) | Attine ant fungus gardens microbial communities from Georgia, USA - TSGA060 MetaG | ecosystem: Host-associated > Fungi > Mycelium > Unclassified | place: USA: Georgia, Yuchi Wildlife... | reverse complement strand
GAGGCCCTTTGCGCCTCTTGCAAGCTCTGGGGGCGTGATGAGCGGAGAAGACGGAAATTAGGGAGAGAATACCGCGGGCATTGAGGGGACGACAGCGGACGACGACCTTGATGTTGGCGTCTCCGTCAGCCATGGGTGGTGGTGGTAGGACAAAAAAAGAAATTGATTAGGGATCAAAACTAGCTACAACAAAGCAAAGTCGTCTAGCTGGTCATTGTACTGGAGGACGGTGCGCTTGAGTTTTGAAGAGTCGACCCAGGTGACAAAGTCCTGCATGTGCCTGGTGACGAGGAAAGCGGGGTCGGTGATGGTGTCTGGGCCGACGCGGACGTGGCCCTGCTCGATGAAGCGCGTTGCCTGGGGGAGGTGAGAAAGACGACGGAGAGAGAGAAAAGGACGAACGGCAGAGACGGTCTGCGCCATCTTGAGAGAGCACATGATGACGGGGAGGCGTCTGCGACAAAAGGCGGCGACAGTGAGACGGCTGGCGACGTCGGAGGGGGCGGCGTTGGAGGCGAGGAGGCCGATGTCGTAGAGCTTGGAGAGGAGGGCGGCCTGGTGGCGGGCCCGTGCAGGGTCGGGGGGAGGAAGGTCGGCGATGCGATGAGCAAAGGCGGTGAGACGGCCGCAGAGGACGTTGTAGCGGTGGTATTCGTCGCTGTTTTTGAGATGGTAGCGACGGATGACGGCGATTTCTCTGCGACGACGAGCAAGGGACCACTGCTGGAATGAGCACGCGCCATGACTCTCAAGAACACTCACCCCAACGAGGTCTGTATGTTTTAAAAGTTTTTTTTCGTGGTGGCGGAGACCACGTGCCATTGTGTTCTGGTAGAAAGATATGTTTTTAATTGCACGTGCCATGGTTGCGTCTTTCCCGACGCCAGCGCAACAGCTCCAGCAAATGAGCCACGAAATTCGCCCACAGCGAGCAGCACGTCCTCGACTCCACGAACAGCCAGCAGCCAACGGTCTCCTCCGTCTCCTCCAGTTCTCGGGCATCCTCTCCAGCGAGACAAAGACCAAGCTCCAGCTCGCATGGTGGAACGACCTCATCAAGGAGTATTTCACCCCAAAAGCCTACATGAAGCTCACCCTCTGGAAGGACAACCAGCGCAAAGAGGCAAAGCCTTTCGAGATCGGCGTCCCCATCCTCCCCCGCTTCTTCCTCGTCACCACCCAGTCCGGCGTCCGCTCCATGTCCCTCGCTCTCGACGGCGCCCGCGAGCGTCCCATCGCCCCCGGCCACTCCATCGTGGAGTGCGTCGCTGCCGTCTGGACGTACCGCTACGCCAACGGCTACACCGTCACCCTCCGCGGCGCCCTCTCCGCCCACGTCCTCATCACAACAACCCCAGCCGCCTTCTCCTTCAAGTTCGACGACTTTACCTTTGACGCCAACTTTCACGACAAGTCCATCTCCCTCGACGCCCTCAACGGTCGCCGCATCTCCGAACCCGCCCGCAGCCCCTGGTTGCGCGACCCGAACGCTCCCCCTGACAGCGAGGATGACTCTTTGTGGGAGGAGCCCCGCCTCCTCATCGAACGCTGCTCCATCCCGGGCGAGCCTGTCAATGCCTTTGGCATCCCCCAGGCCACCATGCGCTGTCTCGAAGTCCGTACTTTTCTGTCCATCTCACTGCCTCCTCACTCTTCCTAGCTCGCAGAAAGCGTCAGCGCCATGGCCGATCTCATCGTCTATTCCAACGAATACCGGCTCGGCCCACTAGGTCCTTGTCTTTCTCTCTTACCCTCTCGCGCTTACCTCTTCGCAGAAGCCCTCAAGTCTCTCGCTTCCAAAATCAGACAAGAAAACAGCCCCTTATCGTACCCACCTCCACCACCCCACCACCCCACCTCCCTCTACACCACCACCCCCTCTCAACCACCCCCACCTTCCACCACGCCCGTCAACCCTCAGCAGCGATCTACCCCTCATCCGCCCCCCATCGTCCCATCGCCCCACTCACCCGGCATCAACTCTCCCCAAAAAAGCCTCAAGTCTATTCCCCCCATGATCCCCATGCAAGGCCCCCAGCCCCAGCAGCTCCCCATCATGCCCCCTAATCCCGGTCTCATGCAAGGTGTCATGCCCGCCATCAGTCCGATGGGCATCCCATCCGGTACCCCCACCATGGCTCCCGTAAGTCCATTTCCCATTTTCAGCAGCGTGTCTTTTTTTCCTTTTTCCCCCAACAACGTGTCATATTTTTCTAACGTTTTACTCTCTCCATTTCTTGTTGCCAAAAACTATATAATCCAACGACGTTGAATATAGAAAAATACCACAGGGAATTCTCTCCACAACGCCCACTTCCACTCGCCTCCCTTCCAACATCCACCCCAACAGCAGCAACAGCAACAGCAGCAGCTCCAGCCACAACACGCCCATCCTCTCCAACCCCAGATTCACGCCAACCCAGGAGCTCCACCCTTCTCACAACAACAGCAGCACCAACAGCACCAGCAGCAGCGGCAACATTCAACCGGACCACAACCCCAGCCACCCCTCTTTGGCCCTTCACCACCAGGGTTTGTCGGTGTCAATGGACAGAGGTCTACCGGGCTCCATCGGTAATCATCACCATTCTTCTGGTCCTATTATGACGACGAGTAGTGCTGGCCTTTCGAGTGCGGGTACGGGTACGGGTGGGAGAGGAGGAGGTAGAGGACGTGGACGCGCAGCGCGAGGGTCCGGTCCGGGTCATCATCATCATCAACAACAACAACATCAGCTACAGCTACAGCTACAACAGCAGCCACCACCCCCACCCCCACCACCGCCATCATCATCATCAATGCATGTCGTGGCAAAAAAAACAAGCAAAAAGAAGATGAAAGCTTGATGATGAGAGCTTTCTTGATGATGATGAGATTATTTTGTGTGTGTGTGTGTGTGTGTGTTCATTGGATATTTGATTTTTTTTGAGAGAGAGAGACGATGATGATGATGATGTGTAGTGCATTTGTCCATTATTATTTTGATTTTGTGTGTATGCTTGTGTGTGCCTGCACGATTGACTGAGTGATTGTGGTGGTGTTGGTGGTGGGATCGGAACGTAATTATGTTTGCTGGGAGCGAGAAGAGCCTGTGGTTTGAGGTTGTGAGTTGTGAGTTGATGAAATCAAGTTGGGTTTGGTTTGATGAGGGACCGGTTTTTCTTTGAGAAAAAAGAAAGAGGTGCTTTTGAGAAACAAAAACAAAAAAAATGGAATACTCTGGGATAGACGAGTCGAACAACGAGAAAAATCCCTCTCACTTTTTCTTTTTCAAATACTTCACAGATTCACAATTTTTGGTGTGACATTGCTCAACAAAAGCCTTTATACAATGATTATATCAACTATCATCTTTCCCAGGGAATTCATATTTCCAGTCACAAAAACCATCTCTTGAAACTTTCTCTCCCAATCTTCTTCACCTTCACCGATCCAAACGTCAACGAGTGTCCTTCCTCTGTTATATACTGCATCGACCCAATCCCCTAGAAAGCCCTGGGAGGCCACCACAAGTCCAAACACAAGCCCCTTCATCGTCACAAACAGTCAGGCACCATCATCATTACACTGAGCGTAATTATTCTGAGCCCATAAAACCATTCGTGATACATGAATTACATAGCCAAAAAAAAAAGTAGTCAATGGCAACATAAATATATCATGCAAGGATCAATGACAACAGAATAGAAAGAGAAAAAAAAGGAAAAAGAAAAAAAAAGAATGAGATACAACGGAGGGAAGGCAAACCCCCCACTTGCCATTCGCCTTCCACACGCGTCATGTAGGAGGGGGGGAAGATTCTTGTAATTAAGGATAGGAAAGGGTAAACTATCCTCTAAAACGAGAGCGGGGTAAAAATAAAGTATACAAGCACACCGAGACAGGAAAACAAAACAAACCACCACCAAAAACGTTCATCCATCATCATCATCAAGGAATAACCTCATGCGCGAAATCACATTGGTCGCCAAATTTGCATCTACATCAAACAAAAAGGGGAGGGAAAAAAAAAGGGGGGGAAGGGGGTGAATGTTATCATCAGCTCTCCTTTGTCCCAATTTGGATATTGATGGGATAGATAAGTTTCTGCTCACTTTCCAGCTGCGAAAAAACTGCAAGGCTTTCGTTTATTCTGTTGTCTATAATCTTCTGACCCTCTCCCTCCGCGCCCTCGTCCCCGTCCCCGCCCACGATTCCGGCTCCCTCCACCACCACCACCACCCCCATTTGGTGGCTACCGTTCGCGCTCATTGTCATCATAATAGTTCTGCCCATATTCGCTTGCAAACTGGTTTTGTTGTGACGATGCTCCAAATCCTGCATCAATGTCATTATACGAAGATGGGTTAGATCCGGCAGGTCCATACGACGCTAACTGCTGAAGGAGCTGCTGTAGCTGCTCCTGTGGTAAGGCAGATACTGCAGATAAAGTAGGAGATGGGTCAAGGCCCACTGATTTCATATCCAATCCTTGACTGTTAAAGTGTGTTCCACTCAAAGCAGGATCAATACCACCATTTGCCAACTGTCCAACAAGGTCCGCCACAGACGCGGTATGCGACACCGGCTCTATAGGCATACCACCACTCCAGAAGATGGAGTCACTCTCTCCACAGATCATCGTCACTACTTCCCTGTCCACTTCCTCCTCGGGTATTAGAACAGCAGGTTCTGCCGGACTGTCTGGAATCATTTGAAGTGTCATATATACAGTGCTGAGTGCAGTCCGTTCCCTCTGCTCTTGCGTCGTCTTTTCTTGGCTTCTTTCGCCGCGCGTTGGCGCAGTGCTCTCAATTTCTGCGGGTCTGTCGATCACTGCGGATTACATTAGCGTACGTATTCTGTTAATATACGGTTCACTTACACGAGGGTTCCATCCAGTCAACAGTCTCCTCAAATATCTGCGCATGGAGAGCCGCACCTTCACCCCGATCCAAGTCGCGTAGGCTATGGGTGAAAAGCGTACCCTAAGAAAAGCGGAATCAGAATTCAAGGCACGTGACTTGGGAGAAATGAACAAGCAAACCTCCTGAGGATCGTCATCATAAACAGCCCGTTCTATCAGCCTCACCGATTCAAGCTGGCTATCAGGCGCCCAGGTAACCGATTTCTTCTTTTTACCGTATTTTGAAAGACTATTTGTTTGTGGAGCTGTGTATACAGGAGGTGGTGTCGATGTGGCAGGTGACTCTCTGCGTGTCTTCATCGTTTTGAGCACTTCCTGGAAAGGGTCTACTGACGATGGCTGCGCAACATTCTCCTCTTTCTTTACTGGCATGGGTACTGGTGCCTTCTTAAAACTCGGTAACTTTGGTTTGGGCTTCGGTGTTGAAAAGAACGACGAGTCTGATTTCGCATCTTTAACAGCAGTCACAGAGATTATTGGCTTCGCCTTGTCCTTAATGTCCTTGATGACAACAGCTTTCACTGTCATTGCCGAATTTGAAAGGGCCTGTTTTTTCTGTGGTGGTTGAGGTTTTGTAGAAAGTTCACTTGGTTTTCGTTTCTTCAATTTTGAATCTATTAAGTACAAAGACACCAAGTTAGAGCATATCCGGTGATATGGGCTGGCATGACCCACCCTCTGCCAAGTTGGCATTAGGGGCAGTGACCGAGCTTTCCGAGTTTATGAGTTGGCGCCACCTTCGTTCGATATTTGCTGCCATGTCCTTGATGGCTACATTTGGGAAATGCGATCCCGAAAAAGAACACAAACCGAACGTTAGATATATCTATTTCTATTACTGATTTCACTCTCCAGGCGAAAGGGCTGTAACACATATGTATAAAGCTGGGGGAGGACCTCATCTTAGGCTCAACAAGAGCTATAGTGTATCCAGACGCATTTTGACCCGGACGAACAAGAGGAGGTGAGCTGGGAAAAGAAGACACTGGCTCACCTGGCGACGGTGGGTCCTTGACAAGTTTCACCACAAGTTTGCCCAGTTTCGATGCCTTTAGCATGTCTACTGTTAGAGGTAATCGATCGATAATCTAGAAATTGAGTGGCCATCACAATAGGAACTTCAGTTTCGCACGAGATAGACAATAGGGTGGTCACGTACATGCAGCAATGGCATGATTGTCTCAATCAATGGGCTGTCGTCATTAGCAGTATACGCGGCTCTTAGCCAGTCCCGGGTAATGTCCATCGCACGTGAATTCTCAGACCATGCTCTGAAATAGTGATTACCCGCACCATCCCGTATCTTCGTTAATATTTCCAGTCGAATAGCAGGATCAGCATCCTGCATGTTATTCGATATTCTATCCATGAGAGTATTAACAGCCTGGGCTCCTGTGAATGCTGAAGACTGAAGTAGCGACTTGATCGATGCGTAAAAGCGTGCCTTTCTTTGAGCGACTTCCTCGGGTGATGGTTCCGACGCCTGGTTCTGCGTGGCCTGGGAAGCCGACTGTTGCTGCGCTACCAGCGATCGTTGTGATGTTTGAGCCTGTGAATCTTGACGAGATTGTTGTGAGTTACTGACAGTAGTCGAAGTTTGCGTTCCGTAAAAAGTTGCCGGATTAATCGTGATTGGATTGGAACCCAACAGAGCTTGAGGAGAGAGTGTCCCCTGTGGTATTGCATTGGAAGGCTGTCGGTAATACTGGGGAATGAAGAGTGGAGTCTGCGCGTAGGCGTATTGTTGTCGCTGGGGCTGAGATGCAAAAACGGAACCGTAAGGCTGAAGATTAGGGTTGGCACCTGGTAACGTGAGACTGGGACTGGATAATGATGATTTCGCTGAGAATGAAGCGGATCAGAGGGACACGAGGACGTACTCAATTATGATAGACTGAGGATTGCTTGAGTCTGGTGATTGTGACGAAAGGGATTGAGTATTGGACTGCGATTGCGCTCGTTGAGAAGCAGAACCTTGTGAGGCGGTAGGTGAATTAGGTCGAGGAGACTGTTGCAACTGATTCGCAGAAGGATTAGATGTGCTAGTAGCGCCGTTGAGAGTGGAGTAAGTGGAGAGGGGAATGGGAGACCAGGTTCTAGAGCCATAGGGAAGAGTAGGATAGGAAGGGAGGAAGTATTGGTTATGGGACTGGGTAAGTTGTTGATAGAAAGTTTGGGGAGAGGCGAGCAGAGCAGGAGCAGCGGCTGAAGATAGAATGACATCAGCTGACAAGTATCAATCACAAATCTCACAAGTTTTGGGATTTAACAATTGTGCTCACCATTCAGATCTCCAAGAGTCGTGAAATCAGTGATATCCATACTATTTGTACCGGAAGAAGAACCGGTGCCAAGAGAGGCTGGTTGAGGCATTGCAGACAAACGGTCTTTCGACCAGTCCTCGAGAGATGAGGTCTGCCTCGGTTGCTCATGCTGTGAGGATTCTTGCAGCACATTTGTCTGGGAAACCCATTGGAAAATAGGATCCATCGGGACAGTGTTTTTTATCGGGGCTCAGGCGAAAAGTAGACTAATAGGGCTTATAGGCGAATTTACTGCAATTAGGCAGCAGATACGGAAAGTTACCGCTCTAAGATGGTCGCAGAGGGCGACACAGAGGGTGGACTCACCGCTACGGTGGTATGCGTGGTCTACAAAGTCTGTTGAGAAGTGTGTTGGCAGACCAGGATAGCCATGAAATTTCCATGTCCGCTTCACACTCCGACTTCCCACGCCTCGTGAGACAAGTCCGTCTTGTTGAAAAAAGTTCTCTTTACTTTGTTGACTACAATGTCTGATCTTGCTGCAAAACACGAATTGGTATGACCATCTTTGCACCTATTTCGCTGCTTATTAGTCCTAGTATATTAATAGTCTCAAATCTATGAATGAGCACATGCGCAAATGCGCAGAGCTCGGCGACAGTCTCGTCAAGGCGCTCAAAAGCGTCTCAGACGAGCAGAAAGATGCAATGTTCAGCGTGGCAAGTCTCTTACGTTAGCATTTCTTAGATCAACCTCTCATCATGCTTCAGAACAAACGCAAAGCCTCTAGTGCCCTTGATGAAGATGAGGGTCCAAAAAAGCGCAAGCGGAATGCTAAACCCAAAGATCCTAACGCGCCTAAGCGCCCAGCCTCTGCCTACATCTTATTTCAGAATGAAATTCGCAAGGAACTCAAGGAGAGATTCCCCACGCTCAATAATAATGAACTGCTCGTCAAGATTTCAGAAATGTGGAAACGCATGACTGACGAAGAGAAGGCTGTAAGTAATCTCTTATCCGTCGCGTGTTTACGTGACCTGACGCGTTATTTGCAGTATTACCACAAGGCCGTTGAGAGTGCCAAAGAGCGATATTCTCAAGACAAGAAAGCATACGACAATCGCACTCCAGAAGAGGTCGCTGCAGCCAATGCGGCTGTGGCAGAAGCTGCTGCGGTAGGTTCTTCCCTAGTGCATCAACTCGTGCTGATTGTCCCAGGCCAAGAAAAATAGAACGAAGAAAAAACTTACTGATGCTGCCACCTCTGAGAAGGTTCTTCCGCGACCAGCTGCTGAAACGTCTCAGAGTCCATCATCATCAGAGGATGTATCTTCTGCGGAAGATTCTGATACTGAGGATGCTCCTGCAGAGAAGGAAAGCGATTTAAGCGAGGAGGAAGAGGAGCCGGAGCCAGAAGTGAAACCAACCAAAAAGTCTAAGAAGGTAACTGCATCTGCCCAGCAAACCCATAAATCAAAGAAGTCCAGATAATATGTACACAGTGTTTCTTTTGTTTCTTTTTTTCGCTGGCATGTGAGTTTTGCATAATTTGGACTGCGTGTCGGCTCATTTTCTGTCTATTCTTATCTGCTATCTAACTGTCCAGTTAGTTTGATGTTTTTGATGGCTAGTCGGGCTGTTGTATGTTTTTTTGGTGTCGTCGTATACTATCCGGCACTTTTAATTGTAATGAATATCCGTTTGTTCTGGTCCATATGTCATATTGTTGTCATATTGTTGTGTTGTCACGCAAGTAGTCCAGACATCTGATCTTTCTCAAGGGCGATTTTTATGGATGAAACAGATATAACCCTGTGCATTGATCTGTCCATTGTCATGAGGAGTGGGAGTTCACAGGAACCCACCTTGACTTCGAATGACAAAATCACTGTTGACTACATTAGATTCAAACTCATGATAGACCTACTCGGTACATTGCCTGTGGCACTACCTGTAGCCATTAGGTTCTATGAGTGTGACCATCCACACGTTTTGATCGCTGATGCAGTATCCATGTACTGCCCCAGATATAAAGACTGACATGATATATCGGGTCCCCTTTCATCGCTTGCCTCCCACTAACTCGTTGCTGCGCGCTAGGCATGTCCTATCCTCCACCAAACTCTCCTCCTCGAAATCCCGATTCACGACCCCTCCCTGAGGGCTGGGTTAGCCAGTTTGATGAAAGGTGCGGGAAACTATCCATTTATCGTATGCAATTCGTCTGATTTCATCCATAGTTACAAGACATGGTATGCCATCATTACATTGACACATAGAAAACTAGCAAATTGTCATCCGGCTCGATAGGTTTTATGTGGATACCAGAGTTGATCCCCCTAGGATAACATGGGACCATCCTCTTGGCCGTCCCGACGGCCCGACTCCTCCTCCATATGACTCCAGGCCAGGCTCTGGTCCTGGATTCACAGGCGCAAACACGAATTATTCTCAGTCAGATACGGAGAATCCAAGAGACAGAGGGTTGCTGTCTGCTGGGGCTGGGGCCGTCGGTGGATTTGCATTGGCGAAAAGTACGTTCCGCAGTTCTTTCCTTGAGAAAACCCAGGCAGATACAAAATCTCTCTAGTGATGGATCACAAAAAGCAAAATCAGAATCAAGGTGGGCGTCGCCCTTCGTTTATATGTAGTTATTCACAATTATCACCACCAAGGTTATAATGCCCCACCATCCGGGCAAAACATGGGTCCACAGATACATGGCTGGCCTCCACCACAAAACTACTACCCTCCTCAAGGGTACGGACCTCCTCAAGGGTATGGGGCCCCTCAAGGGTATGGACCTCCTCAAGGGTATGGGCCCCCTCAAGGATATGGGCCCCCTCAAGGGTATGGACCCCCTCCAGGGAATTACGGTGGTTATCCTGGATATGGACCTCCTCAGGCTCAACCCCAAGTTGTAGTTATGGAAGAACAGAAGAGGAAATCAGGTCCTGGTATGGGCACTGCACTGTTAGCCGGAGGCGCTGGCTTGGTAGGCGGTGCGCTACTTATGGATGCGATAGACGATAGGGAAGAAGAGGCTTATCAGGATGGTTATGATAATGGTTTTGACGATGGCGCTGGTGACTGGTAAACGATTAGCTTGACTAACGTGTACAACTGGATTGGTCATCGACTGATGCAGTCGATATACTTGACACATCCAGGATTTCATGCCCTAAGATGGCAATCTGCCTGTATACTATGCTTTTCGCTTTGACAAATGCGGATGTCATGATGATTTTTGAATAGATTTGTTCACTTGCATGTCTGCGACACTCTGCTAGGAGCAACCCTGTGTAGTTTGATAGGAGCGCCCATCTCTTTTGCTGTGCTTGTCCGCAATCTATTCATAGTCTGGTCTACCTCTGATTGTGTGATGCGAAGACACGCCAGCAGCACAGGTATAACAGCATAATTAGTGAGAAGACCGGCCTAAACCCCTAGGATTTGATTCTTGAGGCAAGTTCGTCCGAACAGAATCCCACCATATCAAAGTCTAAATTTATCTGAACCTGCATACTGAGACCAGTTCTGACGCTAAAAACCAAAATCCCCCCCCCCCGTAAACACACCCCCAGGTCTGTACTTGATACTTTAATTTTATTTCAAATATCAGCTTCAAGGCGTTGAAGTTGGCATAATTTTCTTTGAGGTTTGAGAATGTTGTAT
>Ga0153976_1000828_pt1 | contig 10851 bp, 13 predicted proteins | sample TSGA060MetaG_FD_104717 | JGI IMG/M metagenome (GOLD analysis project Ga0153976, IMG submission 104717) | Attine ant fungus gardens microbial communities from Georgia, USA - TSGA060 MetaG | ecosystem: Host-associated > Fungi > Mycelium > Unclassified | place: USA: Georgia, Yuchi Wildlife... | reverse complement strand
TTTTGTCGAAGGCCGCTTGTGCAGGATACATGGGCCCGCTATGCGTTGGTTGGAGTTTGTCAACTGTACTGTGGTTGTAAAAGATAGATACGGAAATGAATTCAACAGCAACAATTGCAAAGATAAACCAAAACACCGCAGCTCGTCCGGCGTACTCATGGGAACCCCCATGGGTGGCCTCCACGGCTGTCTGTATTGAGGTGATAGCGACGAGGCCAATTGCGGATCCGCATTGAAGTGCGCAGTTGAAGATGGCACCAACTGTGCCGGCCATGGATGGGGGCACAGTCCGCAATATAGCAATGCTGTGAAATAATTTAAATAATGTTCAGAAACGATAATTAAAACTGACTTCGCATGCGAGTAAGTCAGCATATTCCCCGCGCTCCCTAGTACAAAAGCTGGGAAGACATACGGCCAATAATCATTAGGCTTCCCCCCACCGAGCGCCAGCAGCACAGTGGCAACCAAGCACAAGGCTAGACCTGTAAGGATAATCCATTTCGGACTGCACATGCGAGCAAGTGGTCCCGTGAAACTCGCAGCGAAGCCTACTATACCAATCGGGAGCCTAGCGAGCAGATATTCTGATTAATGAACAGCATCGAGTGACAATGAAGACCTTACATATGTATAACAGACGATATAACTGACCAATGAAATGTATTTTGCCACAAGGTGGTAAAAGTCAGGAACAACGAGGTCCAGAAAAAAATTGGCAATAGTGCGACGGCAAAGAGGACGGAGAAATTTTTGTACGACCACGTCCGGGGTGGTCTGATAAAAAAAATTCAGCCAATGATTGGTGTGAGCATTCCCGATGACATACATTGCGGCCTTTTCTACAGGCATGCGTGCTTCCCAATAGAAAAATGCAACCACCATCAAAATTGATGCTACTAGCGGAACCAACACAATGGCAGATGCCCAACCGTCGGTGGAACCGGATGTCACAGCGAAGATAAATAAGATGAGGGCAACTGTCAGGACTGGTGAGAACGCAATGGAATGTATGCTGGAATACTCATACCGGTTAAAATGGTAACGCCGACTAAATCAAGACTTCTCCATTTCGCTGCTTCAGGCTCAAGACTGTCTTTGGTCTGTGTGATTTGTGCCGGAATGACGAGAATACAGGATAGAGCCACCGGCACAGCAACAATGGCTACAAACCAGAACACCCAATGGTAAGACGCCCATTTGATGAACATCGCACCAATCAGGAGACCAAAAACTAAGGAGATCATGATAATGAATTCGAAGATAATAATAAAATAAAATACGAGGACCCTTACTGTTCGCGATCCCGCTAGTGCCTACAAATAATCCAATCGCCCGAGTTTGTTGGCGTGGATCAGGAAATAATTCAATTATGAGTGTCAGTGCAGAAGGGATTGTCATTGAACAAACTGAGACCGCGACCGTCACCAGCCAGAGTCAACACATAAGCAAGAAAGCTCACCTATTCCAATTAACGCTCTGCAAATGATCATCGGAATCTTGCTATCAACAAATCCGGCACATAACGAGATGATGCCAAGACCAGCGACTCCTCCGATGAACACATTCCCTGTGAGCCCGTCAGTATCGCCGTCTAATGGAAGGGTATGGCACTGACTTGGGTTATATACATCGCTGACACGGCCACTCTAAAACGATGTGTTGAAGTGCAGGTCAGAATTCAGTGGATGAGCACTCACAATAAGCAGGAATGACGCAAAAGTTAACTGGAATGCACTAAGCATCCAAGTAGATTGACTTTCTGTCATACCCATGGCTATATCGAGGGACGGGAGCGCAGAATAGAGAGCTGCGCTGTTGAAGGTAGTCAAGAATTGAGCAAGACATAGCATGACCAGTAAAAATAGCTTCCGGGCAAGAGAAATTTCTTTGGGTTGGCCATCAACCAGTGTTATAGCCGGTGAAAGAGCCTGAATTGGCGACATCGTGCAGAAATACTGTAGAAAAGATGATATAGTACCCAGATAGTCCAAGAGCGTAGCAGAGGGATTTTGCCAAAGCTCTCTGTCGAAATGGATGGATAAATTAACAAGATCCCGGTGTATGTGCAGATGGGGCTGCCAGAGGCCTGCTAGCAGAAGCTCGAAAGGCTCCGGGGCAGTTGGGTCGATGATGGCTGGGTAGAAAACAATAAAGTATATAGTACTTGTCCTTACGAACAAACAGCGAAAATATCATGAGCGTATATAATGTAGCACTCTCTCAAAACTCCAGGAACCATCCTATGAAGTACATAAGTAGTTGCCCGACCATCGCCCATGCCGTGAATACGTACAAAATAAAGATCGGGTGTTTCAGTTGGTGCCGAAATTCCGCGCTCCAGGCTTGCGCCTCATCGTGGTCACAGAGAGGTAACCAAATCACATATGCCCGTCGTTACGCGAGAGCCTTGAGTGCTAGAAATAATTTAGCATTGCCTGTCCACAATGAGGAGGGATGTGTTCCGGGCCTATGATTTATAAGAGTAAGTCATCATCGTCGATGATGGGGCGAACGATACGACATGACATCTTGTCTCGAAGGCACACAGCCAAGCGTCATTAATCCAGGGTGTTGCTGCCAGTGAGATTTAAATTTGCACCATAAGACGGTTCTCGGATATTAACACCGCGGAGGCGAACGCAATGAGACATGTGGATGCAGCATCGAGGTGCGGAAACACGGCGTACGTCATGACGTTGTACCAAGAACTTCGTGGGGCCGACTCGTACTGCCAGGAAGGTTGGACATTAGTGGCGCTACAAGCCAGACAAAGCAACGACGTGAATTTGGACTGATGAAGAATAGTAAAAGCGAAACGGTTTATCGTGTGTACTACATCGAACGTTTTGTTGCCAGGCCAATGCCAATCATCAGCTTCCGATAGGCTCTGAGCACATGGACATCGTACGGCAACCATGAGATAAGACAGTTTCTGGCGTTGTTTTCAACTCCAAGTCTTCATTGCTGGTGACTAATAGTTACGTCCTGATCCAGTCATGGCATACACAGAAATAAGGATCATCAAAAGTAATAAACTACATCGGCAAATTCACCTGGTCAGCTCTTTGCTGACTTCAGGTATAGTAACATTAGCATTGTCAAGCTTTTCAACAGAGTGAGTGCTACGTTGTGCATAGACTTCGCCGAGGAATTCAAGAGCGACAATTCCAATCGGAGAAATCAAACGCCACAGCTCGTCCGGCATACTCCTGCGAACCCCTATAGGCAGCCTCCACCCCACTATACGGTAATACCAATCGGGAACCTAGCGAGCAAAATATTCTGATTGATTAACAGCATCGAGTGACAATGATTGTCAATGAAGACCTTACATACGCAAAACAGATGATATAACTGACCAGTGAAATATATTTTGCCACATGGGGAAAAAAAATGAAGAACAACGTGCTCCACCAATAATATGGAAAGAGTGCGACGGCGAATAGGACGGAAAAGTTGTTGTGCGATCACGTCCGGGTTGGTCTGTTAATAAATAAGCCAATGATTGGTGTGAGCATTCCCGGTGACATACATTGCGGCCTTTTCTACAGATATGCGTGCTTCCTAGTAGAAAAACGCAACTACCATCAAAATTGATGCGACTAGCGGGACCAACAACATGGCAGATGTCCAACCGTATCAGTGGAACCGGATGTCACAGCGAAGATAATTAAGATCAAGGCAACTATCAGGGCTGGCGAGCAACGCAAAGAGGAGTATGCTGAAATATTCACACCGGTTAAAATGATTGCTCCGATTAAATCAAGATCTCTCCATTTCACTGCTTCAGGTTCGTAGTCTTTGCAATGTGTGTGGCGGTACGATGAAAACACAGGCTGGAGCCACCGGCACAGCAACAATGGCTACGCATCAGAACACCTAATGGTAAGACACCTATTCGATGAACATCGCGACAGTCAGGAGACCGAAAACTAAAGAAAACATGAGGCTCCTAACAAATAGTGAGATATGCGGATCCTCACCGCTAGCGACCACACTGAGGCCTCAAGATAAGCCTATCGCCCGAGCTTGTTGGCGCGGATCGAGAAATACATTAACCAGGAGTATCAATGTAGATGGAATCGTCCTAGAACAAGCTGGAATGGGATCACCATCAGCCAAAATCAACACAGAGGCTAGTTTCCGATCAATGCTCTGCAAATGAACATTGGAATCTTGTTATCAACAAATCCGGCAGACCGCGGGATGACACCAAGACTAGCAATTCCTCCGATGAGCACATTCTCTGTGATCTCATCAGCATCATTGTCCAACAGAGGGAGGTGTCACTGACTTGGGTTGTATACATCGCTGACACGGCCACTCTAAAACGATGTGTTGAAGTGCAGGTCAGAATTCAGAAGATGAGAAGAACTCCTACAACAAGTAGGAATGACACAAAGGTCAACTAGAATGCACTAATCATCCAAGTAGATCGACTCCCGGTCATACCCATGAATATATCGAGGGCCGAATAGAGAGCTGAGCCGTTGAAGGGATCTAAGAGCTGAGCAAGATAGAATATGACCAGTAAAAATAGCTTCCGGAAAAGAGGAACTTCCTTGGGTTGGCTATCAACCAGCGTTCCAGCCGATGACAGAGCCTGAAGTGGCGTCATCAGACGGAAATGCTGCAGAAAAGATGACATTGTACCCAAACGGTCCCGGAGCGCACCAGAGCGAAGGAATGATGCTGTCGAAATGGATAGATAAGTTGGGAAAAACCCAGGCGTACTTATGTGAAAATGTGACATCTATATCCCCGTAAAGCCTACTGGAAGACGCCCAGAAGCATTCCATGGGTACTAGTTGAGGTCGAAGGTTGGGCAGGAAACAATAGAATATATAGTATTTGTCCTTACAAAAGAGTAACAAAGGTTTTTGACATTTCCGAAGTGCATCCCGATGCGACGTGACGCCCGTCCCCGAACCCCGGACAGTCCTTTTGAAGCACATGCAAAAAGATTGAACCCAATGAGGCGATCTTTTCCATGTCAGATGGTGCCGAAGGCCACGAACCTCGTGGTACTAGTAATCGATGATCGTGGAGTAAGGAAGTCGGGTTCATATGTCCGTCATTCCACGAGTGCTTGAAATGAGTATTGTCTGCACAAATGCCTAGGCGGGAGGGATGTGTCCCATGATTTTTAAGAGTAAGTCATCGTCCTCGATGGGGCGGACGACAAAACGTGACATCTTATCTGCAAGGCATACAGCCAAGACATGTTTGCACTGCCAACACCATCATCACCAGGGTGTTGCTGACAATGATATGTAAATTCGCACCATAAGATGGTTCTCGGATATTAACACCGCGTATGCAAATGAGGGGCAGGTGCAATAACTAGATATAGCCGTAGATGCAGCATCGAGGTGGGGGAACACGGTGTACGTTGACGTGGTACCAAGAACTTCGTAGTGGTGCCGACCCCAAGAGGTGCTGTACTTAACAACTTGTAGGATTATATTTAACTGCACAGATCGACAACGTCTCGTAACTCTCGTTGGAAACTACTCACCGCTGTCGCGATCTATAATGTCCAAAGCAGCTATAATCATGGTATCGGGGAGAACAGCGCGGAGCATCTCAATCCCTTCTTCGACTGCAAGAAATATTTATGAGCATATCGTAGGAGGAGAGATGACATACAGCTCTCTTCAGAGTCAAACTTCGCTTGCATGATTGCTTGTAGAACATGACTAAGGTGTAGTTGACTTTGAGCTGCTTCAACGGACATCATTGACTAGAGTAGAAACTATAGCAGTTAGGATGTGCCACCACACTAGAAACACTTCTGGCAATTGACGACTTGCGGCCACTTGAAGTTCGATTTGGTCTGGTTTCTTTACAGTCAAGAAGTTTGTTTGGATCTAAAGCCTTTGCCAAACAACTGTTCATGACATTCTTTTGCAATTTACATGTATCCCTACGAAGAGCTCGAGGTTTGATAAGATTACAATCCTGTTCCATGCACCAGTGACAGGCTGTGGCAGCACATGTACGAACCAGATGCAAAGGTGCCAATCATGATGTAACCTACTTTAAGTATGTTTTGAGTGACAAGTTTGGATCAAAAGTTTCTTGCCAAACAACGTCTTGGCAGATCATCCGATGCCTTCGACAGAGTACCTCTTCGTATTCGCTCAATCACATGAAGAATTCCGTGTACCAGAGCTTCTCTCTATATCTGAGCTTTATGGTTTCACGATAGGTTTGGATCGCTATCCCACCAGCGTCTTGGACAAGGTGGTCAAACGACCATTCATGATCTTGACATTGGACAAGGAAGAACACGCCAAAATCTTGGCCGAGAGATGCATCATGATAAAGTGTGTATATCCATAGTAAATTATTACAAACTGTCCGCTCAAAGAATCGACATCTTATCAGATCCATTCATGAGTTCTATGCCGAGGGCGCGTCCTACGAGGCGTTGCACGAACAAAACTGCCGAGCTCGCCTGCAATGGGAACGGTATATTCCAGATACATCGTTCAAATTTTCTGTAATGGGATACAATTTCACCATCAGCCAACGTCGTCAGCGTGAAATCATCGAGAGCTTCGCTTACATGGACTTCTTGGGTAAAATTGATATGAAGAACCCAGAGGTCACCCTCACCGTTTTTGAGGAGTGTATGTCCTCAGTGTGCAGTAGTATTCCGAATTGCAAAGCTAAAATTTCATGCGACCACTAGACGAGAGTGATCGTACACCCGATGGTGAATTAAAGAAGTATGGGGAATTCAAGCAAGTCTACTTCGGCAGGTTGGTGCGTTTCATACACTTTCTCTCCATTCGTTAACTTAATTTGCCACTCATTCTTAGATAGTAGAAGGGACTGCACGTGCATTGATGGGAACTTTCGACGTTAAGAAACGCCAGTACTTCGGGAATACCAGCATGGAGGCTGAGATTTCCCTCCTGATGGCAAATCAAACCCTAGTATGGTTTTTGCTTGCAGGTTACCGTCAAGCTTACACGACCACAAGGCATCCCCTGGAAAACTGATCTACGACCCATTCATTGGCACGGGTAGCATGGCATATGTCGGTCAACCACCCTTCACCTTGCTTTCGACCCAGCCCTGACAAATTTCGCCAGACCACAGCCTACTTCGGTGCTCTTGTCTATGGTTCGGATATCGACGGGAGACAAATGCGTGGCAAGGGCATGTAATCTACTCTTGCATGTGTCATTATGTGCCGATGCGTTCCGCAGATAAAACTTCAGGTATCATCCGTGCAGCTGCACAGTACGGCGTAGCTTCCCGTATCATGGATCTCTGCACATTTGACATCACTAACCACCCGTGGCGGTGTGGCAGCCTATTTGATGCCATCGTCACCGATCCACCATGTATGTACTTTCCTTTCCTTATCGATGGTGTGTCTGTTCTGCTAACAAGAGCATGTTGCAGACGGTGTTCGCGCAGGAGCAAAACGCTTAGGACGCAAAAAAATCCGTGAAGGCTGTGACCAGTTCCAACATGCCGGCCCGCGACCGTAAGTTCTTGACATCCATCGTTTCATTTGCTGATGTTATGATGCAGGGGCGAGACGTATGTCCCCCCAACGAAGCCCTACGAGCTCTCTCAGCTAGTCACAGATCTCGTTCGCCTTGCACGGTACCTTCTCCGTCCAGGCGGACGCCTCGTGTTCTTCTTGCCCACTGTAAGCGATGAGTATGCCCCACTCGACGTCCATGCAATGCTGTGCGATGGGATGGAGCTCGTGGCGAACAGTTTGCAGGATTTTGGAAGCTGGGGACGGAGAGTAAGATATGAGACTTGTTCTATATTCGGGTGTTGACATACTTGGATAGCTGATCACGATCAAGAAGACTTCGCATGCGGAGTTCCTGCTTCCGTCCTTTGATTCCGTGGGGGACGCAGAGGAGAGCGAGGATCCGTACGTTCCTGCGCACAAAGATTTCAGAGAGAAATATTTCCAGGGTTTCAAGAAGGAAAACGAGAGATGAGCTCTGCTTGTATCTTTTCAACAACAAGCAATTATTGTATTAACGTGAGTTTACGATACTTTGACCCGGGGCAGTACAGAAGCTCATACAACCGACCTAGACTACAGAAACGACGGACGCGTAGCTAGATATGTTCAGATATATGCGACATATGCGAATGAATACAGTACAGCTAAGTCTGCGACTAAAATAACAACACAGCACAAGTACCCCATCAGTAATACCAGAAACAGTACATTAGTCTGAAATCCCAATAGGAGCGGGTATTACTCGGGGGTCGACATGAACACTCTCCTCGGATGATGGTGTCGAATCCTTTATCTCTGGTGTCGACTTTATTGACTCATCCGCCATCTTCTCCATCGGCGCTGCCTCCACATCCATGGAGGGGGTCGTATGACTGAGCTGCGCCATCCGCTCGTCCATCTCCCGCCGGACCTGCTTCGCACGCACGAAAAATACCGACGCACCAAACGCCATCACAATCACACCGTGGAATATGAGCGCAGTGCGCATGTTGTACGGCGGGGAAGCGGTCGCCGATGCGCGCAGGGCGTTTTCCGCTATGCGCAAAATGATGTTAAGAATACAACTCGGGATTTGGATAGGGGAGGGTAAGACGTACCGAGAACGAATACAACACCTAACGTGTTTCCTCTAGTGGAGGATCGCGTGAGCATGAGGAAGTGTAGGATAGGAGACGGGGGGGAGAGACTTACGCGCACCAAAGAATGGCGGAACTGCTATCTGCATTCCGCGTGAGCTCAACCCCGAGCTCGAGGCCCACCGGGAGCATCGTCACGGAGCAGATACCGATGATGACCATGATTGCAAACAAGCCGCCAGTGTTGTTCGGTTTTACTACGACAGGGATTAGCCTACTACGTAACGATGACGACAGGAGGTGATCGAATTGATCGAACATATGCATCATGTATAAATGACCCCTCTGCGCAAAGGTCTGTATTCCTCAATACATTCGCGAGACTGTGCAAAAGACGATGTCTGTGGAATTGGATTACACTCACCAGCCCAGATTAAACTCAACCACGCCCCTCCGACGATCGGGACAAGGATTTTTAGTGTTACGCCAAGATGGTGAGTTAACACGCGATCAAACAGCGGCGCCGTTATAACGCTGGCAAGGATACCGCTAAGGAGGAGGGTGGCGCCAAGGAGTCCTGAAGTGGTGTCACTGTATCCCTGAGGTGCCTGAATGAACGGTTAATGGTGTTATCGGGGCTAAGAAGAAAGACTAACAAAGTACTGCGCAGAGAGGATGCTAAGTGTGTTTGTCCTGTGCAATGTTCGTAACTATGTACACTCCGTTAGTAACGAACACTCACGCGCCAGCCAACACCCCAAAAAGTAGCGCAATGATGGTGAAGTCCACCCGTTCACGGAGAGTCATGTAAGCATCCTCGCCGGGGCCTATTTTCCCCGCCATCGCGCGTACAAGGGAGCTCAGAGATTTTGGGGCTTTGGAGCCTGCATATGCTGTTGAGAATTAGTAAACTGTACGTTATCGATGTGAGGGTGCATCGGACATACTTGGCGGTGTCGGTGGTTCGTTGTCAATGAGAAAGATGGCGGGTATGACTGCGGTGGATATGATTCCTAGAACGAGGATCTATCCAGAATAAGCGATACAAATAATAAGTCAATAAGAAGACGAGATGCCCACAGATTGTCTTGGAGTACCAACTAGGGGACTAAGCAACTGGCCAAGAGCTCCGCCGATAGGGTTGGCTTGATCCAACGGTTTAAAAAATATGAAGTGAGGCAAGGAGGGGTCTCACCGACGGCGATGATCATTGTTGCTGTGGTACGGCTTTTGAGATCAAACCAGGTTTCGGAATACTGAGGACCGAGGACTTGGAAAACAGGTTGGGACATTGCAGAGAAGAACTAGATATCATAACAAAGTAAGTGAATGACACGGAGAAAAATGAGAAAGGGATGGAGACCTGTCCGAAGATGAGTAGGACATAGGCACTATTAGAGGATAATGACTGAATGGTGCCCGCGTAGCGGACCCAGGCTGATATGAGGAGGGTCAATGCACCCACTTCGGCCTTTGGGGAAATTATATATTAGTTGAAGGAGTAGAAGGTGGAAGGGGACTGACACATCGGCGAACGCCAAAACGCGAACAAAATACGGGAACGATGAGGCAGACGGGAATGAAAACGCAAGATGTGACGTTTCCGAGCCAGTTAACCTGAGTGACGGAGATAGAAAAGTCCGTCGCGGCTGCCAGTTAAATGCTGGTAAGTAATAAAATAAGTATTTATATCAAGTACAATGTACGGACTGTCATTCGCTATGGGCCCAAACCATGCCCAGGGCATGCCTGTTACGAGACCAAATAAAACCTAGGATGCGATGAGGAAGATATTAGTATAGGGATGAAGTCTCACAAAACCAAGAAGGCCAGTAAATCGTCGCCTGTAAAGACGATAACCGGGTGATTGATCATTCAGTTTCGCATCCTCTACTTGAACGTTGATTTGGGAGACGTCCATTGGTATAGTAGAAGTGGGTATGACTTCTGGCACGAATATGGATATGCAGAAGGTGGAGGATGCTGGCCTGAAGTAAAGGGATGATGACGGTGGTGGCGAGAAGTTCAATATAAGGAGGGATAAGGGTTTTAGTTGAAACATGAGAAACTAGAGATACATAAGTATAATAAACACAGGTACGTACATAGGTAACACATGCTAAATGTGGTTCGGTCATACCCCACGGGAGCGAATACAGTATCACGGCTTCGGACTCGGAACTTTGTCCAGGAACTTTAATGGCCGACTTGGTGTGAACGGGCGGCGCCACCGGCCATGCAAGGAGATTAGATGCATTAGATATA
>Ga0153976_1000826_pt1 | contig 10853 bp, 9 predicted proteins | sample TSGA060MetaG_FD_104717 | JGI IMG/M metagenome (GOLD analysis project Ga0153976, IMG submission 104717) | Attine ant fungus gardens microbial communities from Georgia, USA - TSGA060 MetaG | ecosystem: Host-associated > Fungi > Mycelium > Unclassified | place: USA: Georgia, Yuchi Wildlife... | reverse complement strand
CACATTGAGATGCCATCTGTATTCAGCTAAAAGTGCGTGATGGAGCAAGTACCGAACTCACCATGCAGAATAATGACCTGGATTCTGCCGGATTATATCCTCCGTGAGGTCCAGTACCCTGGGGGTCATTTCACCGCTCTTTACGATCCCTCTGAAGTAGTTTGTGGCATCTTTGTCTGACGGATGCAATCCGATCGTTGCTTTGAGCGACGTTTTAGAGACAGGCTAGTATACCCACATTCCTTGGTGTAAAAGATTGGCGCAAGAGGGGTGATGTTTTCGTATTGCTCTAGGGGAAGAACATCTGCCCATTCAGCTCGTTGAGAATATAGCTTCTCCTCTTCTGCGGGGACATCCATTAAGAAGTTTAGTTAGAGGATGAAGCTTATTGCCGTTTGCAGAAGAGTTGGCGGTGGCGTGTTTTTCGAATAAAATCAGCCATTTTGATGAACAACTTTGTGCGAGCAATATATCTCCACGAAAATGCAATGAATCAACATGATTCCTGAGTAAAGTATCATCCATTTTTTTCTGCCTAGGGCGCCCTATTCTCAATAAAATTTGGATGATACTCAGTCAAAGCTTATTTTCTACATAAGTGAAAGCGATGCACGCATAGCGTTGATCGGGCCCTAAAGCGTAGAATTGGGTCTAAGCGGAAGCTTCGTCCCACTACGATACTCGGCGCAAGACTTTTTCAGCCCAACGACGGCTCCCCGCCAGTCCTTTATCTTCTCGCATCTATAGACATTTGTCTAACACTCATCTTCCTGACTTTACCATTGCAAATCCTTGTCAGCTTTCCTAAGAGCCCATCTCGGGACCGAGGATTTGATCGCCAGGGGACTCGGGACGAAACGTACACCCTAGCTGGTCCAACAATTCATTGTTAGGGCCGCTATTGAGCGATTTCAACTTGAACTTTGAGAGGACCGCTTTTAATTCCATGCTCGCGATATACCTTGGTTGGACAACGAATCCTGTAGTATGTAAATTCATCTATCTATGCCACATGCAACACCTGTGCTCCTGCACTTGCCACACCCGTGCCGTTCACATGCCACACCCCTCCTTATAAATGGGTGTCCTAACTTCGCCGTACGCGTCGCAGGGCTCCTTATAGATGGGTGTCACGGCTCACATTGGATCCCTCTAGGTTCAGGAGTGGTGTTTCGGGCCAGAAGCCCCTTCGCCGGGTTTCATCCCAAATACTAACTTTCACTCACCCTGGGTCTCAAACGTCTATGAACGGGTAGACTGTTTTTACACTGAATAAATGTACTTTTGCATCCGTTGTCCACGCTGTTCGAATATTTCGATCGAACGTACTCCACGGTGTTCGCCTCATGTAGTACATGAGGTACCCGCTTATATACTTACATGCTACCTCCATAGTCTGATCAACTCGCTATTTCCTACAGACGCTAATCCCGTTACCTGTCCACGTCGTCAAACTTTTGACTCGAACTTCATGCCAGATTTTAACAACCCAAATGATAAAACCGGCAAGGACTCTACGTGAGTCCTTATTGTTGCATAATTGTCTACATAAATTCATTGCCCTGAGTCAAGTATGCTCCACCTTATCCAGCAGATTGTCGAAGTCCTTCAAACTTCTACCATCGCGGAGGAAAGAGGAAAGGATGTACCTTCTAAATTTTGGGCAGCATACAAAAAGGTTTCTGGCGAATACGATGATAACATGCTGGAGAGGTGTAATGGCAATATGGATATAGTACTAATCTTTGTTCGTCAAAGATTTCCAATTTTCTTTTTGACCATTCAAAGTTGAACAACCCAAACAACCAGGCTGGTCTGTTCTCCGCTGTCAATACTGCGTTCATCATTGCAATGCAGCCGAATCCTGTCGACACTACCAACATTCTGTTGGTCCAGCTTACCATGATTACGTTGTATGGTCCCTCTGCCGCCCTGCCATTGATGCTTTCCTCGTCCACCGATTACTCGTCGAAATTCTGGACGCTGGCGCTCGCGTATGCGAGCCTTGCATTCAGTCTTCTCGCCGCCTTCGGCGCAGTCCTTGGCAAGCAGTGGTTGGGTTACTACAAGACAAACCGTTATGATCGTGGGTCACTTGCAGATCGATGCAAGCAGAGGCACCGCAAGTTTCAGAAGCTACAAAAATGGAAGTTCGAAAATGTGCTGCAGTCATTCACAGTCCTTATCCAATTATCCCTGTTCCTGTTTGGTATATCCCTCGGAGTTGCGATGTGGACAAAACAACGAGCCATATCTATTCTTATCATTTCAACAACTGCTTTCGGCGCTCTTTCTCTCGCCGTCTTTATCCTACTGTCCCTCATATCACCGGATTCTCCATTCCACACGCCCCTCTCCTTAGCCATTCAAGCTGGCATTCGTCTTGTTCGTGGGAGCGCTGGTTCCCAGCATCATGATGCAGAGTCTACTGAGTCTGCCATGTGGTGGATCCTAGACACCTCGACCAATCCTGACGTCCTCACGAATGCATTCGAATTGATGAGTACCCTAGTATCCAAGCAGCAGAAGGACTTTTCCCCATCACGGTTATGCGAAAAAGTGCTAGATATGCTCAAGGAATGTTTTGGGGTTACTACGCTCGAAAGCAACGCACGGGTATATGGAAAGGCATTGATCCACCTCTACTTGGAGTATCCCAACGCCAGGGAGATACTCCAGAAGGGGGCAAAAAATTGGAGTGAATGGACAACGTGGCGTGAAATGTATCTTCCTCAGGCACTGGAACACTGTCACAATTCGCACCGCACCATGCTTGACACTGATAATGCAGCTCTACTGCAGCGTCACCAAGCGGAAACCCGTACCGCTCTGCGTATGATTGTGGCTACTGGCATCAATGGATTTACTGATCCTGACGATGAAAGTTCAGTTTGGGACCTCCAGTGCCCATTAAAATTCGAGTCGCTGGGCGTTGACTGGCTTATGAAGTGCATAGAGCATTTCTGCAATGTCAAGGATTTTGCTGCAGCAAGATATGCTCTACTCTTGCTCAGCGGCTTCCCGAAGGAATTATTGCTTCCTCTCCAAAAGCGCTTCGCTTCTCTTTTACATGAGAGCCGACCAGATAATTTGCGTGTCATTGCACTTCGCATTGCATGCAGTGCTCTCAACTACAAGGACAACACGCCCTGCCACGAGTCCTTCACGCAAGCTTTCCTAACGGCCGTATGTCCGCACACCACCATCCAACATAAATATGACTTCGCCAATGTAATGAATCTTCTCGAGCTCACTGAATGGCCCCAAGATAGTATTCTGGCATCCTGCGAGCTGCAAGACATTCAGGTTCTCGCACTCTTTGTTTTGCCTGCACCCAAGGTTGATGAACCTGAATGGTATACTCGTTACTGTCAAGTGCTCACTCATTGCATGGGCCCAGAACAACCCGATGGTATCCACCATACCGCCTTGCGTAAAGTCACTGATGCCAGGCAATACCTGCCAGTATCATTACATTCCGAATTCTCCCAACGTCTCCTCACCATTGTTCGTTCAGTCGACAAGCAGAGCTCCGCCCCTGACCAATATTTCTACTACTATACCCGTCTTATATTTGCCCTCGTGAAGAGGTCCGACTGGGGTCCTCACTTGGACGATGATGGTCATATCAGGATGTGCATTGAAATCGTTCAGAAAGTCATTCCCGGATCTAGTCTTGACAAATCTCCGTGCCTCTTTTACCTCACTGGAATCTTCCTCCAGCGCTCCTATCATTTTGGCACTATCTCAACGAAGCAGTGGTGGCACCTGATGAAGATGGCGTGGTGTGTCGCAAGCGACTCCTATGATCAGTCCCACTGCTGTTACGTTTCCGATGTTCTGGATGACGATGTTGAGATTCTCAAAGCTCTTGCAGCAGGAACGCAGCAGCACATGCCACCAGATGTTTCGAAGGACGACCTCAAACTCCTCCGTGAGTGGTTGGGCAAAACTGCTGAAAAGCTAGATTTGCGAAAATTGGAGTCTCGCCAGAGGAGTGTCGTAACTGCCGTGAAAGATTTGAGGAATGTGGTACGTCACAGATTGGGTTCATTGGAAACGACATAGCACTGGTAGGAAGCGTTCTACGCTTATCTTAGGTCCAATCTACACTATATCTATATGCAGTTAACTCGGAATAGTCGACATATAGCTATGGTCCGGATACTTGTGACAGTTAACAGTGACAGAATGTACATATGTGTTGTCAACAAGGTTGAACTCGGGAATGTCATGATCATTAAACATGCGACTATCAAGAGCTCTCAATGCATACATGACCTCATCGTGACTTGAAGTCACTGCTGCGGCAAACACGGTGACTGAACGTTAGTAAACGTGCATAGGTTCTTAACCCGGAGTCTCATTGATTCCTACTGGGTTGTTCATCGGCTTGTTCTCGCAAAGACCTTCTTAGTGACACCCCTATCTGCAGCATCATCTTACTGTAAAAATCTCCGGCCGTCATGGCCATCTCTTGACCAGGACTCGAATGCGAGCCGCACCTTGTACCCTCTAAAAGGAAGTATAAGCTTGCTGGTTGCCCTCACTGTCCTTTGCATTGTATATTTTTTTGCAACAGTAGGTAACGAATCTGAAGCCATAAGTAATACCACCTCTGCAGTATCCGTAGATTGTCAGGCAGTGGCTTTGTTTCAATTGAGGACTTGGCTAAAACACGTGAAGGACAATCTATTTCAGTTTCACGTATCGTTGCTGTACTGCTAAGTGCTCACATGTAGTTGTTGTCAGGAAAAAGAAGAGGTATGCATGGGAGAAACCGATGAATGGTAGCAGTAGCACTGACCCTACTCAATGGAGCCTTCCCGACATTTGTGCCATGACGTGCCATGTTTAAAGCAACTTAAATCTAGCTCCGAGGCATCATTTGGTATGATCAATTTGTTACCGGGAACATATATGACCGGGTGGAAATGTATCGGAATCCAGAGGAGAAGCCGTCCTTCGGGACCCACGACCCAACCATCCTCACCCGGGGCAAGAGAGGCTGGGGTATCAGAGTCCTGGAGAAATGAGAGGGAAGAATGAAGGGGATAGGTCGACTTTGATGAGAAATAGATTTCAGATGCTTCGGAGGGTTGGGGCAGGTTGAGAAATTCTGAAACCCACACCCGAATGGTCATGTCATCTGAACCAGACACGATGCGGTTTCCATCTGGTGAGATTGCAACACACCGAACAATGTCAGTGTGCCCTCGGAAAGGGGCACCCAATGCCTTTCCGGTCTCTCCATCCCACACCCGGATTGTCATGTCATCCGAACCCGACACAATACGTCGTCCATCCGGTGAGATTGCAATACACCGAACATTATCAGTGTGCCCTTTGAGAGGGGCACCCAATGCCCTGCCAGTCTCCACATCCCACGCCCTGATTGTCATGTCATCTGAACCTGACACGATGTACCGTCCATCTGGCGAAATTGCGACACAGAGAACACCATCAGTGTGTCCTCTGAGAGGGGCACCAAACGCATTGCTAGTCTCTGCATCCCACACCAGGATCGTCATGTCGCGTGAACCAGAAACGAAGCGTTTTCCATCTGGCGAAATTGAAACAGAAAGAACATCACCAGTGTGACCTTGAAGAGGGGAGCCCAGCGCCTTGCCAGTCTTCACATCCCACACCCGAACTACGTTGTCGCGTGAACCAGACACAATGCGTTTTCCATCTGGAAATATTGCAACAGACCAAATCCAGCCAGTATGCCCTTGGAGAGGAACTCCCAATGTCTGGAAAGTCCCCGCATCCCACACCCGAATTGTCTTGTCATCTGAACCAGACACAATGATTTTTCCGTCTCGCGAGACTGCAACACACCGAACATAGTCAGTGTGCCCATGAAGAGGGGTATTGCATAACGCCCCAGTCTCTAGATTCCATACACGGATTGTCTTGTCATCTGACCCAGAAATGATGCGGGTTCCATCTGGCGAGATTGCGATAGATCGAATGGAACCAGTGTGCCCTTGAAGACTGAATGCCTTGTCTATATTCCACACCCGGATTGTTGTGTCAGATGAACCCGACACGATGTGATTTCCATGCGGCGAGATTGCGACACACCGGACATAGCCAGTGTGCTCTTGGAGAGCAGAACCCAATGCCTCGCCAGTCTCTAGATTCCATACCCGGATCGTCTTGTCATCTGAACCAGAAACTACGCGTTTTCCGTCTGGCGAGATTGCAATAGATAGAACGGAGCTAGTATGCCCCAGGAGAGGGGCACCCAGTGCTTTGTGAGTCTTCATATTCCACACCCTGATCGTCTCGTCGGATGAACCTGACACGATGAGATCTTCAGTTGGCGAGATTGCGACACAGTGGACATAGCCAGTGTGCTCTTGGAGAGCAGAACCCAATGCCTCGCCAGTCTTTAGATTCCATACCCGGATTGTCGCGTCAGATGAACCTGACACGATGTAATTTCCACCTGGCGAGATCGCGACAGAGTTAACCGACGAAGTATGCCCTCGAAAAGCATTAAATGCTTCGCCCCTCTCCGCATCCCACACCTGGATCGTCATGTCAGAGGAACCTGACACGATGTAATTTCCATCCGGCGAGATCGCGACAGAGTTAACAGACGACGCGTGCCCTCGAAGCGCACGAAGTGCCTCGCCAGTAGCCGCATCCCACACCCTAATCGTCATGTCAAATGAACCTGATATGATACGATTTCCATCAGGCGAGAATGTAACAGAGTTGACAGTGGAAGTGTGTCCGTAAAGTGGGTCATACAGTGCCTCGCCAGTCTCTTTATCAAAAATCTGGATCGTTCCGGCATCTGAACCGCACGCAATGAACCTTCCATCTGGAGAAATGGCAAAGGCGTTCACCGGGGTATTCGCGTGTATTATATTTTTCATCAGAGGCCATTGTATGACATTGCCAGCAATAACCCGAGGGATGCCAGGAAAAGTAGCGGCGAATTTTTGAAATATAATGGACTGCGTTGGAGAGAACGACAGGGCGGACAAGTATAAGTGCGGAGTGCTGTGTAAAATAGCGGGGGCAAAAGTTTGAACGAAGCGTTGGGTATCCGTAATAGCATCATCGACATCCTTATACTCGGCGTAACCCTGACCATCACACAATTAGAATACGCTGATCCTATGAATGACATTAAGCCACGCACCGTCAACCAAACTGCGATAGACGCGAGTGTTTCCACTGAACCACTGAGATGCTCCATTAGAGCCAGTGCTTCCAACCAGAAAAGGAGGCGCTCCGCATCGAAAAAGGCTCGAACTTCTGTAGCGAGCGATCCTTCAAAAGCCGTAGCTTGCACATGTGTCCCCCAGAATCGGCATGAGTACGATAGCTCGGCCGAAATGGAGGCTTTCACTCGTTCCTCCAAACCAGGGACGGCAGAATTAGGTAAATAAGAACTCTCCAAGGAACAGATGTTGAAGCGAAGTTCGTGCTCCATAACCCGTAAGGAGGCAAATGCAAAATCACTTTGCACTGATGACACATCGACGAAGAACTTCTTGCTCCGTGATTTGTCAGTAAGAAAATCGTAGAAAGATGTATGGAGGGGACGTATGGGGGTTTGACCATCCACGGTACCAGTGATAAGCGAGCCCATTGACCCAATGATATCATCCACTGTGTAAGGACTATCCACCCTTGGAAGATGCAGTCGCATCGCGGTCAATGCGGCCTTGGGAAGTGGGTCCAGTAATGCAAGGATTTGCCCCATCACAGAACGAAACATAAGATTAGCTTCCTCCCCATATGGCAAGACTACTTTCAAGATCCTGTTGTACATATTACCCAATAAATCCGCTCCTTCCAAGGGTGTCTCATTGACCACAGCTTCGAAACGGCTCATCGGATCCCTGTAAACTTCGTTCGTTCGCGTGATATACTCGCAAGCGAGACGAGCCCATTCAAACAGGCCGCGAGATTTCACAGCGAGCGTTTGGAAGTGCGTTTCATCGAATGCATCGTGCAGGTCCGCTAGCTTGTCAGAGACGTAAAGATGTATATCATTTTGTGCAGAAACAGACGAGATGTCATCCATGGAGAAATGACGAATATGTTTTTGGGTGTGTAGGACCTTGTGAATGTCTTCGAGTGGATGGGAAGTGACGAGAACACGGACGTTCGCCGGGAATTTGGTTAACTGGACAAACATAGAGTGACCAGCGAGCACACGAAGAACGTGTTCCCGGGAAAGTGCTTCACCACTTTCGTCCAACGCATCGATAATGATTAGAACTGGTGTATCAACAGCTTTCGATGCGATATCCACTGGGCCAGCTATTAACTGCTGCCACTGCCTTGTGATATCTTTGGTGTGTCTGAGTTCGTTGTCATTGCGAAGCACACGCGCCAGTGCTCGGCGTATTATAGGATTCCGATCTGCCAAATCGCGTGCGATTGTCGCGAATATTTTTTCATGCTGGCGGTCCCCTTGCCGTGTGCGGTCGAAGCAGAAACAAGCGCATGGATCCCCACGATCGGAAAACCAGTTGGCTATTGTGTGGGCTATGGCTGATTTGCCTTTGCCTGCCGGACCAGACAACCAAAAGACGGATGGCACGTCATGTCCAGTGCTGCCGATCCAGGACTTGATCACGGACAGAATGCCTTCGCGAGTGCCTGGGAGACAACATTTGGTGGTATCAATTCCAGTACCGGATGCATTCACCATCCCCCAGAAGCCCAGATCCTGGGCTAGATACAGGTCGATCGTCACCGAAGATTCGAAGTGAATTTGAAGTCGGCTCTTACCTATGTGGTAGACGTTTTCAACAGTGCCACGAGCTTTTTTATCTCGACATTGTTGCAAGAGACGGGCGAGAGAACTCCTGTAACCCTCCACGGCACCATCGGTTTGCTTGTCAAGTCTTTTCCCTGTGTCGAGATGACATTGAGTATGCCATGATGCAGTAGGATTGACTCACAGATACTCTTGGTCTCAGAGTAATGAGCGATGAAGTCGGCGCATTCTAGTGTTTGTCGCGCGATCCTTCCATAGAGCGCTTCCATGGACTGAATTTCGTCCAGTTTTCCCTCTTCATTCATGAAAGTATAGACTTTCGAGACCATCTCGAGCAAATTGTGGACATCTTTGTCTACATTTGCCTCGAGAATCATCTGTCACCAAATCATTCTTATTAGTTGTAGCGAAGCTGAGGAGATCGCAACAAGCGCACCCTGGACGCGCAATTGAAGACACTCATTACTACTTTCGAGTAGGGATGAATCTTGTATGAAGGTGAGTCACATACAAAACAGAGATAAACGCAGGTACATTAATTCCGTTGGGGATGGGGTTAAACACCCTCAGGGGTTGGGTAATTGTGTCGATGTCGGATTGTGAGCAGTCAGTATTTTGGACAATTCCTGAAGAACCGTCCATGCCCGCAGCAGCATTGGGAGCATCTGCGGTACTGTCGTTCGAGTCAGATGGTACAACCTGATGACGAAAATGAGTGAATTATCGTAAGGAAGTTTCAAAATACATCAAACTTACCTCCGCAGTGCCTGAATAGGTAGCCTGACCAGGATTTGCTTCGGTGGCGGTAGCGGGATGCGACGAAAGGCTCTGCAGAAACAATCATCAAACTCCGGGTATATCAAGAATCACATAATTACACCTGCCTGGCTCAGAGGATCAGATTTGGGATTTCGTGAGCTTCGACCAAAAGGGATTTTGGTGACTTTGCCCAATGACTTGCGAGCCGACCAGCCAAGTCCTCCGCTAGATCCAGTCTGCAAAAAACTACATATATATCATTTACAGATAAAGCAGCAGTGACTTCCGTACTTCTCTTTCACTGATCGCACTCCTATCACTCTCGCCTGAAAAGTGGTGATCCGAGTTATTTCGCTTCAGTACCCTCAAGAGCTTCATGCGAGAAGGACGATCTTCGCTCATCGAGTAAGTTTGAAAGCGAGGCTAATCCTGGGTCGGAAGGTCTCTGGGTGTAAACACGAAGAGGAAGGGTGTGTATGCTACGTTAGAGCGCCCGCACAGTGGCTGCAGGATGATCGATGATCCTGCACGTGTCATGTAAGCACTTGCAAGCGCCCACCCGGCCGCGATGCGCTGGCACGTTTCGACAAGACTATGTAGGTTTCAAGAACTTGAAGTTGGGGACGCATTCTGGCAGCACGTGGTGAGCCAAAATCTACCGTTGAGGAAGTCTCAAGAATGAAGCCGTGTCAGGAGATTCGCAAGAATTGAAGCTTGAGCTTGATGCAACAGTGCTTGACTTTATGAAATATTGAGAAGTCATGATGAATATAGGGAGGAAATGGGAACAAATTGGAATCGGTTGGGTCATCATGATATTATGCACCTCCCGTTCAACTCTCATCGGCATAGAAATATTCTGAATCGCCAATGCAAGACAAAGAAAGACCGTGACAACGGGGTCGTGTGTGTGGAAGACCCCGAACTTATTATAATCACGCCAAAGTAACGAAGTGAAAGAACATGAACGTCTCTGACATCAAAGCTTGACTGATTAATCTCCTATCACATAAAACATCGAGTCGGATAAAAGCAAGCGTGAGGTAGAATACAGGGACAGAGTACGAACATAAGTCGGAACGGTATCAAAGACAAGAAACAACATGAGGCAAGCAAATTAGCGAATACACATGACGCGAGCCACTCTTCAAGCGGCAGCGGGAGCACTGGTCGCGGTGTAATCCTGCAAAATCCACATTAACTTGATGAGCCAGGGACGGAGTACATAGACAAACCTCCATCTCTGCATCAAGGTCGGCTACGCTCTTTTGAGGCCTGTCACCACTCTTCCTTCCACGACCTCTTCCACGACGAGAACCGCGTACTCCAGGCCTATCAATTG
>Ga0153976_1000825_pt1 | contig 10855 bp, 9 predicted proteins | sample TSGA060MetaG_FD_104717 | JGI IMG/M metagenome (GOLD analysis project Ga0153976, IMG submission 104717) | Attine ant fungus gardens microbial communities from Georgia, USA - TSGA060 MetaG | ecosystem: Host-associated > Fungi > Mycelium > Unclassified | place: USA: Georgia, Yuchi Wildlife... | reverse complement strand
GCATCGGAGGCTTTGATCGTTGATGACGTGGAAAACAGCCGAATCTTTGGAGAGTTCGTCTGGCTGGCTCCCCAGGACGAGGTGCTCGAAAGTATGTTTCTTTATTTGGAACGTTGACCTCACGAACCCAGTCACAGAACTCTACGAAAAAGCTGGATCCGGGTATTTGAGCAATCACATCACATACAACGTGAAACCCAGCGGAGAAGCAAATAATAACGATTGGCCTCGCTGCGAAGAAGCTCGACAGGCGATTTTGGAGAAGTTGCCCATTTTTCTGCATCAGATTGACAAGCAACGTCTGAAGAACGCGTCGATGCACCACCATTTGGGTGATAAATCATATTTCCTCGTGAGAGATTGCAGAAATCTCAAAGTCGAAAAGAGACTTAACTCTGACCGCTGCATCTCTCGTGAGCGTCAGGCTAATCCCTTCGAATTCGACGTGTCCGCAGAAATCACCACAGAAGAAAACTCTCCTGTGATACTGTGGCTCAAGAAAGCGGATCGTGTCGATATCTATGAGTAAGTAGGTTCGTATTCTTAATACCTATAACACTGATGGGCTTTCGTTAGCGTCGCTGTGGCACTTTGCCGTCTGCTTCTCAAGAATTACAAGAAGCACGATGTTCTCAATCTGATGGCCATTTTGGAGGCGGACAGGGAAATCTTGAGGCGATTAGGCTATGATGGTATTTGCTCACGCCTATCTCGCGTTTATCCCACCTCATTTGTGGCAGTGGACAGGATTAAAGAAGCTCACAGAGTCGCCGTCCTTCAAGCCGGGAGGGAAATGTGTATGCAAGATCTATTCGAGACTGCTTAACACCTTGACCAATATTTCCGCGGCTCTCGAACTGACAATGCAGGGAGAGCAACGCAATGAATATGGCGGTGGTATGGTGCAGTTCACTTATGCATACCTGTTTTGTGCAACCGCCAATTTCATCGAAGAAAAGTTCTAAACCCAACCTTAGTATACAGATATAGGGAATGGTGACTTCCAGCTTTATCTTCGATCTTAGTTCATGCCAGTGCAGCGGGCAAGTAAAATGTATCAAAATGAGTTTGCAAGCGGGCGTGAACCATCATCGATGGGCAAGAGAACACCAAATCACTGCTGCCGCCCATGTACACAACCCATACCCGCTCTGGAGTTCATATAGGCGTTAAGGCCTAAGGAGTGGGTACAGGTTTTTACTGCGGCTGATGTGTTGTACAAATACCCTTGCCTGGTCTATCTGCGGGTATCAACACAAATGAACATAGATATTAAGTACTAACACGGTATTACGAAACAACGGAATATATTTTATACCAGTTAATAGCATCCTTCACTGACTCCACGCTGGTGAGTGGGACGTGGAACTCTGGAAGAAGCCGGCAAGGCGCCCCGAGGTGGTGGTAGTGAGTACATCGGGTGGCACGGGAAGGTGGAAGGTAGTGGTGGACGGTACAGCAGTGTGCAAGTGGCAAGTTTGGCATGGAGGTTAGAAACGTGCTGGAGAGACGGGAGAGTGCTGAAGGGTGATGAGAGTGCACTGGATGAGAGTGCAGATGACGAGGAGTAATTGTTCGAATATGTGGATCATGTAGGGCATAGCGAATATATTCTGTGTGACACTGCTCAGGGGAGGTCACCCGCAGCAGCATTCTGTGGAACCTTAACTTCGCGCTGATGCGGTCTTCCGAGTCTGTATCATACATGTATAGTCAAACATTCGAGATGGGAAAGGGGGGGCGTACCCAGCGGCCCTGTGCAAATGGGACGTCGACTACCTGGGAAGGATGTCTTCATTTGATCTACGGGTGAATCGGAATAACGAGGATATGCGGCCAAGGAGCGTGCGTCCATGTGGGTGACGTGGGGAGTAGGCAGATACGCGACGTCTTCTATAAGACTGAGGATACAGAGCTCGGCAAAAAAAAAACTAGACAAGATACTGATGACGTACGGCAGGAAAAAGTGAGTCGTCGGAAAAACCTGAGGGCAGTCGATAGGCATTCTCGTGTGTAGCATCAGCCTGTGATACATATGTTTAGACTCGATGAGATGGGTTTATAAACATGTTCCATACATCGAGGAATGTGCGGTCATAATTGTCCTGCCAGGATAGCGCATTCAGTATTCAACTCGGAGACTAGAAATGGACTCACGTTTGGGTTAAACAGACGCTCATCAAGGGCAGTTTCTCTAATGATTGTAGAAATATCCCATGCGTATGCGTTATTATCCCCACAGCCAGTGACTAGGAGTTTTCCATCTGCCGAAAACGATATACAATTCACCGCGATTGCGTTTACATGATGGTGGAGGGGCAAACCGATAGACCGATTGTTCTCGAGGTCCCACAGTCGCACTGTATCGTCCCATGATGCGCTTGCGAGGATATGGCCATTCGGATATATTGCAAGGGCTTTGACAGAGTTGGTGTGGCCAGTTAAAACTGCGACCTGTTGCCAAGTAGCAGTATTCCAAATCCTAATCGAGTGATCGGCTGACCCAGAAATAAGTCGATTCTGAGTCCAAGCTAGGCAAAACACTCTGTCTGTGTGCCCTTTGAGACTGGCGATGAGTTTGCCTGTCGTCGTATCCCAGATTTTGATGAACTCCTGCCCCCCCTGGTTACTTCCACCAGTCGCAATTTTAGTGATCGTGGTTCCTGGCAGGAAAACGTAGATGACTGCCCATACGCTGGTGAGCCCGGTCTCGATTGCTAGGATGGTCTTTCCACTCTCCACATCCCACATTCTTGCTGTCCCATCAGAGGATCCACTCACTACTCGCCTACTATCTCGACTCCAGCACAGAGATGTGACATAGCTCGCGTGCCCTGTCCATTTGGTGATGACCTTGCCTGTGTCAATGTTCCGCAGCCCCACTACACCGTCTCCACTCCCGCTAACTACTTTCATCCCGTCCGGAGACAATGCTATAGCATCCACTGTACGTTCTCCCAACCGCCGGCCATGCCCAATTTGTTTTCCGCCTTCCAAATTCCATACTCGGAGCCAACCGTCCCAAGAACAAGTCATGATTCGTTGTCCGCCTGGCAAGTGTATGACCCCAACCACCCAACTAGTGTGTCCTTCGAATGTTTGGCAGGGCTTTATCTCAACGGCTGGCCAAGACATAGTTGTTTCCCAGGATCGCTACTAATCAACAGGTCACTGTCTCGCCTTTTATCTGCTATTGCATTGGTCACACTTACCAAGATATGCTTATCGGAAGACACTTTGAATGAAAGCACTGAAAATTGCGCCAAACGTTGAGCGTTATGAGATGATATTCCGAGTGGACCAGAGGTTTGAATTGTGAGGAGAACCGAACCTGCAGCAACTGGCTGTTACCTTGTTTACAAGGTCACTCACAGCCTGTAATTGTGGCTGAAGGATAAGGTTATGCATCCGTGGGGAGTAAGTTCGTAGAAGAATCCCGCTTCGAATGAAAATGGAATCTAGTCTAACTAACATCGCAAGTCACACCGGCTGTTGCCGAGCTGGTCGAGGAACCGAGTAGCAACTGTCTGCTTTGCTCAAGACCTTCAACATGTCGAGCGGTTCAGATAATAATAAAACACTGTGAGTCCTCCTTGTATTGTGACAGTGAGTGGGAGTCAGCGATTGATTCGATGCCTTCGTTCCAGTATCGACCTTCTCCAGGAGATTGTCGAACTCCTCCAGTCCTCCACTATTGTCGAGGATAGAGGCAAGGATGCAACTTCTAAGTTTTGGGCAGCATACAAAAAAGTGTCTGGCGAATGTGATGACGACATGTTAGAAAGGTGTAATGGCAACATGGATATAGTACTGATCTTTGTGCGTTAAATATTCCCCTTTTTCACTTTCGACACCATTGAACGCGAGTGACCAGGCTGGTCTGTTCTCCGCCGTCAATACTGCTTTCATCATTTCAATGCAGCCAAATCCTGCCGACACCACCAATGCTCTTTTAGCACAGTTGATCCAAATCGCTTTGTACGGTCCCTCTGCCCCCCAGCCAATGATAATTTCGTCATCCGCTAGTTCCTTACCTCCTGACTCCTGGATGCAGGCGTTTGCATATGCTAGTCTCGCATTCAGTCTTCTCGCTGCCTTCGGTGCAGTCTTGGGAAAACAATGGCTCAGTTACTACAAGACAAATCGTTATGTTCGCGGGTCGCTTGAAGAACGATGCAAGCAGAGGCACCGCAAGTTTCAGGGGCTAGAGACGTGGAAGTTCGAACATGTGCTGCAGACATTCCCAGACCTTCTCAAGATCTCGTTGTTTCTGTTTGGTCTGTCACTTGGAAGTGCGATGTGGTCGCACCAGCAAACCATCTTTATCCTCATCATTACAACGACGGGTTGTGGCTTCCTTTGTTATGCATTGACTATCATAGCAGCCATAAAATATCCCGATTGTCCATTCCAGACACGTATTCCCTCACTCATCCGAACCATCATTTCACCCAATCGCCAACCCGACGCCGTTTCCACTGAATCTGCCATGGAGTGGCTTTTGGAGACATCAACCAACCCTGATGTCATCAGGTCGGCACTCGAGTTGTTGCCGAAACTGTCCAAAACGCATGTGGATCTCGTGTCACTATCTAAGAGAGTGCGAGACATGTTCAAAGCATGTTTTGATCTGGATGGCAATGCAACACTTGGAGACAGCGCATTGGCATATGGGAAGGCATTGGTCCACCTCTCCTGGACTACTCCTGGTGCGAAGGCTATCATTAGTGAAGGCACGAAGGACTGGAACAATTGGAAATCTTGGCGGGAGTTATATCTTCCTTGGGCACTGAAACATTGTCAAACTTCACACCACCGAATGAGCAATGCTAGCAGTGTAACTCTACCACAGCACCAAGAAACCACTCGCTCTGCTCTGCGCATGACTGTAGCTGCTGGCCTTGATGTATTTGATGATCCCAATGATCTCAAATTGGTGTGGGATGGTCAATTTCATGTGAAACTCTCAGTCGAACTGCCAGGAGTTAACTGGCTTATGGACTGTGCAGAGCACTTCTACGACATCGGCGATGTTGATGTAGCAGGAGATGCCTTGCTCTTACTCAGCGGCAACCTGGACAAACCATCATGGCTTGCTATTCGGGATCGCTTGACTCCGTTTTTGAATACGAGCTCGCAAAGATTGCGCCATATTGCACTTCGTGCTGCTCTGTGGGTCCTGGACTACACTGACAGCTTCGAGTACTGTAATCAATCGTTCTCACATGCTATCCTGAAGGCGATTACATACAGTTCCAGCGATAAACGCGGCATCCAAGTCAATGATGCAGTACTTCGCATGTACCGTGACAGTGTTCGCGTGCTCAACTTCACTGAGTGGCCCAATGGCAGCGACCTAGAACCTTCCCCACTGTCCAACATTCAACTTCTTGTACTCCTTGTTTTGCCCGTACCTCGAACTGGCAGTCTGGAGATATATATTCCTTACTGCAAGGGCCTCGCTCGCCACATGGGTGGTGATCATCGCTTACAGGCAACCATCTTAAACAAAGTTTGTAGTATCAGACAAGACCTCCTTCGCCTCGTTGCTGTTGCCGGACCTCAGGCTTTACGAGACATTGTCCTCCGGTGGAAGGTTTCAGAAACACTCCTTAAGATATTTTATCCAACTGGTCCAGAGATGTCCTTCAATGCCGATCATGATTCCGACTATCTCCGTTTCATCTTCGCTCTGGCAAAGAATGCCGACTGTGGCTTTGACTACTTTAAGTTGAGGCGGGATCGTCTTATCGAGAGGTGCATTACAATCATTCAGCACAACTGGTCTCAGCACGACGGTTACAGTAAAATCCCTTCTACTTGCCTCTTCTACCTCGCCGGAATCCTCCTCCACGTTGCTCCCCAATGTCCATCTGCTTCTTATTTTGAGGTCACAAATGCACAGTGGTGGGACCTGATGAGGGGGGCATGGAATGCCTTTGATGATTACGATCGTCTACAGGGTGGTGATGAGGTTCTTGCAGCTCTCGTTACGGGAACGGAGATGTCGATACCACATCATCCGAGTCTTTCAAAGGAAGACCTCAAATCATTCGAGGAGTCTTTGGGTAAAGCTCTTGATAAGCTAATGCGGCAGGATGCAGAGCCAGACAAGAATGCCATGTCTGAAGTGGCTCGTTTGAAGGCTAAGATACACAGCAGATGGCAGTAGGATAAAACATATTTTACATATACCTAGAGTCACGTCAGCCATGAATCAGTATTGTATTAAGGAAGGCAGTCAGTGCATAACACGACAGAATTTCACTCTAATAGTTGTAGCTTAGACTAAGACTGCTTAGTCATTCTCTCATCCTTAGTGCGGTAATCACTGCCCCTAAGGTAGGGTCACTACAAAATCAACCAACCTCACGTGACAAATGTTGACCTAGATGAGGCCATTGACCTCATTGAAAGCGTGACAGATTGCAAGACTGATGATATGTCTAGGGCCCTAGGGCAACATCGTCATGCGAAGGGTCTACCATTTTTGGTATCACGTGAGCAGGACCATCTTTGATGTCACATGATAATTGTACTGTTCCTGGAAGTGACCTGCCTTTTTCGTTTGTCAACCCCTTCGCAAGGTGCCTCCGATTTCCTAAAATGTAATGAAACAACCCCTTCGGAGCCCCCGGCGAGCCTTCGGCTCGCCGATCCCTTCGCATGACCATATTTCCAATCTAATCTACTTGCATTGCCGGTGGTGCCGCCCGTGCCTCCACCGTGCCTTGCATCTCGTCAGCTGTCACACCATGTCACGGTTGGTCGATTTTGTAGTGCACGCTGCATTGTAGGCAAGCATTTTTGTGCGAGTATCGGGCGAGAGCGCGACAAAAAGAATAGCGCTATAACGAACGTGTGTAAGTACTAAAGTAATCAGTATCGTAGTAAATGAATGGTATCATACTCAATGAACTTATGCTGGCCCAGCCCATTTCGACGGGCGCTCGCGAACATCCGATTTGCCAACGCCTGGCTCTAAACTTGTCGACGACTTGAGGCTGCCATCCAAAACGTATTCTCCTCGGTCTTTGACTCCTTAGACTTGCCTTACACTCAGAATCAGCCTTATTTTCAAACTTACTCGATTCAATGACCGACGGCAATCCTCCTCGGAAGAGGCGCTGGGTGACGTTGAAGCGAAGTCACTTAGATCACCATCTATCTGACGAGAGAGGCGGGACAGAGACTGATGAGAGCGAGGTATGGAGTGTTGCCCTCACAACTACTGGCTGTTGGTAATAATATCCTTGCAGCGGTCCTTTCTGCCGCCTTTGCAGGCTCGGTCTGGCAGAGGACCTTCCCCGCTGGTTCGCAAGTTATGGGCCAAAGTCACCAAAAGCCCTTCCCTTCAACCCGCTAGACGATCTCTGAACCCTGCACCCATGACTTCCAGTTCTAACACACAGGATCCCATATCCAATCAACCGAGCCAGGTCGGTACAATTCTTACTTTTTGCATACACTTTGTTCGACAATTCTGCAGGGCCCTTCAGCAAATACCGTTCTAGCTTCCGAAGTAATTCTTGGCAAGGATACCGATTCAAGCGATGCGAAGGTAAGTTAGTATGCTCGAGTACAACAATCATGTACTAAAGTTTGTTGTCAGGCCGAAACACCTGACCAGTGGTTAGTGAAGGGAAAAATCGCCGATGCCACACAAAGCTTCGCAGGCATAAGCCAGATCTCAGAAATCGCCCAAAATATCGGTTCAGCAACCAACAACTTACAATCCGCTCCTGATGCGATCAACGCAATCGACACGTTCTCCGCGATTCTTACACCTTTGAAGGTGTTCAACTCCATTGCCGACTCCATTGCAGATGTACTGGTGTTTATCTCTCTCTACCTTAGACGTGACTGACCTCCATGTGTAGATCCATCCGTATGCGAAGGCAGTAATGAGTGTCTTCACTTGCGCGTCCAAAGTGCGCTTATTTTTCATATTTTTGATTTTGTAGGTTACTAAGAATTTCTCGTGACAGATGGTTCTTAGTCAGGCAGAGCCAGACGATGCCGTTCGTGCTTTGCTTGAGAGGCTTTCAGAAGTCTATACTTTCATGAATGAGGATAAGAGGCTGGCTGAGATTCCATCCATGCAAGCACTCTACGGAAAGATAGCACGGCAGACACTGGAGTGCGCTGATTTCATCGTTCATTTCTCTGAGACGAAGAGCGTTTGTGAGTCGAACTGGTGTATCATTGCCTGACACTCACGTCTCCTCTTCGTACAGGGAAAAGACTTGGCAGGAACATCTTCGGAGAGACTGGTGCTATAATTCAGAGCTACAATGATGTTTTCGACACACTCATGATGCGATTTCGAGATCGGGCGGTTCGTGACACCGCTTTAAACAACCACAACCACAATATATGTGAGAGTTGGCCTCAAATTCACCGGGAATCTTCGCTAACACGAGCGCTTTTGAGATCGAGTGGTACATAGCATCGATGTGAGGATCTACCGTATGGGTAAGAGCTGCCCTCAAATTCACTCCAACACTTCGCTGAATTGTGGTCTAGCCGAGGATCTGGACTTCAAGGATATGATATACGTGAACGGTGCCGGGAGGGATACCTCCAAGCGTTGTCTCCCAGGTACTCGGGAAGACATTCTGTCCGAGATCAAGGACTGGATCGACAATGCTGGAGAGGATGTGAAGCAAGTATTCTGGTTGTCTGGAACTGCAGGGAAAGGCAAATCGGTCATCGCCCACACAATAGCCAACTGGTTTGATGGGCGTGGTGGTCCAGGCGCTTGCTTCTGCTTCGACCGCACACGAGAAGCGGAACGACGCTATGAAAGGATATTCACCACTATCGCACGCGATTTGGCAGATCGTGATCCTATCATGCGGCGAACATTGGCGCATGCAGTTCTGGATGACAATGAACTCAGGCACACCAAAGACATTACAAGGCAATGGAAGAAGTTCATATTGGGGCCGGTGGACGCTTCGCAAGCCATTCACGCACCCGTCCTGATAGTTATTGATGCATTGGACGAGACTGGTGACGAGCGTTCTCGGGAACAGATTCTTCGTATGCTTGCTGGCAACTTGAACCCCTTTTCATCCGAGGTAACAAAACTTCCGACAAACCTCCGTATTCTTGTTACTTCTCGTCCCCTCAATGACATCCGAGACGTCCTGGACACCGCCTCCCATGTTCTTCATGTCTCCGTAGATGATACCTCACATGTGTCCACGGAATCCGCAGAACATGACATTCAGCTTTACATCTGCAGCAAGCTTGAAGGCTCGCGTAGCGCATTCAACGATGGGCACTTCAAGGTGCTTGCTCAGAAATCTGATGGCCTATTTGAATGGGCTCGCCTCGCCTGCGAGTATATCAAGGGCCAGAACAGAGTGGGCGTTGATCCAATGGAGCGTTTCAAAGACCTAGTTGCTGGTTCATCTGAAAGAGGAACACTTTTGTTGGATAAGATGTATTGTAACATCTTGGCAGACATCATGCCTGAGGATGACGAAGCAATCGCCGCGTTTCGCTCTGTGATGGGGCAAATCATTACCTCGTTGGAACCACTTTCCCTATCTGCATTGAACGCGATGCGACTACATTTTCCCAGTGGGGGTGGCGGTTACAGAGTTGAGCAGGTTATTGGACCAATGGGCTCACTTGTCACCGGTACTGCAGATTCTCAGACTCCCGTCCGTCCCCTCCATGCATCCTTCTACGACTTTCTCACAGACAAATCACGGAGCAACGAGTTTTACGTCGACATATCATCGGTAAAACGTAGTCTTGCCTTTGCCTCGATGGGGGTGATGGAGCACGGACTTTGCTTCAATATCTGCTCCTTGGAGAGCTCTTACTTACCCAATTCTGCCGTCCTCGATCTGAAGGAACGAGTGAAAAATTTCATTCCGGCTCAGCTTTCATACTCGTGTCGGTTCTGGGCGATGCATGTGCGAGCTACGTCCTTCGATTCATCGCTCGTTAAGGAAGTTCAGGCTTTTTTCGATGGAGAACGCCTCCTTTTCTGGTTGGAAGCACTGAGTTTAATGGAGAACCTCGGCAGTTCAATGGAGGCCCTCTCGTATATCTCAGATTGGTTGATGGTGCGTAGCTTAACTACATTATTAGGATCAATGGATTCTTACAAATTGCGGGGCGGCTGTAGGGTCACGACGGCTGTACGGATATCCGTGACGCTGTCAGAGATACCCAACACTTCATTCGAGCTTTTTCGCCAGCCATCTTACACAGCACACCACATTTATACTTGTCCGCACTGCCATTTGCTCCCACTCGGTCCATAATATTTAAAAAGTTCGCTGCCAAGTTTCCTTGCACCCCCCGGGTTCTTACTTGTCATGCCGTGATGTGGCCTGTGATGGAAAAGATCATTCACACAAATGACCGGGTTAACACAGTTGCAATTTCTCCAGATGGAAGTCGCATTTTGTCAGGTTCATATGACAAGACAATTCGGCTTTGGGATGCAGAGACTGGCAATGCATCGGGTGCTCCTCTCCTAGGGCACACTGACTATGTTCCGTCTGTTGCAATCTCGCCGGATGGAAGTCGCATTGTGTCAGGTTCGGCTGACAACACCATTCGGGTTTGGGATGCAGAGACTGGCAAGGCATTGGGTGGCCCTCTCCTAGGGCACACAGACTGTGTTCGGTCTGTTGCAATCTCGCCAGATGGAAGTCGCATTGTGTCAGGTTCAGACGACAACACAATTCAGATTTGGGACGCAGAGACTGGCAATGCATCGGGTGCACCTCTCCAAGGGCACACTGACTGTGTTCGGTCCGTCGCAATCTCGCCGGATGGAACTCGCATTGTGTCAGGTTCAGACGACAACACAATTCAGATTTGGGAT
>Ga0153976_1000814_pt1 | contig 10921 bp, 14 predicted proteins | sample TSGA060MetaG_FD_104717 | JGI IMG/M metagenome (GOLD analysis project Ga0153976, IMG submission 104717) | Attine ant fungus gardens microbial communities from Georgia, USA - TSGA060 MetaG | ecosystem: Host-associated > Fungi > Mycelium > Unclassified | place: USA: Georgia, Yuchi Wildlife... | reverse complement strand
TCCTGGTACGGGGGGAGCTCTTCACCATCTTTGACTTCACCCCCACTTTCAGCGCTAGCGAGGACACGTTCCCTCTCTTCCCGCTCCAGTCTCTTCTTCTCATCCTCAGCAGACTCATGTCCAAAAGTAGTAGGTGCTCCCGCGGCGAGCACGCGCTCACGCTCCTCACGCTCAAGGCGCCTTTTCTCGTCTGCTGCTGTTTCTGTTGAATGTGGCTGCCCGTATAGATCGTCAGATGGTATATTTCCCGGGAGACCTCCACTTCGGGGTCCCGCAGCATCTGAAGCACGGCGTATATCACGCAGAGAGCCGCTAGCTGGACCTGGACCAGATGCGCCCGCAGATACAGGAATACCAGTCTCAGCTACGGTAGGCGCGACGGCGGGGATCGCGACGGGAGGCAGCGACTCCGCATGCCTAGGAGTGGGGCTTGCCGGAATTAGTGCAGGAGATTGATTGAGTGTAGTCGGGTCAATAGGAGGGGAGTGCGAATCGTCTCTAATTTTAACCTTTTCTGCGTCCGCAATATGGAAAGCTGCTTGGGGTGGGGGTGTCACGGGCAACCCCGGATGACCAGCCGCCGCTCCAGGGCTGTGCAGTTCCGAAGCATGACTCTCCCCAAATGATTGGGTATCAGACCGTGAAAGGTTTGCGCCGGACTGTGTTGGGAGAGACGTATTCCCCGGCTTGTAATTATCCAGCGCACTCTGAAGCGCAGCACGAGCAGCGCCTGTTTGCTGAGCTCCGGAGTAAGGGTTCGATGGTGAAGGGGGAATCGGTGGTAGGGCAGCAATGACAGGCTTGGAAGTTTCTGACAACAGCACCAATTTTTCCCCAAACTGCAAATAATGGTGTTAGAATGACTTTCATACTAGTTACAACACAAAGCGATGTACCTCGCGTAAAGCCTCCCATTTGATGGCCTCGCTTTCTCGAACGGCCTTTCGCTTCAATATTTCAAGTTCCTTTTCGAGTGGCTCATCAACTTGCTCAGCCTTTGCAAGTTGCTGCCTTAGTTCAGGAAGCTTCCGTTCCATGCCCTTCTCCTGCTGATGCTCGATACGAGCGATCTGGTTGTGCAGTCCAGCACGGTAGTTGCGCTTGGGAACAAGAGCAGCCTCGGCATCACGAAAAGCTTTAAACGGTGTTCGTGCACCATCGAGCTTGATCGCCAGCGATGATGCAAGCGATCCCCCAACAAAGTTCAAGTAGGCCAACCTGTCCGTCACTATATACGTGAAACACGTTCATTTTCATTTTCATCGTTCCTTGGACGAACTTGCTCACCATCTTTGAGATCCTCTGATTGGGTTTGGCCCCACGTGTACAATTCCTTGCTTTGTGCCTTCGCATCTCTGGCAAGGGCATCACAATCGATCGCAACACCCTTTTCAGATGTAATGATTTTTTGGACCGGCGTTGTGTTCGTGTATTGTTGTCCGATTGAACGGATTTGATGCTGCAGTGCTTCCAGAGTCACTGAACGGTTACCGCCCTGAGCTGCTGCTTGATTAGCAGACGGTTGGTTGGTGGGGCTGGTGGTGCCAGGAATATGGCCAGCGAGAGGCGTCTGATTGATGGCGCACTGAGCCTTGTCGGCAAACGATGATAGAAAGCTTGAAACAGACATCGAGTAAGATAACAGCCTGGAAGTGGTGGGTGATCAGGAGGAGGTTTGTACTGTATTTCCGTCGCGGTCAAAGGGTCTTTATACAGGGGCTCCACTTGTGCGCAGCCGCAGGTCACGCGGCGCAACGGACCAGAAGCTGTGACAACAGCGCCCTTACGCAGACTGCAATACCTGCCGCAGCTGCACAGCCCAAGCCACCAAGGACACGCGAACGAAAATCAGATTATGATTATGTATCGGACAACAGCAGCCTGAGATGAGAACATTCGTCCAACCATACGAATAAGTCAGACATATCAGTACACTTCTATCTATACCTCAAACCATATAATAGCGGCTTATACTCAAACGATAAGCTTCTTTGCCGTTTTGCCCTTCTTCTCAGAATCCTTGTGTGAAAGAAACTCGACCTCCGTCGCGAGAGGACCGGACAGTTTCATATTCTCAGCAAAACCTAGCACGTTTGTCTTGAAGTGTCGCCCGACTGCCTCGATGCGTTCACGCAACTTGTCGTCTTCTGGAGCACCAGAAGGCGCAAGTCGCGTCCAGATCGATAGTCGGTAGAACTGTGGTCGTGTAGATACAATCACACCGGTGATAAGCGATTGCGGATTCGGCTCCGAGGCTTCCCCACTCGTAAGGTGGGGATCGAAAGTTTCGCCGATGGCAGCAAGCATCTATATGAAATGTTACCAAATGAAGATCAACAAGCGAAGGTGCAACGCACGGTGTAAAGCCACATTTTATCAACCTCTTTACGATTCTTATCCTTCGGCAGTTGTATACTCCACTTGCCACCAAGCTTGTTTGCCTCGTCCTCCCATGCAGGTATGATACCTTCCTGTAGGGGGTATCAGTTGGGTTAATATGAATGCATAATGCGAGAGACATGCCTTGAAGAGGTAGTAATTTGCTTTCTGAGGGAGCTGAGAGGGAGGTACGATATGGTTGTAAAGCCTATGAGGTCGGTGAGCCTTTAGTCTTGGGTATAGGAGAGAAGTTACTAGCCCCCAAAATTCTTCTACACTTGCGAAACTGATGACTTTTTTAATATCCTCCATCCACCCCTGTGCGGCAGCGGCACTGGGGGTCTGGGGGACAGGGGTTTGAGGGAAGGAAGACATGGGGGTTTGAGGTAGGTTGCGACCTTTTGTGGCAGGGGAATCGAACCAGAGGGTCCAAGATGAATATAGGGGGTGCTATAGTGGAAAGATATGAAGACTTGTACTGTGTGAAGTGAGTTTTCGTGACACACCTTGACATTGAAGTTTGTAGGGTGACTGAAGACTGTTCGGATGTCATCTGCCTGGGCTTGCATGTCAACCTCCTGTATTTCGCCAGGTTCTGTGTCTGATCCATTTGATCCGCTGTCTGGGTTCTCAGCGAGAGCCGCGGAGAGAGCAGCCTTGTTGGCGTGCTGAAAGGATGCGGGGAGAGTGGACATGATTATGAAGAGAAGTGAACAAGCTCGCGAGCAAACCTGTTGCTGTTGCTTTTAAGATGACAGGGAGGATACGTTGCAAGGACTATCAAAGCCTGTTCTGAAGAGATGAAGATTTGAAAGGTGACAGTCAAAGTGTTGGTCGATGCCTGAAAGTAGTTTTGTGACTTTCGTGAAGCTTTCGGTTGCGTGGAAATTCCTCAAAATTACATTTTTGGTCCCACTCCGGTCATTGCCGTGCTCATGACGCCGTCAGCCGGCACCGTCGTCCGTCTTCCGTCTCCTTCTTCCGCCCCCTCAGCATCGAGGAGAAATGGATCCATTCCATGCCAAACTCGTAGCTGCCGCGACAGGGTCTACAATGACCGCACTTACTAGTACGATCATCGACTGTGTCCGTTGCTCCACTCACTAATGCTTATTCATTCACTCATCCAGTGACTCCTTTCGACGTCGTGAAGACTCGTCTTCAGACGCAACCTAAAGTACCTCTCTTTTCCCGACCAACTCCACCCAACAAATGCTGTCAGCCAACCCATATACCATGCGTCCGGAACATGTCCTCATATGCACGCACGTTAGCCGCAGAACAGGTCGTCTGCGTTTTCGATCATGGCGTATACCGCACCGAGCGCGTGAACGGTTTCTTGGATGCTGTCCGTCATGTATGGCGAGTAGAAGGTGTAAGAGGACTCTGGAAAGGCGCTGGCACTACACTGTAAGCTGACTTGTTTTTTTGTTAATGGATCCAGCACTGATAGTGTCTTAGACTCATCGGCGTTCCGTCATCAACGGTATACATGCTCACTTATGACCATCTCCTACGGAATGTACTCCCTTCAATCATCCCCTCCCCGACACTCGTCCCTCTGGTAGCTGGCATTACCGCTCGCGCTTCCCTTACCTCCCTACTTTCACCATTAGAGCTAATACGAACCAATTTACAATCAACCCCAAAATTCCCAGACCAACCGCATACACTTACATCTGTCCTCACTTCTGTGCGTGCACTCGTTCGGACGCATGGCGTGCGCTTCCTTTGGCGTGGACTTGGTCCTACATTATGGCGTGATGTTCCCTTTAGTGGAATATATTGGGCGGGGTACGAGAGCTGGAAAAGATACTTCGAGAGTAGAGGACAGAAGGGAGCCTACGTCGCCTTTGCATGCGGTGCTATCAGTGGAACGACTGCGTCATTATTAACCTCACCTTTCGATGTCCTGAAAACCCGGCGTCAAGCCCTCCTTATGTCTGGAACAATGTCATCACGGACTACAGCTACGATACCACTTTGTGCGCATATAATTCGTACTGAAGGCATTAATGCTTTGTTTGCTGGTATTCTCCCTCGAACGGCCAAGATCGCCCCAGCTTGTGGAATCATGATTGCATGTTTTGAGGTAAAGTGTTTCTCCGCTATTGAAACTTGTGGCTCACTGAGTTATTCATAGGGAGTTGGCAAGTTTTTGGAGAAGAAAGACTGAGTTAATCGACTAGCTAGAGATATATTATATTTCCACACATAGCATGCTCATCCCCATTCACACAATGCATTCTAGATGTTAACCGCGTGGTATATGTGTAACTAATTAAAAACCGTCCATCATCCTAGGCGATTAAGCTGCTTCTTCGCGTTGACGAGTTTACCCCCAACATGATCCACGTCACTATTGAGCTCATCCAACATTTCATTATGCAAGGCAAGCTCGGCACCAATGGCTTCGCCAAGATGCCTCTGTCTTTGCAGTATGGATGTCAGTGTAGCGAGATGGCCATCTTGCTGCTCCATCTGAGTTTTCTGCAGTTGGACGAGACCCTGATTGTCAAGCGGTCTCGTCACGTCCGTCTCTTTTGGTCCAAAAACTCGCGTGACTGGTTTGCCAAATAGTGCAGCCCGATTCGATTCCGGAGCGACAGAAACATTTGGCAATCCCTGCGCAGGAGCGGCAGCCGCAGGACGAGATTCTCGAGTGACAGTGACCATCTTTCCCAGCTTCTCGCAGTCGTCCTGCAAGCGTGCGACCATGTCTGTACGACGCTGCAGCTCTCCCTCCGCCATAGCTGCCATGCCCAATTCCTGCAAGCCCTGTGTGAGCGTGCGCACCCTAGACAGGGTTTCTGCGAGCTTTTTCTTCGCTTGAACATTCACAGTGTGCGACGCACTGACGTCTTCCCGGTCAGAGAGCGCATCCCGCTTGATGATATCTGCGCGGATGTCTCGGATCTTGGCCTGCAACTCGAGGTGCTCGTCGAGCCAGGAGGAAGAGGAGAACTGTTTTGAGGTGCTCCCTTCAGCGGCGGTGCCGTGGCGGCCGACTGGCACGCTAAGGAACCTGCGGAAGGCATCGCATTCTCGCCATTTGTCATCCTTCGCGCTGATGATGGCGCGCAGGTATGTCTCAAGGCCAGCACGGCGCTCCTCAATTATGCCACTACTATCTTTGAACGGCCCACGGAGCACGGCGAGGGCATGCTTAGGTGGCAGGGGTGCTGGGGGTGGGCCTATGGATTTTGTGATCTCCGTGTGTAGATCCACGAACTCAGAGTAACGTCTCCACATTTGCCATGAGCGGACATGAGCTTGGATTTCGATGCGGTAGACGACGTGGGGCTTTGGATCAGGGCGTTCTTCGTGTCCCCTTACGTAGATTGCTTGTATCGCGGTCATCGTGGTGGTGGTATACTGAGTGCGATCATGCCGTAAGGACCCCGACTCCTCCAGTTAGCGTTCAACGTTCAAGTCATCTATCACATCCGAGCATTTACATATAAGATGGGCCAAATGAAAACTCTACGGTTCGCGCAGAATATTCAACGAAGAGCAACATTATAGTATAATTCTATGAAATCTGTGACCAACAGGACTAATCATGCAAAACATACAACTCGTCAGAACCAGCTAACTGAAAAATCACATAAATAACGAAATGCTGCGACGAACACCCCTCACCGCCGACTCGATGTGCCATTATCATGAGGCGACATCTGGAGAAGGCGGTTTATCCAACGCAGCCTCTTCGATGGACTCGGACGCCTCGCCGATCCCCGCCTCACCAATAACGTACCGAAGGACATCGCTCAGTGTGATTATACCAAGCAGACGTCCTTTCTTTCCGCCTTTCTTTTCTTCCTCCTGCAAGGTTATATTGGTCTGGGAAATGTGTGATCTACGGTTCCGGGGAAACACTTACCTCTCCTTCTACGACTACAAGTCGGTGGACTCTCCTTTTTTTGATGAGCTGCAGTAGTGTTCCAAGCGAGTCCCCTGCTGTACAAATGATAACACCAGGGAAGTCCGGAGAACGTTGGTTAAGAGCCTCGGAGATCGTGAGATCGAGTGATTGATACGCTCCTAGACGTACAAGAGTCTGAAAAAGTGATATAATAATCGTTATTCGCCTTCTGGGATGGAACATACGATAACATCCACTGTTTCGTACAAATTCACGACCACACCGTCCTCATCGATGATGGGGACTGCAGATATGGCTCGCTCAGAGAACATGTGAACGACCTCAAACACAGGAGTGTTGAGAGTCGCGGTCGCGATGGGCCAGTACGGATTGTGGTTTTCCGGGGTTTGGGGCGGCGGTGTTGATGAGACATAAGTGCCGATCTTGAGTTTCCGAAGGGATAGATGCAGTTGGTAAATTTCTCTCGTGCACTGCAAGGCGAGTAACGTGAGCGAAGACTTTACGTGAGAGGAGGACATCTAATACGTTTATGGCGATGAATTTGAGAAGTCTGTATTGCGTTAAAACAGAAATGACGACTTCTTGACCTGTTTCTGCGTCATAGTCGAGGAGAGGTAATCGGCGTGCATGGGTTTGAATTAAGACTTTGGAAGCCTCGTAAAGAGTGCTACTTGGATGTTCTCGTAGCATGGGAGGAGTTGGTACACCTAGGTTCTTTTCAATATCTTTGAACCGAAACTCAATCAGTAACGACTGATCCTTTAAAACACAGCATTCGTACCTCGCAGTGATTCTAGCCGAAAAGTCTCTACGTCCGCTGCTGCAGCTTCATAATTGGCTGTATCGTAATAATATTGGATGAGATGTATTATATCTAGGACGGTAAGCATCCCAGCAAACTTTGACTTTTCACTGTTCCATAGCGGCGCAGATACTACACCTGTGATGACTTGTGAGGTGAGGTGAAAGAGGGAAGATCTTGAAAGTATACCATTAAGTAGCAAACATTGCAAAGCTTTCTTAACGTTCAATTTGGTATCGAGTACTATGAGCCTGAAGCTGACAGGGAAAGCGTCGTAGGATGTTCTTCCTTTGAGGACATTACGGATTGCGTGGAGAGCGGCATCATGAGTTTCCTGATTCTGGACTGGAGGTAGGTGAGATCCCCGCCTGCGTTGTGTTGTCTTTATTGATGCCTTTCTTTTCACCCTCGAGGAAGGCACGGTCGGTGACAGCGTGTTGCTCATCTCGACAGCTGGCTGATGAGGTATTCGAGTAGTGCAAACCGTAAATGCTTATAATGAGATATATTTCCCACGGACGTGATTGATATCGACGGCCCGCTTTTCGGCATGTGCCGGGTTGGTCGTTCCTGCGTAGCACTGGGCCACTGCCAGCGTACCCCCAAGAGCGTTTCACCTTCAGAACACCCCGAACACCGCCCTTCAAGCATAACTTTCATCTTCCTTCTACTCCCTTTTCTTTCTCTTACTGTTTTAATAGATTTTCCACTCATGGCCACTATGGCCCCACAGGCCGTCGTCGACGTGCTTCACACCCTCGACAACTCCCGCAGTAACTTCCAGACATCGAGAGATAACTTGATACGGCCAAGTCAACCACAAGATCAGCCCGCACCAGACGCACTTCTTTTCATATTGCCTTTGCTTATCGTCCTTTCCACTTTCCTTTTCATCCTCCTCCTTTTCCTAGTCTGTGTCATATTCATCCGTAGACGACGTGGTATCGTCCTGCGAGACAGCGATGGTCCTACCGACATGAGTCGAGAGGAACTTATAGATGGAGAAGGTGGTTTTGAAGGCGTGGAATCTCGCTGGCTCGAGAGTGTTTCTGAAACCGTTCGACGCTCATATCTCAGAGCAAAAGGTAACTTCCCATATTCCGACTTTCCTCACCCCTTACTCATATGGCCTTTTAGATTACCAACTGCAATATGCCCCAAACTCGGTGTCCACAGATATCACGCTAACTCAGTTCGTTTCCATTCAGGAGAAGGGAGTTTCAGCATGGTCCTTCGAGCCTGACTACGAAGCTATTAATTCACTTATCGTGCATGCTCGCACGGAAATTACCTTCCTCCCCGATCCTGCATCCGCCTCGTCCGTGCAGTCAAATTTGCCTCTCCCCAAATTAAATGAGGTTTACTACTGGGAGGTCAAGATGTTTGATCTCCCTGAAACTACTATAGTCGCCGTTGGACTGGCCACTAAACCCTACCCGCCTTTCCGACTTCCTGGCCAGAACCCATTTTCTGTTGGCTATTACTCTACCGGTGACAAGTGTTATAACTATCCTTTCAATGCATCACAATTTGGTCCTGCGCTCAAAGAAGGCGATGTTCTCGGTGTCGGCTATCGCCCTCGTACAGGAACCGTGTTCTTCACCAGAAACGGTCGCAAGATGGAAGATGCTTTCATCGGCCTCAATCGTTACAATCTATTTCCCACGATCGGTGCAGATGGCCCATGCAGTGTTCATGTCAACCTCGGACAAGCTGGTTTCGTCTTTATCGAGGCGAACGTGAAGAAGTGGGGTTTGGCACCTACTGTGGGGACTCTGCCTCCTCCACCAGCATATGGGAGCGAGCGTGGCAGCATTTTATTGGATGTGGGAGGTGGCGTCCGACACAGCGGTCAGATTATTCCTCCCAGCGCTTCTTCGATGCCTCGTAGAGGCTCTCACCGTTCTCGAAGACCGAACGTTGCCCTGTCATCATCTGTCCCCGTCGCTTCTTCGCCACTAAGGGGTACTCCCACATCACCGCACACCGAGGAATCTCCTCCTCCGCCAATCACACCTATCATTGAGGAACCCGATTGTGCCGGTCCGTCAAGTGGCCAAGGATATCTGTCTCCAACAGATTCAGCTTTCCACACGCCACCAAACCACAGCCTTCCTTTGTATCCTATGCAAGAAGGCGAGAGCGAGCAGGAAGACGGAGAAGATACTCTTTCCCACTCGCCATCCTCCTCGCGTTCACAGTCACCAGACAGCGAACATGCCGCAGGTGCGAGCAGCCGTTTTAGTATCCCCCGGTTCCGCCGCGAATCTTTCACTCACTTCCTGGCTGCGATGCAACACGCAGGTTCGGACCTGTCCATTCAGGTGCATCCCCCGCCTGAATCGCCCCGTACGCCGAATCCGCCTACGCCTAATCAACGTGATATCCGTCTGCAGGCTTTCTCTAGCTCTGCGTCGGCACCGAGAGGAGGATCAGACGATCCATCAGAAGCACCACCTCCGGTACTCACGAGGCGTGACCCCCCTGCGTATTCGCCACTGGATGCATTCACGTACGCGGATGGCGTTCACATTGACTTACCAGCCGATGTGATCGCTGCCGCTCTGGAAGGAGGGGGTATCCCTACCAGTGCAATTGGTCAGGGGAACAGTGACCGGTCGGAGAGGCGTCGAACCAGACGAGAGAGACGATGACGTAGGGTGTTATTTATGACTTGGATTATGATGGTGAGTCCTCAAGACGTTCGACTTGGAAATGCGCCCTGAACGTGTGGATATCTCAGTATCACGCGCGTGCAATATGCTCTGTAATTTTCGTCGACAGAAAATGTCCCTCTTGCTCTACATTTACTACCCACCATATTTCATGTATTATGGACGCTCCCGTTTTTCACTTTACAATTTAATTCGACAGAACACTTCGCATATGGAGTGGGAGTAAAGATTGCAACAGTGGAGATTATTTATTCTTTTAAATCTATGTCATTCGCGAATATTCTCAAGGCTCAAGGCGCTTGGGGTCCCTTGGGAAGAGGGAAGCACGTCTAATGTTGTTCAGCTTCAAGAAAAGCATGAGCACCCGCTCAAGACCAATGCCTCCGCCTCCATGGGGAGGGCATCCCATGCGGAATCCATCGATATAACCCTTCATGCTTTCTGGATCGACACCCTTTGCACGCATTTGCTGGCAGAGGAACTCGGGGTCATGAATACGTTGTGCTCCGGAAAGAATTTCCTCGCCACGCATAAAAAAGTCATAAGAGTTTGTGAGGGTCTGAATAGAAACGTGAGCACTGCGCCAATAGCAGAAAACTTCAGTTACTAACTGGATCATTAGGGTCAGGCATGGTATAGAACGGACGAAGCTCGAGGGGGAACTTGTCGATGATGAAATAGTCGGTATCATATTTGGCCTTCACAATCCGTCCAAGCCTCTTTTCGTTCTCCGTGCTAATCCGCAAAACGTCAGCAAATTTGGTCTTAAAAAACGACCAAGCACCTACTTGATATCATCTAAAACATTCCGATCAACGCCGTCCTCGACGAGAAGGTCCACCGCCTCTTTGAATGTCAAAGTCAAGGTCTCCTCTCTCCACTTGAACTCCTCCGCCTCGAATTGTTTGCCGACGACTGCGATCTCTTTTGCGTATTTCTCTTTAAGACCACTAAAAATAGTCTTGAACATTCCGTCGAGGAGCTCTTTCACCTCGTGGTAGTGCTCTTCAATGGTCATCTCCAGATCAAGACCGATGAACTCGGTGAGATGCCGATGAGTATTCGAGTCCTCAGCACGGAAGACAGGCCCGATCTCATAGACTCGCTCAAAGTCGGCGGCGATAGCCATCTGTTTTGCTAGTTGAGGGGACTGTGCGAGGAATGCATCGCCTGCAACAC
>Ga0153976_1000812_pt1 | contig 10930 bp, 9 predicted proteins | sample TSGA060MetaG_FD_104717 | JGI IMG/M metagenome (GOLD analysis project Ga0153976, IMG submission 104717) | Attine ant fungus gardens microbial communities from Georgia, USA - TSGA060 MetaG | ecosystem: Host-associated > Fungi > Mycelium > Unclassified | place: USA: Georgia, Yuchi Wildlife... | reverse complement strand
CGCATACCCAGGAATGGCAAGCTGCGCTGTGCGCAACTGTACGGTTAGAGGCGCTTGTTTGATGACAGCATCTCTAGTCTCCCTCCCTCTCGACCTTCAATGAATGAAATTATTTGAAACTGGCCATAGTCTCAACGGCTCCATGATGTTTCGCCGTCAACATTACCTAGGATTCATTGAGCCCTACTCAGAGTAAATTGAAGCAACCGAGCTAGTGATTACTAGCACGATGGTACTTATGCTGTTGGACGGCTCGGAACATTACATACACATTTCCGCGTGAAGCCGTGCATTTGCAGTGTTCACTCAATAGTGACTTGAGAGGCATCAACGTCGCGTGCATCGCAAAGCAAAAGTTATAATTCAAACGAAAAGATATCCGGTGTGTGCTCTACAGCGCCTGAGACGTGAGCCGAAGAACTCGGTTGACAATGCGGTAGCTCGCATGGGTGACCAGTGCTATAGCTCTGAGTGACATGTGAGCCGACATAGTGACCCATTGCTGTTTAACAGCTGCTGGGATGTGACGGCGGTTTCCTGGCATGGTCACGGTGGTGGTGAATCAGTGGTGTGGGGCACGACCGACGGTGCGCTATGGTACGGCATAGAGTGGTGCAATTCTATTTGGTACACCTTACAAATGCTCCAAGGACAAACAGAGTCGGTGAGTGGAATGAAATGAAATCAGGTCTATCGATATGAAAGCAGCTGTAATAGGCTTACCAGGATAGTATAGGACTAGTTTTGAAATCAAGATATACTTACATTGTTAGCGCACGATGCGCAACACCTGCCATGACAAGCACAAACAATGATTATAGAACTTTATGAGTGCAACCTTGACAAACACGTCACCACAAAGCGTCAATTGATCGTCAAGCGCTAAGCACGCAAGCATGTCAAAGTCGATAAAATTTTCTTTCTGACTCTATGGTACAATAAAATTTCGATTCGTGCATTCGAGCATCTCGGTCACTAAGGCAGCTTGTATAGGATGCATTGATATAGGATGAAGAAATGAGCTCTAGGCAAGAGCTTATCTGAATAGTTTAGGAATGTAAAGGGGATGCTGTACATTCAGTAAAATATTCTCTTGACCATCCATGAGAGATGCTACATCAGGAGGAAGGTTTGCTACAGGTATTTGTAAAATATGTCCAAATGGAATGTATGGTGTTTCTATCTTGTCATCCTGGATCCCTTTAAAATGCAATAAATGTTGGGCAAAAATTTGCAAGTCACCAGATATCGAGGCATCAAAAACTCCTTCCCATTGTGATGGTAATGGTTTATGATTGAGATAAATTGACCTATATCCACCTCCAGGCCCTGCAGTATGAACTGCCTCAGCAAACAGACGCACTGCATTTGCAATGCCTGGGACTTGGAGGCTGGTTCCAGCAACCAACAAGACATCTGGTTTGGAAGTGTTGACATCTCCCTTGGCATCATGGCTGATGCATCGCCCCAGGTGATCCGCTGTAGGATGAGTCTCACCGTAAAGCACAACATTTGGAAACAAGGTCCCTAAAGTCCAGGGACGCTTGTTGGATTTCTGGCGTTCATGTTCCATCCTTTCACAAGACGGACATAAGGGTAGGTGGCCAGATGACAATGTAGATATGTGTAAGTGCATGGGTGATACATGACAACACTTGTGACATATCAATGTTTCCAATGTGCCATGCAACGGAATGCAACGTGGTGCTTGTTTGTGACTTGAGGTCTGAGGGACCTTAACCGATAGGCCAGCTTTGGATTCCAGCATGTCGATATTTTGTGTGTAGACACGGCGAAGACCACCTCGTTCATCCAACATTTTGAGAGCCAGATGAAACATGGTAGGGGATGCTTGAGAACACTTCTCATGTAATTGAGCCAACTTTTTGCAAAGGGATGAAGCTTTTGCAGCTGTCTGAATAATGCTATGAGTGTGAAACCGGATTTTGATAAGAATTATATGGACCACACCTTCCAAACATTTGCATCTAGCAAATCCTTACTTAAGGCCCCACTGGCAAACAGTCCTTGAGATGAACGGAAGTCTGGAATTCCCGCGGAAACAGAAACTCCTGCTCCTAATATGACTCAACTTTGAGCCAGAAAGTTGTCGAGTCATAAGATGTGGTCAAACTTACCACATATCACGACCAGGTTTCGTGCCTCTAAAACTGCAGAGATTGCTCTTGAAATATCAGACGACGCATATTCCAAAGACACCATAGTGCTGGGTCTCCAAGTTGGTGAAGGTCTTTATGTAAGAAATGTATAAGGGGTGTAGGAAAGTCAAAGTCCCTGCCATTTTTGTATCATAAGCCAGATATGGCTCGATGAATCATGTGACTAATAAGCTAAATTAGGTATCGGGGAAAAGTTCATGTCACGTGCTATGTTGAAAGCAAAGCGAGGTAATATTTTTTTGATAGCCAGAAGTAGTCTTATGCTCTTATCGCAATTGCATCACAATTGAAGACAAAGCCACTGGAACTCTAAGCTACGATGGATGCCTCAGTTCTATGTCTTGGTAAGTCTGGAACTGGGACATATTCCATATTGATCATTCTAGATATCAGGAGCCCCAGTTGTATGTGAGGTGGTATTACGTCCATATTACCCTCAGCCCCACTCCCAGCCTGCTGTGCAGGAGGAGACACAAGTTGGGACTACAATTCATCATGAGGCGCAAACTGAGCTGGAGAAGCCTGCCCCAATGATAGACCAAGGCCCAAAACCACTTGTCCGACGGGTGCTCCAGATGCTCTGGAAACATTTCCACTGTGCACTGTGAGTGAACTTATGCAATTTTACCTATCAGGATCTCGCTGCTCATGATGCACTTAGGTGTAGAGACATTGTGTTAGCCGTACCTTCTTTCACGATTCACCTATCCACTGACATTTTGGCACCTAGTGCTGCTCCTGTGACCACTTGCGAGCAAGGACATGTGACTTGCATCCTCTGCATGTTGAACATATTCCAAGCCAGTGGAGCTAGCAGAAGATTGGTATGTGCTGAGTGTCATGAAGCTGTGATCATGGGAAGCCACTCCATCATTTTCCATAGGGCAACTCAGAATCTATTGGAATCCTTCCGGAGTGAAATGATACGCAAAGACTTTGCAGATGGAAACCATGATTCTAGGTCACATCCTTGCAAATTGCTTTCCCCAGAATGGGAACGGCGATGCCAGATTGGCCAGTTGGTCTTGAATGAAATGCGCATCTCCAGCATTCCACTAACACAGGAGCTTGTGGCACACTGGGTGAACATGGCCACAAATCTATTACAAATACAATCTGAGGCCTCTATGGTGAGCTGATCATACCCACAATAGCAGTCCAGCTTAATGGTGTAGATTACCAGGTAGATGGGGGAGCTCGTATGGTGTGATATCTGTACATTCATTATTGTGCATTCTTGTTAGCAGAACCCAGCTCCCTTTTTTGGCCTGTGCGTTTCTTGTCAGTGTTGATCCTAAGTATGACGCCCCAAACTGCGCGATACAGTCCTGCACATGTGCGATAACATCATTTCATTGTGCGCAGCAACTTTTATACACTTCTAATAATTATGAACAAGTTCATCCCAAGATCTCGTCTCTATTCTGCTCGGTGGTAATGGTGTCCCGCCCCCTATACGGTGTATCCGAGCCGTATTTTTTGCACAGAGGCTCTCCTTTTACTATCCCTTCCAGTGCAATCGGCACCCCAGAGAAGTCAGCACTTTCACAGAACCCATGTTTCTACCTACTTTCACACAAAATTGTTAACATTGAGATCATTCTCTATCTACTAGAAGTAGATTGAGAGAGATAATGCATAAACAGACTTCTGTAATTGCACCTGCAGAAGTCACGCAAAAACTGTCACTTGCCCATGCATTGCCATGACGGAGTTTGAAACTGCCCCATTTTGGAATTTGGATCCACCCAAGTGCCTCAATCAAGGTGACAGCCCGTGACATTGTGTGACTAGCCGTGACCTGCTGGCCTATCCCGTGTTCGATGCTGTTTTCTTTGTTGACTTCGACTATTCGCTGTCGTCATCTTCGTCGGTCACGACCGTCGACATCTAACGCAATTGAGTACTTTCTTTTCCATATGCTTGTGATCCAGATAGTTGGTGGAAATCCGGTTTGGTTTCTGTGGACAGTCCGTGAGTTCAAAACTATATAATCACCTTGCTTGCAAGGTCATATAAAATGTCTTTAAAAGTTTCTGCAGATTCGGCACAGGACCAAACAATGGCTAATTATGGTGCTTAGGAGAATCCGGAGTTTGCCATTGCCAGCTAAAATGAGGTCTCGTGAGGAATCCGGCCATAGCCGTTTCCCACGGATTCATGAGTAACAATGTTGGCTTCTCGTTACACACTTGCACACACTCGGTCTTTCTACGGATTTACGACTGTTGTGGCTCTCCTTACACACTTATATGCACTCTTTACTAGGATCGTTCTTTACACTATTGCCATTTGATTATGTACGCCTCTATTCTTCCAATGTGCACCTGCAGCTAACTAATTGGAAAAGACATTCTTCAATGATGCATCGATGACGCTAATTATGACGCAGATACGGGGGTGGGGTTACCATGACCTTCAAGATAGAGTTGTAATTATATTTTACTTTCTTCCCCAACATCCACTTTAGTGGGAGGATGGTTTTGTCGAATTTATCTTTGACAACCGTCTTACAACTCTGGTGGGAATTATTATTGGAGCAGAGCGTGAGGAAACAGTAATAATCGGAACAAATCCATTCTTGACCCTCCGCCCACTTTACAGTCTTCCTCGACTGTCGCCACACAGTACTGAACTTATCTGCCGCAATCTTATCGATCACGTTTCTGGTGAAACAACCCTGTCCACCTCACCACCTACTTCATGACATTGAAACATATCCTCTCTTCTACAATGCACTTTACTATCCTCGGTACCATCTCCATGTCTTCGATACTGCCATGACATTTGCATGATCACATTTTGAATCTGCTGTGTATTCTCATTGGCAACAGCATGTTCAAGCGTTTTCTGGGTGCTTCTCCTCTCACTGTCGCATTATGCCATGTTTCGCACGTGGATGAATCGATGACGTTCCAATTTGGTTACCGCGACTGTGTTGACCGCTGTTGCGCGTCTCGTCACAGGTAGAAAGTCACTCGCACGGACTGAAGTTAGTTGTGTTGAAGTGATCTTGACTGGAGACGTTTTGCAGGTCAACATCTTAAGATTGTTAGGACTTCTTTCCTGTCCATTTCTAGATTACTTAAAAATGTGTCTGGACTCTGTATACTATACTGTATTACCATAAGTCTATACTACGCTGAAGCAAGCAAGGTCACAGTCGGCAACGCCCGATCCTAGTCTTAGTATTGTGGCAGATGAAAAGGACAAAATGCGAGGCATCGAGGCATTGCCATTTTACATAGATGGCTCTACCACTTATAAATGACATGGTCGACATGCGCCACAGTGTGTAGATATTGTCGTGCCCGGAAACAGTTTTTTATAATGTGTTGTAGCCTACAAAATTAACCGGTGTAACGCATCCCTCAAAAACGCTGCAGCGTGACAGTTCCTATCACGTGATGTTGGTGGCGTGTTCAATGTTGAGAGTCCTATCTTATCGTGCTCTTTGTTTTTTTCTGATGCCTTGTCCGGGTACACCAACATCACGCTATGTCAGGGGTGTTGAAATCATTGACTCTGACCTGGATTGCCTGCGACGTCCACAATGCCGCATTAACGGAACTGTCTTGAACGCATATGCCAGTCTAGCACCTGATCAAGATAAATGTCTTACTCGAGCTGGCTGTGTTATTCTCAGCTCTTTGGTCCCTTACTTTGTGAAGGACCAAAATAACTCTTGTGATATTCTAGAGAAATACATTGCATCTGTTGTAAGTACCTCCATCCCAGTCTGGACGTTTGAACTCTACGACATCATGACACGCAATCCAGACATCCCAATACCAGCTGCTTGCATGCAGGCTTTGGGCATTTCCGCTGTGTGGAGGACATCCGGCTCATTGGGTTTTGGGTTGGGTGAACTGGTCAGCTCGTGAATTGGGGTGGTTTGATAGCCTGGGTAACTGGCCTCAATGGGCTAAACAGGTCAGCCGAAATGAATTTACAGTTCATGTGGCAGGACTCACAGTGCGGTTCTCACTCCAGGATTTGTGTCAGGCGGCTGCCGGCTTAGAACACTGGCTGAAATATCAGGTTAATCCAGATTTGGGATCATGCCAGTCCAGATTCCAAGGATGGACATCTCGGTGTCTTGGTCCACCCCAGAACCAGCGACAGAAAGATGATTGGTCTTGTGGTCTTTTTGTGATGATGGCTATGAGTGAGCTACCTACCCTGGATTTTTCCAACATAGGCCCTGACCGTCTGGACAATATGAGGTCACAGGCCCTAGAGGTTCTACTGGGTGTTCGGTAACTCTTTCAGTACACATTGGCAAGCCTGCTGACCTACATACAGATTGAGCAAGCAATCTCGGATGTCGAGAATGGCGAGAAGGGAACAAGAATCTCGGCCTTCCTCCAACGATGCTAGGAATAACCCAATCTCCAGGGCCATGGAGGACCCTGATATTCAGAACATCCTGCCAGTTCTATTCAATGCTAAGCGATTGGTCATTTTTTGCGGTATGGCCATGTCCTTGTTTGGGGGGACCAATACTCAAGCTTCCTTGGTGCTGGGCTATTTAATTTGCACAGGTCCTGGTGTCTGCTTGCCTCCCGGGTTCCCAGGTTCATCTCCAGAAGACCCGCTGGGCTTATTGCGTCCAGTTGTTTGGCAGGTAAGACTGATTGGATTTATTGATTTGCCAGTATGCGAGGTGTTGATACTTGGGCAGGACCCGGCCCAATCCTTCTCGGTGCTTCATGCCTGGCGGAAACAACTTAACAGCTCATCGGTCAAGAACAAGTTTTATCAGGCTTTGCATGCTTTAGACCGCAATGGTGGTCTTTTGCGTGTATACACACAAAATTTCGATTGCATGGAAAAAACAGTTGCCAAGCTATCATTTGGAGTCCCAGAATCAGGTCAGCTAGACGAGAGAGGTTACCCACGGTGTGTTCCATTGCTGGGACGCCTGGACCAGACCATATGCACCAATTGCCACCGTGTTGCATCCAGGATCTGTTTCGAAGATCTGGCGGCTTTGACACAACTTCCTTCATGTGTCTCTTGCGCAGCCACCACCTGTGGTGGACACACGGGCATTTGTCGTCCAAACATCTTGGTTTGCAACCAGTCACACCCTGACCAGAGCGTGTTAGACAAAGTCCTCATTCAAGATGCAAAAGTGGTGGATGTGGTGTTGGCTGTGGGACTTCAATTCACTCCCCACCAAAACCTTTCTCGTGCCCTCCAGGCATTTTCAGTTGCTGCCCAGTCCCGGGCTCCGACCTCTCTTTCATCCATTCTGATAGATCCCACGGTCCCAGGATATGAGAGGCTTGACATCCCTCATCTGTTTCAAGCGTGTGTGAAATCTGACGTTCAAGACCTTTTCACTGGCATCGTCAAAATCGCACATCGGTCTGCAATGAATGACCCTCACAGTAATCTCATGTTGATATACCCGCGCCATTTCCAATCACCTCATCACTCGCGGATATTCTCATCCCCAGAGGATGAAAGCAAAGGTCAGGAGGAAGAACCTTTATTGCTGAGATGTCCCCCCTTGCGCCTCCATTTCTCTTGATTCGAGAATGTAATGACACCTGTTAACAAATTGCTATTGTGGTAGTTTACCGCCACCATTCCACTGCATATGACTTTTCAGTTGCAAAAACCGCGGAACATATGTTCGTAGATGTTTGTATACCACAAAACAGCAATAGGGCCACGTGCGTGGCAGAGCCCGCTACCATGAGAAAAGCCACATGTGGTCGTTTATCGATGTAGTATTAACTACTTTCATTGTGGAATGGCAACTTGGAGTCGGACTCATCCCGTGCTCATTTACCTAACTGAATGCTTGTGAATACTTGATATGGCAGAAGCTTCAGCGGATGTACCCATCGCTCCCTTATCTTGATCGTCAGCTTTGTGTTTCATCACTGGTTCCATTTCTAAACAGGACTGGTCGAGCACGCAGATTGTTTGAGCATTCAGTTGCTAGACCTGAGTTGAGTATATTAACTAAAGCTCAGTCGCCAAGGTTTGTACAATATCAGCATCAACCGCGACAAACAACAGCACGGATCCCTGAACGATGTCCGCCGAAAAAACATCATGGATGACAGACTGTGACTGAGAACGCGAAATGACAATGGCTCCATCCCTTGACTAACGTAATCCCACTTCCTTCAGGAGGAATTCATCCGAGTACACATGCACGCGTACTTGACAAAACTGCTCCATCCTGGGACGAACAACAAGAAACCCGTGATAAAGGGAAGTCAGCTCGCACCAACATTATGGACAACCACACATCGACAGACTCCTCATCAGATACCACGAAAATTGAAGCAAAAAATCATGAGCAACCTGTCGCCACACAGCAAGCCTGTCTAAGCCTGCTACCACATCAATCTCAACCCAAAGCGACGGTAAGGGAACGGTTCGTGTGCTGCAGTCAGAACAGCCGAAAAGCGGGAACCGATAGGAATACTATATCTGGCATGGCCAACATACACTGTTGATTTCAAAATCATGTTTTTGTGATGACATGACAACTACATTATACATGCAAATACCAAATCAACTTTTATGTCTCAGCTGCCACCAGTGCCTTCCTACTGCCAAGTAGGGTTCTGACTAACAGTATGTGACGGAAAGGCTGGACAGAGGGAACCATTGAGAAAGACAAGCACAACAATAAACGGCGACTAGGGAGCGCTCCACCAGAAGCTGCCCCCATTGCCTATACTCCATATCCGCCTTATGGAAGGCTGGACAGAGGGAACCGTTGAGAAAGGAGGAGGCAATCACAAACGGCGACCAGGGAGCGCTCCACCCGAAGCTGCCCCAATCCACCTTATGGAAGGTGGGACAGAGGGAAACGTTGAGAAAGACAATAACAGTCCCAAACGGCGACTAGGGAGCGCTCCACCCGAAGCTGCTCCCGTTGCCTATACTCCATTATCCGCCTTATGGAAGGCTGGACAGAGGGAACCGTTGAGAAAGACAAGAACAATCACAAATGGCGACTAGGGAGCGCTCCACCCGAAGCTGCCCCCGTTGCCTATACTCCATTATCCGCCTTATGGAAGGCTGGACAGAGGGAACCGTTCATGAAGAAAAGAACAATCACAAACGGCGACTAGGGAGCGCTCCACCCGAAGCTGCCCCCGTTGCCTATACTCCATTATCCGCCTTATGGAAGGCTGGACAGAGGGAACCGTTGAGAAAGACAAGAACAATCACAAACGGCGACTAGGAAGCGCTCCACCCGAAGCTGCCCCCGTTGCCTATACTCCATATCCGCCTTATGGAAGGCTGGACAGAGGGAACCGTTGAGAAAGACAAGAACAATCACAAACGGCGACTAGGAAGCGCTCCACCCGAAGCTGCCCCCGTTGCCTATACTCCATTATCCGCCTTATGGAAGGCTGGACAGAGGGAACCGTTCATGAAGAAAAGAACAATCACAAACGGCGACTAGGAAGCGCTCCACCCGAAGCTGCCCCCGTTGCCTATACTCCATTATCCGCCTTATGGAAGGCTGGACAGAGGGAACCGTTGCGAAGGAAGAAGGAGAACAAGCAGGAAATCCAGACAATTTCAAATCTCGCACTTATGACCTGCTTTTAAATCTCCGCTTCAACACACATTGCCGTCGGAACCGACCTGGGAGTTGAACCGAAGATTGGTCCGAAGTGACCAATATATTCGCAATGTGGTAATGACAAATATATTTAAGACAGCTTTAAATGTTGTGTGAAGCCTATTACAGCTGCACATATAATGATAATTGAGAAATTTTCAGAAATGCGCATGACCAAATAAGGAAATTGATAGAAAGCGCGCCCTCCACAGTGTCGACACCCTGTAGCTCGTTCAGGTTTTTGAGACTCTATTAGCGCTTCCTACTGCATCCCATACACGTTACACACCTATATATTCTATGGCAAGTAAAAACAAACCCTCTCCCAAGAATCCGACCACGAAAATTCCATCTAGACAGCAGAACGCGACAGTGGCAGCCATCCACGAGAGCGATGAACCATTGGAGTTTTTACAGAGTCACCAACACCCTCCCCTAACAATGGCAAGAAAGTAGGGCCCTTGAGGTCGACTTGTTACTGCTCGACCACGGTGGGTCCGATCGAGTTGACCAGCCCAACTTGAAGGTTGGAGAGGTGCAGGAATCTGACGATAATGTTCAATATCACTCACCAGAGGTATATCTTCAGGACATACATTCTTATGTTGATCACTGAGAATATCACCATAACAAATTCAGACCCATCACCGATCAAACCATGCGGAAGACTCACTCTAAACTCCTCTCGGCGAACCTCATCTCGTTCACAAGCAAGTTTCCGAAGAATTTTTCGCGCGAGACTAGCTTGTGTGAGATTGCATGAGAATGTTGAAGTGCTGAAGGGTGATTTGACTTTCGAAGGCGAGCCATGTACAAACTTCGTCAAGCAAAAGATCAGAGTCCTCGATGGCCGTGAGGAGAGCTCGAGTGATGATTCGAGTAGGGCCTCTCAGAGGAGAAGGTAGCTTTTCGACAGTCCCAAGTTCGTCGAAGATGCAGCGCCAGCGATAGCAGTTGCCTTCGGAACACCAAGTGCATCTCAGATGTCTTCCACATTCCCACCGTGATTCCAGAGTCGAAACTGTTGGAAATAGAATCGCGCACTATTACAGACACGATGCTGACATAATCCAACTGGTAAAATAGACTACATACCGTCGTGTATCTTTACCAGTTTACAATGAATTGACATGTTCTTCAAAGT
>Ga0153976_1000811_pt1 | contig 10941 bp, 17 predicted proteins | sample TSGA060MetaG_FD_104717 | JGI IMG/M metagenome (GOLD analysis project Ga0153976, IMG submission 104717) | Attine ant fungus gardens microbial communities from Georgia, USA - TSGA060 MetaG | ecosystem: Host-associated > Fungi > Mycelium > Unclassified | place: USA: Georgia, Yuchi Wildlife... | reverse complement strand
TGACAAATCCCTCTAGAGGTTCGATTCAGACTAGTAAATAGAGCATTTCTACAAGAGGAAAAATATTCCTCTTTTTTTTTGAATTTTATAAAAGTGTTGCACAAAGTTGGTGGTCCACTAGTGGACGGCACCATACCAAAATGTAGAAAGAACCGCAAACAAAGGCCAAGGCACCGAAACACGAAACGCGCTGAGGTAAGAAACAAAATCTCAATCTACTAACCGTCTCTCCCCGCAGTCTTCCTTTTGTACTTACTTGCTTTACCCTAACAGGCGAAGCAAGGGAGTACGAGCCATTTTGACATATACGAAGGATATACTCACCAATACCTCACGATAAGAAAAAGCATATGACGAACATGTCCAGCATAGGGTCAATGACCCCAAAGGACTAAATCTGATGCAAAAAAAAAAACATGATATAGCCTCTTATGGAAAGTCCCATGCTCATATTTGTAAGCAATTTGGTTACGTGAAATACCAAATTGGGACCGGAGTCCAAACTGCAGTAATACCTTAGTATGGGGTTTGCGGACGTCTCCTGCTGTCCCAATTGCAAAGCGAGACTCATCAAACAATCTATATATCCCAAATTGCGTTCTCAAAGTTAAGCCCACTGCCCCCTGGCCTTCTTCAGGTTTCCGCCGCCGGAAAACTTTCTCTCCACTTGCGGTAGTCATTGCAAACATGATTCCTCTTGAACATGCTGACTTCAACTTCGATGTTGCTATCACCACAAAGATGTCTTTGCCTTCACTAACCGAGCTAGATGTTCTCGATAAATAACACTTGGACACGAAACAAAGAGTGGTACATACGGGTGAGTCAGAAGTTGAGGGTCCGTCAGGAGTTGAGAGTCGCTTGTTGTACACAGAGACTATCAATAAACCTCATTCATTAAAAACAACACATCGCACACATCCTGGTAATAAGCCAGACCGCCTGTTTTGACGTATTGGATGTGCTGCGTGCAAGCCAAGAACTCGGTTATTTCGTAGCCAGATTCATCGGGATCTAGCATCGGGTTGCAATCCATGTTGTGGATGTACTTCACGAAGCTGCTATCACTGTCCTTAATCAGCTCTTCAATAAGAAAGCCAGCTCGTGGGAGGATGGTTTAGATTTCTCGTTGGTTGCGTGCACTGTTTGGGCATATGACAGAGCTAGACCAGCATTGACGAAGCGCAAGCGAGGGATATGAAAAGGCGGAGGTTCAGTTGAACGGGAAATGCAGTGATCCATGGAGTCGTATGAGAACTGCAGAAGCGAACCCTGAGCCCCGTATAGTACGTTTACCTCCCTAAATAGCTTCGGGAGTTCATCAGCTATTACATAGTGGCCATACGCAAACCCCTTCGGCATATTCAAGTTGCTACTGCCGGGGCCATATGCCTTGGATGCATACCAAAAAAAGTGATGCCAGAGATTACCTGGTCTCAGCTACGGCGTCCATTTACACTAGGCTTTGAAACATTGCTTGATTCCGGAGTCATCCAGGGCTGATACGAGAACACTCTCCAAAAGTTTGTCTTCCTCACACCGACAGCTTTTGGGACGTGTATATCTAATATCGCAACCTGACTTAGCATAGTATTTCGCTGGGTTTTCATACCATGGTTACAGCAAGAACTGGACACACGATCAAGGACACTGACGTGTGAGTGTTTTTTTACTTCGGATTTTTTTTTGGTGATGATGCTGACTGGTGTTGGGTAAAGGATCGTTGTTCTCAGGGAAGGCTCCACCGTCGAACAAGGCTCATGCAACAAGCTTCTCGGCCTCAACGGCCTGCGTCAGAGGAACCCATGACATATGAAGCGCCCGTTGTGGACGTGCACGAGCCCGGACCGCTGCCGTTCCATCGCTACAGATGAAGGAAGACATGATGGGTTTGTCATTCACGGTGTCAGATGGCTCTCCGAGCACGTCATCATTCTTTGCCCCTGATTCTGTACCGCTGGCATTCCCGTCTACTGCGGATATCCCCTCTGTTGATAGACCGGGCCACCGTTCCCGTGCGCAAGGTGCTAGCGTTACGTTTGACGCGGGCGCGCTTAATACGCCCCATCGTGCTGACTCGCCTGAGCCTGGATCTGGACGGAGGATGGCGCATGGGATTCAACGGCTTGCGAAGCGGATTAGTGTTGGCGGTGGGAAACTTGGACTCACTAATCTGTCTGCGCAACAGCGCGGTTCGAGCACGGGCAGCATCGCGAGTGGGAGTGGGAGTGGTGGTGGGTCTGTGTCTCCGTTTGCCAGTATGGACGCACGGGCGAGCGTGGAAGAACCTCGGCATGTAGAGAAAGCCAAAGAGCAAAAAAGGAAGAAGAGGAAATCATTTATTTAGATGACATGAGGGGATTTTGTATCATGGCCTTTTGCTTGTTCCTCGCTTTCTAAACCGTTGTCATTCGTTTCCCTGTTTCTGACGTTTGTCGTATGTGGCTTTTATTTTCGACGATGGGGTTGTGTCGGTAGACACATATCACCTTTCCACATCCTGCATGCTGTTGAACCACTGTTGGGGATCTCCTGGTATCTGAACATACTCCCGGCTCAACGACCCCTGGGCAACACATATATTTTTGTGCAAACCGACCTAAACCTGTCGTTTCCAGTTTTATTTTGTTTTCGTCGTCTGCACATTGTACCGCTCGCTTGGATGTCTGCTTTGCAACTTGAATACACAGTAACGGTTTTGCATCTTGGTGCCGGTTGCTGGATCTTGGTCGTCCCTCAAGGCATCTGTTTCAGCTCCACCGCACTGTGACTTATAGCAAATGGACTGCTGGCGGTGACATAGTAGAAGACAAGAGGCTGTCGGACATTCTTTCTCTGATCCGATCGACACGTACTTCTTGCTTGTGCCATTCGACCTTGACTAGCCCAAATGCGCCCTTGATTTTTTGTCTGCGTCCGGCATATCTCCTGGTAAGTAATCAACGTGTACTATGCATAAAGTTGCACTATCAAATATATATGTACGTATAGCCATTGTAACATAGTATGCATGTACAATTCGACGAAGTCGCCCGCCCATGGCAAGCGCTCAAAAAGCAGTCAGCGGTTCGAAACTGCACATACACACGACCTTGTAATCGAACCTTGTAATCACTGGTGTCAATGTACCAATGTGTACTACCCACTTGATAGGAGTCACCAAGAAGGCTGCGGATGACCTGCTCTGACTGCCGTCGGCGTGCACGCGAGGCGGGTGACGCGTCCGGATCGTCAGGTAGCGATGTGATACAAGTATGCTTGGAGAACTGCATGCCCCTTTTCATGAAGTGGGAACTGAATTGAGACCCAAGGGTGCTCTACCTGCTTGGTAGACGTCACAGATAAGGCTGTGGATGACCTGTTTTGACCGCCGGCGACGCATACGCAGGGCGGGTGACGCATCCTGATCGTCAGGGAGCGATGTGATACAAGCATGCTTGGAGAAGTGCATGCCCTGGCGTTGCAGGTTCTGCTCGTTCCTCTTCCACCAATCATCCATGTCATCGGGATAATCCTCCAAGTGGGTAACCACGGCTGCAATTGGTACATGACTGGCGGTGGAGCCGACGATACTAGTGAAAAATTTGTAATCCCTGACCAGTGTTCCCTGGGCCCTCGAGTTCCTCATGCAATACAAGAGAAGATAGACTCCATCGTCTTTGTATAGTTTCTCGTATGACCTTTTCAGGCGCCATTTCGCAAAAAGGCGCCGGAAGTAGTTCATAGGTGCGATCGACGAAACTTCCCAAAGTTTGAAGCGGTAATTGTTCAGGCTGATTTCGTAAAAGGTATGATCTAGAGTGCAGGTTAGTTCATCTGGCGAGGTCTGGGTAACGTCTTGTCCCATAATCAAGTTGATGACAGAGCTTTTACCGACTCCGGTCTCCCCGAAAATCAATACATTGAAAGGACGCGAAAGAGACTTGCCAAATGGAAGGTTTAGTTCACATCAGACGCCATATGAATAATCGCTCACCAGCGAAGAGGCTGTAGCAGTAGAATGCAGGGATATAGCATTGGAGGATAGAGGGAGCTTATACGTTGCATGAGGTAGGTGCTCATGTGCTTCGCCAACAAGAACATCCTGTGACAGCGAGAGAATCAGTTCCTGGGTGGCAGAAACCAGCGATGAACTTACGTCATCTGTCAATGCCCTCAGTTCGCTTTTTAAGAAGGTCATGGCCATTAAGGCAGATGGACGAGTAGGCGCATCAATGGACCAACACAGCTTAATCTCATTCCAGCGAGTGTCCGTGATATCGGGGGTGGCACTGGACCTCCTAGGACGTCGTACTTCCTTTCCGCTAAGGATTCTCCGAAGCACCTCATAGTCGTCGATATCACTCCAAGGACTGACCAGTGTTAATACCTGGGCATAATCGATCGTAATAACCTCAGATTTCAGGGACATAATGCACTTACATGAAACATAACACGACCAAAGGAATACATGTCGTTCTGTGTGGTCGGTTTGATTTCAGCAGGGCGATCATATGATTTGAGTAACTCGGGCGCAGTCCACCTGATTGCACCATGCCGAACAAATGGTTTTTCAATTGCGAGTCGGTCTGATAGCCCACCAAGCACAGTCGCCAAACCAAAGTCCGTAAGGCGTGCTTTATATCGTCCCGCCTCGACGTCTACCATGACGTTGGACTGGAATTTTCAATGAGAACAATTCAGTGTGAAGCCGATAAACTCACGCTCGAAATGTCACCGTGAATAATGGGAAAACTGTGCACTAATAACAAACTTATGAATCTAAGCAACACGTCAATGAGACGGTACAGACGATAGGAAAGTCCAGATGCAATGTCGTGAAGCTAATGAATGTTGGCGTTGATAATTTAGTTTCACTTCACTGCATCTCCACCACAGCTTACCAGATTCAGTCTAGACCAAATGCTCAACCTAGCACCTCGTTCCGAAATTAGTCGGAGCAGCGTGCCATGCGGAAACCACGGAGAGACAAGGGCTGGGGACGGCCCAAACCCTCCCGTTGTCCCAAAAAGAGTAACAATATGTTCGTGCAGGAGACACGCCCAGATTACAGCTTCTCGTTGAAATTTCTAGCAAATCATCATGGAACAGCGTCCAAAGCAGGAGAAATATAGACACTCACTCTCAAGTCTTCCTCTGATTTGTGCGACCTGACGACTTTCACTGCAACCTGTATTGCGATGATCAACAACTATCAGCAAGCTGCGAAAGCATTGGCCGGACCTTGATAGGGCCTGTCGACTGCCTCCATTCACATCTGTAAACATTTCCAAAAGAACCCCCAGCGACGAAGTCGTTGATCGTACCGAAGATCTGACCTGTCAGATCCGGTGGTAGTTTCGGACTGTATGCCTAAACAAAGATGTGTCAGAGTCTGCCACCGATTAAAAGCTTGAACCTCCATACCTGTGAGTCGTCTGTCCTAAAGTGATTCATGCACTTAAGGACTTCTGCACACCCCGGTCGATCCTCCGGGTTCCAGGACCAGCATATTTGAATCAAGTTCCAGTGATTGTCCAGGATGCTGTCGGGACGCGCTAGGAAGACTCCTTTCGATAGTTCGGTGTGGACTTGAGGTGCCTGCTTCCCCTTCCATGGTATATCTCCTGAGGTAATCTGATAGGAAGGATATTAGGATGGAGTTATATAAAGGCACCAATTCGTACAAAGAACATGACACTGCCAAAGGAATATATATCACTCTTGAAAGTCGGTCCTCCAGGGTTACACTCGATCCCAATGATCTCAGGCGCACGCCATCGATTATCGAGTCCTACAGTTGTCGTGGACCACTGCAATTCCGTGTCCCCTGCGACCGTTGCGAGACCGAAATCTGTGAGGCGTGGATTACCCGAACCATCTATGAGCACATTTCCCTGAAGCTTACGAATGAACGCGACGTCCAAAATGAGATGATCGCACATACAGGGTGAAGATCTCCGTGGATGACATTCTCCGAATGAACTGTGCAGCCATCAGGAACAAATATAACCTCGTGATAGAAATTGACGAACGATAGCTGAGGCCATCAGCAATGCCCTTAACCTGGTAGGATGAGAATGAACGCTCATTGAATGTGTGCGACTTACCAATGCAACTTTTGCTGGAGCAGTAAGGATCGTAGCTTGCTTCTCCATGTAAATATATAATGTCCCGGAAGGCATCCATTGGGAGACAAGAGCCGGTAATGGAGCTTGAGGGTCGAGGAATGCAACACCAAGTAATGGTACGATAGTCGGGTGTTTCAGTCTAAGCCACACTTTCAGTTCTCGACGCATTCTCTATGTAGATTCAGTGAAGTGAAGTGAATTGCGCAGTTCCGTTTAGACGACTGACTTTCACAACCTCCAATGACTGCATATTATTTTCGAACTTCCTCACTGCAACCTGATGAAATTGGATGAAAAGTTGACGAGGTTAGGTTGGCCAGACAGACCTCCATTATGCCTTTGTTGGTCTGGATGGTACACCGGTGAACGTTGTCAGAGGAACCATATGCAATCGGAAGCTCGGTGATTTGAGAGGTGAGGTCGCTAACGTTATTGCTGCTAGATATCATGAAGGCAGATCAATGCACATTAAGGGAGTATGCTCACTCATCGAGAACAAATTCTGTCATAAGTACGGTGGCTCTACTGGCGACGGGGTACAATAGGTGTTGATGTGCAATTTGCAAGGCAAGTGGGTAAGTGTGTATGTCTGGATACACGTGTGTGCATCATGCTCGTACAGCCTGTGTACATAATTGCACATGTACTATGTCAGCAAATTCCACCGATACCATTCAACTTTTTCAGAGCCAGAACTTAATTATGCACATGCAACATACATGAGGACTCCGTGCAGAAACTCGTGGGCAAGGCAAAGCGCTCCCATAAGTAGTGGAACTCCGCAGGAAATCCTCTTGTTGTTTACCCGCCACCTGTATATCAGGACTTCAAGATGCCAAAGACCAAACCCGAAGAGTGAGTTACTCCATGGCATGATATATGTCGTCTGCCTTCATCATATTTCGCAGCATTGCTAACATTAGCAATCTCACTTCTCAAATCCCCAAGCTCGGTGATCCAATTGCAACTGGCTCCTTTGGTAAAGTTTACAAGTGTACCATTAGCAAAGACAAAACGGAGGTCCGCTCTACCGTTCCCAGCCTGTTCAAATGTTTACTTGACATTTATCAGGTAGCGGTGAAGGTATTTGACATTGATCGTAAGAGACCCATGGCGAAAATACGGAAGGTGCATAATATTTTATTTCTGTTTTGGGCTTATATATATAATGAATTACATTCTAAATTAGGGATTTCGCCGGGAATTACATGTGTGGCTTAAACTGAAACACGCGACTGTCGTACCGTTACTTGGTGTCGCATACCTCGACCATCCATTACCGGCTCTCGTTTCCAAATGGATGCCTTTTGGAACATTAAATACCTACCTGGAAGAGCAAGCTACGACCCTTACTGCTCCCGCAAAAGTTAACTTGGTAAGTCGCAATGTACACTCTAATGAGTTCAGCGTTCATTCTCATGCTATTACATAGGCCAAGGGTATCGCTGATGGCCTCAACTATCGTTAGTCACTTTCTATCGTGTGGTTATCTTTGTTCTTGATGGGCTTGCACAGTTCACTCGAAGAATGTCATCCACGGAGACCTTCACCCCGTATGTACAATCATCTATTGATCGATGTTGTACTCATTCGGGGGCGCAGGCGAATGTGTTGATCGATAGTTCAGGAAATCCATGTCTCACAGATTTCGGTCTTGCGACAGTCGTAGGGAACGCAGAGTTACAGTGGACCACGACGACTGCGGGACGCGAATTCAATTCTCGATGGCGTGCGCCAGAAGTCATTGGCGTCGACTGTGAGCCGGGAAGTCCATCTTTCAAGAGTGATATCTATTCATTTGGTAGCATGTTGCTATTTGTGCGATCGCTCTCGTCTGTCTGCAGTTTCACTCTGAACTTTCTCCATTCAGATCGTCTCGGGGTGTATTCCGTGGAAGGATAAGACTTCATATCAAATCACCATTGAGCTGTCGAGAAGAGTCACGCCTGCTCGTCCCAAGAATTTTCCCGACGATCAATGGATCCTGATTCAAGAATGCTGGTCTTGGGACCCGGCGCATCGCCCGATGGCTTTGAATGTCCTCCAATGCATCACTCAGTTTAGAATCAGCGACGTGCAGGTTCGTCAACCGAAGTATCTCAAACGATGAGAAAGTCGATGCATTTACTTCAGGTGTCCGTTTCGAGACTCCCAGCAGATCTGACAGGCCAGATCTTTGGTCAAATAAGTGACTATCAGGCAGGAGGTACCTTTGCAAATGTTTATAGATGTGAATGGAGACAGCCAACTGGTCATGTAAAGGTCTGACCATAATCCAGTGTCAACTTTTATAATGGGCTTATTGCATCCCAGGTTGCTGTTAAATCCATTAGGCTTAATGAGATTTCAGAGCAAGGGCGTAGGGTGCGTGCCTACAGTCTTTCCTGCTATATATCACTTGATGTCGATGTTGTTGCTGATCTGCTAGAGATTTCGACGCGAGACGGAGATCTGGGCGATCCTCAAACATGACAATATCGTTCCGCTTCTCGGAACGACGGAAGGATATGGGCCATACACAGCGCTCGTTTTTCCATGGTTTCAAGACGACACACTACATCGCCTCATCACAAATTCTGGCATTAGATTGAGGATTGGGTCGAAGCTCGACTTGGTAAGCCCGCTGTATCGGTGTAACGGAGCCAAACTGAATCCCCATTCTCAACATCCAGCTTCACGGCGTAGCGTCTGGACTTCATTATCGTCTGTTTTCTTTTCGTCACTTGTTTCCGCGACTAACATGATTGCCAATTAGTTCACTATTTGGGCGTTGTTCATGGTGATATTACGAGTGTTAGTTCCCCTTCTTTACACAAGATATCACTCACCAAAGCTCCAGTTCAATGTTATGGTGAATATCGATGGAGAGAGATATCATGCGTACCTCGCGGATTTTGGATTGGCGACAGTCCTTGGTGGCCAATTAGGCAGCCGCGCAATCGAAGGAACAACTGTTCGACCCGGTGCAATCAGGTGGACCGCGCCCGAGTTGCTTGCTAGTCATAGCGAGCCGACCACACAAAACGACATGTATTCCTTTGGTTGCGTCATGTTTCATGTGAGTTTAGAAGTTTGCAAGCTCGTATCCACTCTTGACACAATCCTCTGCGCCTAGGTGTTAACTCTGGACGTTCCTTGGAATGATATCGACCACGATTATATAGTCTTACGAAAGATTCTCGACGGGCAGAGCATATCTTATCCGGATTCGAAACCCGACGTTACGGACGCACGCTGGAGGGAGATCACGCAGTGTTGGTCAACCGATGCGCGTGCTCGTCCATCTGCCCTCGCGATAGTGGACTTCTTGAGGAGCGAACTAGAGGCTCTGACAGACAACGTAGGTTCATTCGTGGCTGGTTCTTTCATGTAATGCAGAATTCTTGCTCTCATAGGACATCCCTGTTCGCGGAATAGAGGGGGATCATCGATATGCGTCGCTGGATGGGTTGGATGCAGAACAAGCGGCTGCATCCGACTCTGAGGCCCATTCAACCCAGCGTGGACTGAGTACGCAGACTGGCTATCATCAAGATTTGGCCAGTTCCGATTTAATAACACACCATCCCTCCTCCAGCGTCTCGCTGGTGAGTACTTATTGCTACATTGTTTCATGTATACTCATTGTGACAAGCCTCCTTTGAATGTGTTACTTTTCGGGGACACTGGAGTTGGCAAAAGTTCCATCATCAACCTGATTATGGGCCAAAACGTTGCCGACGTGTCGGATGTACCGCATTCCGTGGTGGAACATACCACGTACGAAGTTAACTTTGAAGGGCGTCTCTTCAAACTGCGGGAAGTTTCCTCGATTGCATCGATGAATTTCTTGCGGAGATTTTTTGCACACAGGCGGTTGAAGAAATTATACGATAAGCTGTACAGGGAAAGTGGGGTGTATCTTCTCCTCTATTGCATGAGGGGACCAAGTGTCCCCAGCGCATTGCCCAAGGATTACAAATATATGACCAACACCACCAACCGCGTACCAATTGCCGCGGTGATTAATGGCCTGGAAGGCTCTCTTAACACCATGGATGATTGGTGGACGGAGAACAAGCAGGCTCTCGAACACGTCGGGATGCACTTCTCCAAGCACGCATGCATTACTTCGCTCTCCGACGATCCAAGCACTTTGCGATCCCACGAAGCCATCTGCAGCCTTATATACGATAGTTTAACCTAGACAACGTATAATCAGACACTCTGGTTCCGAGACTCTGGTGGTTTATGCAAGATATCTATAGTTTAACCTAGAGACACTGTATGCTATGACACGCACCCGCTTCTCTAATATATATGATCAATTAAAGTCTGACCTTGCGAGTTTTCCGACCAAAACGCCTGGATTGCATAGAGAAACACCTTCAGTGTGTCTCTGCTGAAGTGTGCTTGGAATTTGTTGGAAAAATTACCCCTTCGACACAGGCGGCGGTGGAAAATGCCAGTGCCCGGTGTCGATTAGTATCATGCATTCATGAAACAGTACGCGAGACGTACATCTTCATGATTATCATCAGAAGGTGCATCAAATACGCGCCTCTCAACAATTTCCTATCTCGGTGGACATGTCGTGCAATCAACCCCAAGTCTTCCGCATGGTCAAGACAACCACAAATGTGGTCGAAATGGAGTGGTGATGAGCAGAGAATCAAGATGATGATAGCATACACTCATACTATCTAATATTTGTGAAATGTGCACACCGGTTCCAACTTCCTGCCTTCGTATGGATCAAAAGTGAAACGCGGCAAGCGGGCATAGTCGTGTTACTCGCGATCGTGTAGGGAATAGATTACAAATAACAATTCAAAATTGCGGAGCAAGGTCC
>Ga0153976_1000803_pt1 | contig 10990 bp, 8 predicted proteins | sample TSGA060MetaG_FD_104717 | JGI IMG/M metagenome (GOLD analysis project Ga0153976, IMG submission 104717) | Attine ant fungus gardens microbial communities from Georgia, USA - TSGA060 MetaG | ecosystem: Host-associated > Fungi > Mycelium > Unclassified | place: USA: Georgia, Yuchi Wildlife... | reverse complement strand
GCTCGAAGCAAATCCATTTGCTACATCAGGCGACATGAGGTCGTTAGAATGTCCAACTGAGCCTGCATCAGTAGGAAGGTTTCTGACGCCGCATGATGATATCCTCGCAGACCTCCAGGGACACTTACCCTCGAGTGCTCCTCCAGAGCAACAATCCCTGCGACCGGATGCCCCCCTAGGATCTTCCCTCAATCTTGGCTCAAGCGCTGTTAATACCTCATTGTTCACCGCTGAATCTCTTCCCACTCATGAACCGGCCAAGGAGATTATGTACGATCCGTCCACCGGTCAGAGATTGCATGACTATGTACCAACGCCGGCGCGGTCGGGTGCTGATGAGGAACTATGGTCCCATCTATCACATATTCTGGAGCTCCAGAGCGAAATTGCAAAGATGCATGTCGATATGGAGAATGTCGCCTTGCGGGATGCGCGAGGTCACAGCGAAGGTAGCTCTGAGCGCGGAGCAAAAGTAGAGACCACCAGGAGCGATACGGGGAAGCACAGAAGGAGAAATAAGTCGCTCGGAGAAGAGGAAGATGACAGTCAGACTGACGAGGCAACTGAAGGAGATGAATCGGATAGCGATGACGAGGTGTTTGGGAAGAGGAATCGAGAAGAAGAATTCACAAAGCTAGCGGATCGTTTTGCGAAGAGGAAGGTTGCCATAGACTCCGTCATGGATAAGGTATGTTGTTTTGCAGTTCACTGCGCACCTCTGACATTATTCTACTATTGCCTAGTTGGACAACCTCTCGAGCGCACTCAAGACCTTCCATGCGCTACCCACTCCAGAACTCAATCTCGCATCCTCACGCACTAACACCATGTCTTCTAGTGCTTCACAAACAATTGATCGCGGTACTAGTGGGATCCCTGTGGTTACTTCGACGACATCAGCTCCCCCTCGTCTGCCAGTAAAACCACTAGTAACGACAATTATAGACGATTCGCAACCAGTTGATAGTCCATTGGACATGCACCCTACACAGTCCATCATTGATCGCAATCTTGGGAAGAAGTAACTCATACCTGTCTGGACTGAGAACGCCTTTGACATACTGTATCGCGTCCATACAGTGAGCAGTTCAGCTACCAGTTCTATAATATACAGCACGAATAACTACTTGCACGGACGTCTACACACACTACACACGCCAGTCGTAGATGTATAATACATTGTTCAAGTAGCATATATCATCATGGCACTTGCACACCTTATCATTCGTCCTTCATCCCGTTAAGCGCAATCTGGCCACACCATGGTCCATCCAAGCTAAGTATGTATGGTTTCATCTTCGCAGCGCCTGCTGGCCTCCACATCTACTACACATGGCCACTCTTCTTTTGACATCCAGCAATTCTCCAGCCAGCGCCCTCTATCCTTACTTGAAGCAGTTGCTGCTGTCCTTCAATGGGATACAGTCTTTGCAATACTAGGGTCGACGTTTCTTGTGACATTTTGGTTCGCTCAAAGCGCCAAGGACATCTTGCTCCTCTTCCTCCTTTGGCACGTGGTGATCTCAATCGCCTTTGGCCCTGGGGCAGCGATAACTGGTGTCTTGTTGGTCAGGGAAGCGAGACTAAATGCCCGAGCTGTGGGGGGTAACAAGGAACAATCATATGAGGGGATTGACTTGGGTTGGAGTACCAAGTAGCAATGCTTTGTCCTTATGGATGTCATCACCGTGTACTATCCATATCGAAATCTTCACATCTGCAACACACCTAAGCAAGAAGTGGCGGCCCCCAACTCGGTCGCCTTCTTCCTTGACTCATGATTGACAAGTATTGTAGCATTATATTTGCTTTGTCGGTTTTTGTGCTGTTCAAGCCGCAAGCGAAGTATCTATACACGCATGTCCCATCTGCATCTACGGTGGAGGGCTGCGGGACATGATTGGGGCTGAGTGAAGATCCTAGGAAGAGAGGAACTGGATATGACATGGTGGCGGCGACGCGGCGTTCAAGTGCTCAGTCGCGTGCTTCAAAGGCTTTTAGGCAGCGAGGGCACGAATGCAGCAATCGATTTCGAAGTCCGCCGATTCATGTTCACCATCTAAGATAAGTTCTGACTCGCGTTGTCTGTCTCGCGATAACTACGCGTTGAATCATATTGCTCATCTAGCTTGAAGAACTCGCGACACCATTTGCCTCGAAGTCTCCTACTCGACTTATGTGCGTGCTCACCTAGATCTGACTTAGTTTCATACCGATTGGTGAGATGTTGTAAACCTGTAATAGTGAGCCAGTCGCGCACTGGCAGTTGAAATCTTGTCGTCCTGCTCCTCGGCTTGACACTTGTGTGATTCATAGGCCTTGTTCCGCTGCATATCCTTCGAAAATTACATGGCAGACAACGACTCACAGTTACGAGTGGCCTTGCGAGGGTGTCCCCCCGCCACACCATTTTCAAGTGGTCCCCCAACTAAAGATCGTGAGTTTTCTGCGAAATTGTATCAGGTTCTTTACTAAATTGCAACAGAATTACGCGAGCAAATTATTGCTGCCCTCACAGACACTGGCAAAGGCAGCACAGAGACAGACATTGTAAGATCCATGAGGGGCTTGTAATCTCTGACTCTGACTCACATATCTCCTGTTCTCCTTCCTGTCCATGATGGCAACTCTGCAACAGAGGTTCTCACATGTGTCAGAGGATGATTATGATGATGTGATGGATGCCATTGTGGAAATTGAAGGCCTCAGGCTTATCCGCAGGTGGGCAATATCTTACTCACAGCTACTGATCAATAATATTTACTATTCTCAGACCAGCATATATCCCAGATATCAAATGCTTCATTGCCTACAAACTGCCATCATGCATACATGGTAATTTTCTACCTCCAATGCGCAAGGCCATCCAACATGCAATTGAATCAATACCCATCAATGCACTTTGGGATCTTATCCTCCCTATATATATGTCACCACTACTTCGGGTTGAGGGAAGGGGGTTGGGCATGCCTGACCTTCTTTTGGGGATGGATGGACCAGGTGGTAACATTGCCTTGTGGATAATGGAGGTCAGTTTTTCACGGGAAAAAGATGAAGTGATGTCTGGCATCCAGCGTTATGCAATGGAGTGCAAGGATGCACAAATAATCACCCTCGTTGATGTTTGTGAGTCCCAGCCTTACAGGAGGCCAAAGGATACATCGGAGTTGGCAATCACGATGAAGGGGCGAGATGTGTTGAAGCGGACGGAGTGGAAGGTTGCATCGGATAATCCAGCCTTTGGGCCAGTTATGTCCTTGGTACCACATCAATGGGTCAGTCCCTTGACCATCAAGGTCAAGACCTGGCTGCGTCACCCAGATGGAGAGTTTTCTCTGAATGAAACAATCAACAGTTCCTATTATGCATGTGTGGTAAGTCCTTACTATTCTTTTTTAATTAAATGCTGAGCCTTGGGCCCTTGACAGGAAATTTGTCCAACCAGGGACTCTGCTGAGGTTGCACATCTTGATTCAGTGTTCAATCAAGCCATGAAACTCATATGCGACAAAATCACTGATTATGTGCAGGAGCACTGCGAATTTGACAAGGAGGATCTCAGGTGAAATATTCTCTTTCTACACAATCACATCTCACAGCAATCTCACTCCCAATCAACCAGCAGTGCAATGGACAAATGGATGCCTCCAGATCATCTATTCAACTGGGACATAGTCATGAATCATGTTCGAAAGGGAGTGCTACTGGATGGGTTTGACCGGTACTTTGACTGGCATGTCAATTTGAACCGCCAAGCAGATGAACCTCTGCACGGGAAAAAGTGAGAGCAGGCATGGTAATGAAGCTCTTAAGTAAATAAGCTAAAACACGAGTAGATAACTTTGCGGTACAAAGGAATGAGCATTACATACATAGAGAAAGTTACATATGTAGTTTCCCTACCCAAACACGAACAGAGTGATCAAACCATCCTTCACGTCATTAGTTCAACCTCCAAGAAGAGCCAGCGCAGCCCTGAGCTCCTTTCTCGCTTGCTCAGCGTCTTCGTAATCAAGCGAGGAAATAGCAAAGCGGCAGTGCTTCTGCGCTTTGGCAATGATGGTGGACGTAAGCTCGAATTCCCGCGGTAGGGAAGGGACAGCGACTGGGGCAGGAGGGGGTGGTGCTATTACACGGGGAGGTGAAGAAGGTGCAAATATCGCAGACGTTGGTGGCGGAGAACCAACAGGGAACATAATCGGGGGCGGGGGCACTGGACTTAAAGGTACAAAGCCAGGCGGGAGTTCCATATGTTCTTGGGACGATACCGAAGGACCGCGAGCACCGGCTTGAGGTGGCGAACGCCTTGGCGGAGAGGATGAGGGAAGGGAGTCAGGCCGAGGAATGGGAGATACATGTGTATATATAACACGCTCTTCCTTGGGTGGAGACGATGACTCGTTCTGCGAAAGCTCACCAGGAAATGAGGAGAATGGAATCGGGATAGGTTCCATTCCGTTCAGGACTGGATCTCGTACTGGCTCTTCATCGCTGGTCTTTCCCTCCATGTCGGTGCTAACCCAGGCTTGACGAAGTTTACTGCCGCCCCTCCCGTCGAGAGGGGTTTCATGCCAATTATTTTCTAAACTGACGCTGCTGCTATCCCGCGCAAAGTCGAGTCCCGGAGTTGCCGTCGTACTCCATCTTCCAGGACTCAACGTATCGTCATCATGGCGAGGGGAATGCAAACGGTTGGCACGAGCGATATCATCAGGACTCATGCGGGGGGATGGCGCCCGCTTAGGCGACGTCCGAGATGATAATTCAGGTTGGCTCGTCGTTGGAGGGGAGGTCCGGGAACCCTCAGCTTCCGGAGATGACTCGGGAGTAGCAGCATGCAGGGATTCTTGGCCGAATTGTGACCCAGCAGGCCCTGGTGCAGGCTTCCTTCCCTCGCGATATGCCTTTGCTATATCAGCTGCCTTCCACTTGGCATATTTGACCTTGCCATCAACCTGTGTGTATAGGTTAGACAAATACCTTCCGAAAGTATATCACTACAACGGCTTACATTCTCAGAAATATCTGCCTTGGGGAAAACATTCAACACCTCAAAGAAATTCGCTGCAGCAAGAAACTTCTTCGCAGTTGATCTGGGTTATGGAGAGTTAATCTATCGAAGATTAATGAAATAATAACCGGGTACCTTGTTGCGCGACCTTCGCGATCTTCATCATCGGCCATGTGGAAGACCCTGAGGGCAAAGTTCTCGACATATGCTGCACTTGCAGCCTCGATGTCTATAGCGTCATTGTGACCAATTTGAGCTTTCAGACGCTCAAGCGCATTCAGTAGATTTAGGAGTAGCGTGCGGGATGCGTTATCCTTTACTTTCAGATTGATACCAAGTTGCGCTGCATAGTAAGCGCCTACATACTTCCGTGAGCTACGCGATGCACTCGGACGTCATGATGACCACTCTTACACCAATATGCCACAACTGGCTCGCTATTGACTAGCTCTTCTGCGCGTTGGAGGTACGGCGCTATAGACTTGAGACCTGCTGACACTGCTGGTAGCCCAAGAGACATGATAGTTAATAAACAATTTGGGAGGAGGAAGTTCAGGCTGCGTAAAGTTGTACACCAAATGCTGCGCAGCTAGTGACAGAGGGTTTTTATACTCGGAACCGGGTGCCCAGCTGTGAAACGGGGGTTAGGCCTCGCGCATGCAACGAGGACGAACGATAAAGCTGAGCCGCTCAACCAAAAGTTGATTTCCGTCACACAAAAAGGAAAAGTCGCAAGTTGAAGTCCGGAATAAGTGTTTTTGACGTCAGTTCGAAACTTGTCCTTGTTTGGCGAGATGAGCGTCTATACAGTGACAGCCTTTGGCAGTGCCTTTCCTCATCATCCTTGTCGGAGCTTGTTGGCACGAACACGTTGATGCCATACAAACCCAGTGCGGATTTCTTTTTATTATTTACTTGCATTATCGAGCGCAGCTTTGACCACAGCATGACGGAGCATCAAACCAGCTCCCACTTGGAGCCCCCATATACTCATACCTTTGTCTCCAATGGGGGCATTATGGAGCTGTACATGATCTCCGACTATAAGCATCAAGGCAATCATGATGGCGCCAATATATCGACAGTAACAAGCAGTCGGATATCAAGTTTACGGTTACTTCTGTAAAGAAGGAACGGTTCCCTTCATTCGTCTACGCTCTGCCCACGGGAGACTAGGAAAACCCAACCTTGAATACAGCTACTCCGACTCCTTTCATGGTAGGAGTGTACCACCTGTAAGGTACAATGGGACTTGGAGGTCGCGCTTCACACTACTCCGTTATGTTAATGCTTATCTATGACGACCAAGTCAATCCCGTATATCACAAATCCAGGTGAAAAATGCCACGGTGTGGATTTTAATTTGTTGCTTCACCTTCACGTGTTGTTCAGAGCATCCTGCTTACCGCTCCATTCATAGCAATTTCGATGAACGAAGCCTCCACCTAACATTCCATCGTCAATTTTAAATATGGCTGGCGATGAGCTGAGCCGGTTTCAAAACATGGGGTAAAAAGATATTCGCGAATGCCAATGTAAAGCAACCGCGAACCCCAAGCATAGACAGCGACCGCGATTAGGAAGGGCACTTTCGAACAGCAATGTATTCCGCCTACCTATTGCTGATGCTGATAGGTGAGTGTTCCAAATGAGCTCCATGATGGATCTTCTCCTAGTTAGGAATTTGATGGTAGAAGTTCGACTCGTATGGCAACTCGGTATCGAATTGATCAGTGATTGATCAGTGGGTGGTTCCGAGTTGTCTTACGCCCGGGAAAGCTCAAAGTTTGCTCCACCACCCTTTTCGTCGGTGCCGTGGTGCCGCACCGCACAGAACGACGCGGAAATCGCACTCGCTTTGGAACTCATTCCAGACTAAACCCCACCGTACCTCATGCCTATCATTACGCAGGACGAACAGCAATAAATATCTTCACAATTCTTTTAAGCTCATTGCGCTGTAAAAGCAAGGTGGAGATTACGCCAGCAGTGGACATCGTACTCCTGCCTTGTGCGCAAGGAAGCTGCCTCAATGTGATGGCCACCATTCACATCAAGAAATGCTCCAAGGCGTTCTATAAATATTCAGCACTATCGGACGTCGCTTCAGCGTAAAATAATCTCTTGTAACGATGGCTGGGCCGAAGCACAAGAGGGCATCCATGGTCTTTCCATTCGCAATTCTCCTTCCTCCAAGTGGTTTTGAGCCTCCATTCTGGAGTGACTATTAAATACATGGCTATGGCACAAGTGCTCGGGTTTCTGTTCTGTCACCCTGACTTACCAAATGATCAGTGAAATTAAAGTCTAGGAGGTGGCAACAGCTAAGAAAATTCACCGCTCGCATCTACCGTGACTGTGGGGTACGACCACGCATAGGTGATGTTCCTGCTTTCGACGGACTCTATCGGTCGAAGGAGTCGCCAGTAGCCCAGGAAAAATACGATGCTCTCCGACAACACATATTTATTGATTCAAATGGGCCGCCGGTTAGCGATGCCGAGTAACTACAACATAAATAGATTGGTAAAAAGTGCTGCCATTGTGAATACTAACCGTTCAAACCCAAACAACACTTGGATGTTGAGGATACTGAAAAGGGCCCCCTGAGTTGGGCCGGCGCAAACGGATGTGCGACTCGTGGTGGGCCACTGGATGAGCAAGTTCCACTACTACTTGATTCTGTCTAATCACCGCGTGGTAGCTGAACCAGTATCGCACGCCGTAAGTCTGCCTCATACCTGAGGTAAGAGGTTGATCGACTCCTGTGTACACCGTGTTGCACTGCCAGATCCACCAGGTGTTGGCCATGTTGCATGACGGTGTTGAGTAGCGCAATAACTTGCACGTATCCGAGAACTCAATTCAGTCACCGTGAGTTAGCACCATGCCTAAGGCGCTGCTTGCTGTACGCATTCTGAATTCAGGCACAACTTGGATGATTGTGAAGCCGTTTATCGAACGTCCGAAACTGGATACGGCCAAGATACAAACATCCTATTGGCATCATGGCATCATGGGTGGCGAGCCCCAAACGCCACCAAGATAGTGACATGCGCAACGGAAGGCGAATGTGTGAAGGTTATGGTATGTGAGGTAGACAGGGTTATGCGTGAATGGATTCCAAATGGATTCCGACAGTGTTTCGAGCGCGGCGCGGGAGTAAAGCGGAGGTGAAGCGGCAGTGAAGCGCTAATGAAGTGCTAAGGATTGTGGAAGATAATATGACTTGATCCGGTCACTAAAGCGTAGTATGACAATAGAATGATATCTCGACCTCTTGGTCTTACATTTTGAGCTTGTATGCTAAGTAAATACTATGAATGGGGTGATCTTTGTATAATAAAAAAAGGGTAAAGGTACACTATACTTAGTATCACTTTCTCAAAGACGGGTGAAAATACTCGCCCGCTGGCATAGGTAATAACGACAAGTTGGCGCGCCAGTGTAAGCAGTGCGCGTGTTGGCCTATTGAATACTCTTGACGCGCGCCGCTCTACTCGGAAACTCTACGCGCTAAGGCGCGGGTCAAGCTTCCTTAGGGGCGCATTAGTGGCATCCAACCCAGAGCTTACTGCTTTCTCATCTGGCATCGGATTGTAGTTATGTATCACAATTCCCGGGGGAGAAAAGACATTATTTCGACTACTTCATTAAACTACTTTACTGGTACTTATACTACGTTTCGGTAATAGAAATAACCACTCTATGTAACAAAATGTAATCTAGCACTCCGGCTTACAAAATGGTTGTGAATGACGATGTTCCTCGGATATTGCGTTCACATCACATCCTTGCAAGCTCCGAAATCCAACACGGACCCATGATGGCACCCATCATCTACTTCTGATCTACCTTCCAACATCTCATCTACTTCCGAGGATGGTCGGAAACGTTCCGAATGCGCGGAATCCAACAGATTGTTCAAAGTTGTAGACCGTTTGTTTGATTTCTTAATGCTAGCTAAAGGGGGCTCATTGACATTCTATGAGGTCTGCCCAAGGGAAACGTCTGACTACATAATAGGTAATTATGTAAATATTATTCGGTTGGTACCAGTTATGTAATATTGTATTTAGCTCAGTTTTCTCGTCCAAACTGACCGCGGTTTATTTGTGCTGAGACATGGTTCGGTTTAAGGTAAATCTTTTAAATGTCTTGTCAACCGGGCACCTCAAGTCTTCAAACAAAAAATAGAATCGCTGGCTTCTTGTCGAATTCATTGACATATCCACGGTGGATTCCTCTTCATGGCCAATCAATACACAACCTTTGAATGGAAAACAGATCTACAATGCTCTCCGCGACAGCATCGTGGCAAATTTCGGTGATGTAGGCTGGGGAGCAGCGGGAATGTCGTTGACTGGTGCATTGTTTCTTTCCATAGTCATTCATATTCAACTCACCATATCATTAGTGAAGTATTTCTCACCTACCACAAACCTCTGTATCATTCGTGTTGCACGAGATCATCATCGAATTGCATGGGGTGCAGTTACTCTTCTTACTGGTATAGATGATGTCAGAGTGATACCCCATGTCGTTCATGTCTCAGGTATGCTCTTAATTTCTGGTCGGGTCCCAATGTCGTTCACAAGTACAATAAAAAGGCACTGTAAAACACGCGCAACTCTCAGCAATTGCCCACAACCGAGAAGTGATCGCGCGGTTTCGCACTAAAGCCAAAAATCCCGGTAAGCCTAACGGGTGCAGACGTAAGCGGGTCGCTTATTTATTTTTTTGTTTTCAATGCGCAGCACTCTATCAAGACTCATATGACGATTATCTCGCGCAAAGTACTCGTGAGATAGAGGCTTTACAAGACTGAATCAGGCTGTACCCACTATCACTATCACGAATCTATTTATTCTCAGGTCTGTCTATGAACTTTCAGGATACAGGCACATAATTTCAGTACTTACATTCCCCAACACATTAAAGGCACGCTCAACAGCTTGCATAATGTTGATGTATATCAGTGGACGGTACAATTAAAAAGATAATCACGTATGAGTTCGGTTGGTATTGCAGCGACATCGATGTTGAAAATCTCATTCTGCACTTCAGGTGGAGAAAACTTCGCATCTCCTGATCCCACAAGCGCCTTCTATGCAACCGTGCTACTGACTCAAGTGCTAGCACAGCAACTAGCCATTCCCCGACCCTGCGGGTCACATATACCAGTTGTATGCGCGGCATACACCGTTGTATATCCATTCCACCTGGGCAGCATTTGCGAAAGGGCGAATGCCCCGTCCATACGATATAGGTTTTGGATTGTCACAGGTGTGCTTGCCCTTCCAATCCCGTAGATGACTGTAAATAGCTGTCGAACGAGCTTCATATCTGCCGCAAGTGATCAGTGTGATGACTTCGTGGCGATTATGAAGCTTGCTCGATCGTGGTACAGTTTGCAATTTGAATACGGCTTGGAAGGACGCTGGAGGCCGTTTCTGGGTCTATTCGACTCTCCTCTCGCTGTTCGCTTGTAATGCGACAGGCAGGATGAATTTCGTCATGTATCCTGCTTGCAGCCAAAGAGATTCCCCCTATGCACGACAGCATCCTAAGCTCGCCATCCCGTTTGAGGTTCTAAATGCATTTGTTCGATTCGTAGAAAGTCAAATATTTCAATGACTCTGATTAACTATCTGATACAGCCTTTACAGCACAGTTCTCGCAGTAGCAAAAAATGTATTGGTGCTGAGAATGCTACAGCGTATGCACATAGTCACGATGTGGCAGATTTCGAAGACTCGCCAAACAACGATAGTGACTCACGACTAATTGGCATAAAACTGCTAGTACATGTCGATAATACTGACGAGATTTGTTGAGCGATACATGATAGGGTTATAGATGATAGCACTAGAAAATCAACTCAACAAGAAATAGTGCATTGTCAAGCTCTCTCTCTCTCTGGGATTGAACCTAATACATCTCCAAGCTCATACCGTCATTGATCTCATAATCTGATAG
>Ga0153976_1000802_pt1 | contig 10991 bp, 14 predicted proteins | sample TSGA060MetaG_FD_104717 | JGI IMG/M metagenome (GOLD analysis project Ga0153976, IMG submission 104717) | Attine ant fungus gardens microbial communities from Georgia, USA - TSGA060 MetaG | ecosystem: Host-associated > Fungi > Mycelium > Unclassified | place: USA: Georgia, Yuchi Wildlife... | reverse complement strand
TTTCGGTCTTCCCTAGCTACGAGTACTCCACTGCGTTGGAGTTTTTACATTCTACAACAAATATGTGCATACTTACAATCTGGTATTTAGGTAGTTACTCTGTATCCCTGAGATTCAGTCTTCATCTCTGGATCTCAGGTGCGCATTCTATTCTTCACCTTCTCAATATACTTAGTCTTTGTCTCTGGATCTCAGATCTCAGCTGCATAGCATCTTGAGTGATACACTGCGCTATATATATTCTCCTATAAGTCTTCCCCAAATTACATACATCTATCCAGACTCATTCTATATGTCCTTTGAAGTAGATGTTTACTTCTACTTCATGAGTTACTGATCCTCTACTATTGTCTGTTCCATCTATATTTCTAATTTTTATTGGTCTTGACAGTTTTTCCAGTTTAAAACCTTGTTTATCTGCCAACTACTTACTTATGAACATCCCTATTGCACTACTATCTAGTAGTGCCTTTACAGATGCCCCTTCATGGGTATCTACTTTTTCAAGTCCAATGTTCATCCAGACTTCTCTCAGAGGTCGAAACATTCATCTTAAATCTCTTCCCTCTTCAGTATTTTCTGAAACATTGTTTATGTTATTCAGACTACTAAGTATACTGTATTTATTTTAGGAGGCCAGCCAAGGGACTACTGACTTCTGTTTTCTCTTATTACTTCTTGTGTTTTCTCTTCTTCTACCCTTCTAACATTTCCTCCTTTATACTAACATTTTTTGGCTATGTAGTCTAGTTTACCACAGTTGTAATATTTGATTGGGCCTCTAGCCCCTCCATCTATATCTATTGCATTGGGGTCTTTATCCCTTGCTCTCTGATTCCAAAAGAACCCTTGTCTTTTTGGAGGAGCTTCATTTCTCCTTGGTAGTGGGTGGTTCCTCACCATTTCTCCTTTTTCTTTTCCAAACACCTTCTCTTCTGCCCCACTCTGCCTCCAATTGTGATCTAATTTGATCACTCTTTCTTGCCACTCCCCTATCATTTTGGGTAGGCTCTCTGCTTCTACTAATCTCCTTCTGACTGCTCTATTCAATCTTCTTTTGAATTCCTCTATAAGAGGGTGTTCCTTGTATCCACTTTCTCTAGCTACTTTCTTGAATTCTTGGACATATTTATCACATGTTCTGTTGCTTTGTTCCAGTAATTGTAACTAGTCTACTTTTATCAATTGATTTTTCCAAACTCCTTCCTTATCTTCTCATACAACTCCTCTGCTGTGGAGAACTCTTGTGTCTCCTGTTCCAATTCCTCTAGCAGATTATCTTTCCAAATTTCTGCTACGACGTTGGCCCGGCTTTTTGAAGACCCACTCTTGCTCGTTTCTTTTGGCATTATTATATCGTTCAATCACTATGCTCACAAAAAGGGCATCACGAGACAACATACTTGCCCTCGACCTTGTAAGCTGAATACTTTTGTGCTTCTGGTCAATCAACAATGTTGTTTTGCGGTCGATGTTTGATTTGTTGCTCCCATGCGATACCTCTTCCTTCAGTCTTCTCTCGCTTGAACACGTAGGTGAGTTCGTTTATCCATTGAGTAGCGTAGTTGTATTGTCTCATGTTCTGACGTATGACTGTTGTTATCACTCTGTTCAGCAGTCATTTGAATCAGATAAATATTCATGTCTTGCGTATCTTTGAGAATGAAATGTCGTGTAGAAGAGTTCTGAAAGGTTAAATGCAGTATAAGCTGAAGGAGTGAAGTTTCCGTGGTATACAGCTCCTCTCTATGCTTTGCTCGAAATCTACACCTAGGTTTCGGATGTGACCCTAATCTGTCAACGTGAACTACAACAAGTAGGTACTTATCGAAGCTTCCGGGGAGTAGTCACCGGTTTTATATAAGTCATGTCGCAACACTGGGTAGTCAATTGTGAATCGTGTCATCAACTTCCTATACGGTGAACCATAACTGCCGAAAATGCGATGCCGCATTTTATCACCAAGATTCAAGATTCGATGGAAACAATGGCTATATATTGAATGAGAAAATCGCACACCGTTGGTTATCGATCACTCAAAGTCCCAAGTGTCTTCTTTCTTCTCTGATAACTTCAGTTTTCATCACTGCCTGCAGACTGCAATCAGATTGCGATCGAGCCCCAAACTGTTGACTCAAAAAAAACAGAATTATGCGAATTGAAAACCAAATACAGGGATAGTAATTTAGCAGACTTCTTTGAGCCTTTGACGAAACATAAATCAAAGGGTCATAAACACAAGATGTATCGCACACAATAGCCTATTGATCAGACAACAGATTGTAGACTTAACAAATCAAGTACTTATTACAGTGGTACCATGAGCGAAAAAATCAACAACTTAGAACAAGTATAGAATTACACTGTATTATAGTTCCCTAAAATACGATCAGCACATCCAGTATCATCCGACAGATGAGTAGATACGTACAGATTCTTGCCTTCCGGCCACTTCCTGTGGCTAAGATGCTTCCCGCAGGACTGAGATCGATGGAAATAACTAGTTGTGAGTCAGCAAAAAATGTTGACACTCAGGAATCTATCAAGCAATACATACCCCAATTCTGGTGTCCTTGGAGTATACATTGTAAGTCAGCACCCTGTGCATCCCAGAATCGCACGCCACAATCTCTGGATCCTGAAACGACCCACTGGCCATCGTGAGATACAGCAACGCTCGTCACGCAACCCTGATTTATACATGGTCGTCAGTCCCAATACCAAACCGTAAATAGGAAATGTACCTTGTGACCAGTGAAGTTCATTATACAAGGACTGCTCTTGTCGTCCCTCTTCCCGTCCGACTTACGCTTTGCAACAGCACCCATACCACTGAGGTCCCAAAACTTCAGTGTCTTGTCCCAGCTTCCACTCATAAGGCCCTTTCCGTCAGGGGTGAAGGCAACGCTGTAGACGCTGTCCCTGTGTCCGCGCAACCTCTCCACCAACTGTCCAGTCGAGACATCCCAAATGCGCACAACCGTGTCCAAGCTCCCGGCAGCGACGTATTGACCATTAGGACTGATGGCAACGGAGGTGACGCCAGCATCATTGTTCAATGAATCGTGATCATTGATAGTAAGAACTTTCGAGGTTCCGTCAACCATATCCCAAATCCTGGCGGTTTTATCGCCCGATCCAGAAACGATAAGCCGCCCATCGGTGGAGAAATCAAGAGAGTAGATTTCTTGTTGGTGACCATCAAAAACGTTGCGGATGCGCTTCTTTGCGATATCCCAGATCTTGGACGTACGTCAGTTGGGAGCAGGAAACCTCAGAAACTAGATGACGTACTCGTATTTGTTTGTCTTCAGCTCCGGTGGCAAGATATTTACCATCTGGGCTGAAACAAACACTCCGGATATATAGGTCACCTGCTTTCCCCGCAGTATCATCGACGAGTACACTGGAACACTTTTCTGTGAGCAGAGGCAATGACTGGAGTATATGAAATAGCCAACCAAGTCTTCTGGCCAGTCTTGGTATCGTAAATCTGCGCCGTCCGGTTGCACCCTGTAGCGAGATATTTTCCATCGGTCGAGAATCTGACACAACAGACGACACTGGGAATACAAACATCAGAATATTGACTATCCCGCAACAGAATGAAGATTAGTGCACCTCTCATGCATCAGCGTGTGCACCAGCGACACTTCCAACTGCCTCGTGGCCTTGGGATTGAAGATGGCAAACCAATCAGTCCCTTCTTTCTTGTGTTCGGGGGGCACAGAGTGAATATCAAGATCATCAAGAAAAGTCTGATTACCACCAGCAGATGGTGCAGCAGGGCTGACGCCAGGACCTGTTGTGGGGTGGCCCGGTGGACCAGGGAGCGTAGGAGCGCCAGGTCCCGTATGAAGCCCATGACTAGGCTCTGCAGAACCGGTTGGCGTAGGTCCTCCATAGACACCTGGACCGGAAGGGGGTGGAAGTTTCGGAGTAGGTCCTCCACTCGAGGAGCCAACACCGGTGTTAGGGAGCGATGGGCTATATGTATCTGAACCAATGAGTTGACCATGATCATAGAGGACTAGGAACCACTTGACTAGAGGAACTCACCAGAAGCCTTGAGCCTATCGTTCTTGACTCTTTTTGGATCACTAGGTCTCTCTCTCTCCCTCTCTCTGTTGTCACGCTCTCGGTCACGCTCTCGGTCTCGTTCACTCCTCTCACGATCAGTCGATGGTCCCATGCCCCTTTCTGCACCAAGAGGTCCCAGAGCAGACCTTTCCCCGCCTCTCGGGTCTCGTTCCACCAGCCTGTCTCGGGAATAGTCCCTACTGTAGGGTGTTGGCTCACTACCAGTCGGATATGGGGGACCACTTGCAACGTGGGCTGTAACAGGGAGAATCTGACTCGGGGCACCGGGGCCAACAGTAGCACCAGACCCTGGTTGACTCGCATTAGCTATAGTTGTAGCCGCTGCTAGTTGTTGTTTAGTAACCGAGAGCTCAGACCTCGCCCTGGCCAGCTCCTCTTCAAAGTGTTGCCGTACTTTATTGTGTTGTGACTCGAGATCATAGAGCGATTGCCTGATTATGTTCAGTTCGTTAACTTGTTGTACGACTACGTGCTGAGGCGTGAGAATCAGGAATTTGGTGATATGTCTGTAACATACCCTTTCCTTCAATTTCCTCCTTCTGGCCTCGTGCCGCGTTCACTTCTGTCTGAAGGGCTTCGAATTCTTCTCTGATCCTGTCAAATGACTCATTAAGACGGAGATGGCTGTGAGGTTGGTTGGGTCCCTGCGTTGGAGGGCCTGTTGGTTGAAGGCTACGGTGCTAATAAAAAAGCCATGAGCAAAAAAACAATGGATTAAGTTTAAAAATTACATTGTAAATTGTGTTCGTGGACATTCAGGAAATGCTGTGGCCTCTTTGGTCGAAGGAATGCGAAATGATGGCTGGCTGAGACAAAGCCTTATATATCCACAAAATCGATCGTTCCCACGCTCAAGTTGCCGCCGGCTCTTTTGTTATCCTTTTGTCATCCCTGCCAAGCATCGGAAATTTCTCCAACAACACATAATTTTCACAAGAAAACGTCTTTACTGAGCCCTGGAGATGAAATACTAGAGAACCCAACCCAGATCCAATCCCCCGATCCATGCTGAGGTACAGCCACATCAGATATGCTATTTATATGGTGCCTTCTATTCGACGCTTCTCCCAGTACGTTCCATGTGGCCACTCGTATTCCGCGATACTCGATTCATGCATCTCAATGCTGAAAGAGGTTTAGGGCAATGCCAACTCCATCTGCAGCATGGAGCTCACCTGTATCCTTCATTAGGATTGTTAGGAACGTTATAGCGGCCCTTTTCGTTGATCGAACACGGGTTGATGAAGTGCTCATGCAGGTGGTCAACATATTCTAGTACATTCCGTTCCATTGTACCGGAAACGGAAATGTAGTCAATCAAGCTGTCCATGCCATTCGGTATCAAGAATGCTGGATCACTAGATCATTACGCACCTCAAATGAATGACATACTCGCACAGTCCCACACCACCTGCATGGGGGCAGACGATAACTCCAAATTTGGCTGCCATCAAGAGCACGCTCAGAACCTCACTAACACCCGCAAGTCTGCAAGAGTCAATCTGACAAACATCGATAGCCTCGGCTTGAAGTAGTTGCTTGAATATCATCCTATTGTGAGCGTGTTCACCTGTAGCTACTCCTATTCCGTGGGGTTTCAAAGCCTTGCGGATGGCCGCATGACCCAGAACATCATCTGGGGCGGTGGGTTCTTCAATGAACCTATATATACATAAACATGAATCAAGAAACACCGTACTTCAACATTCTGCCCTTACCAAGGTTTAATCTCTTTTAATTTAGTCACATAGTCAATTGCCTGTGGGACATCCCAAACTTGATTTGCATCAATCATCAAGACACTTCCAGTTGGCCCTGCATTTTTTCCTGCTAACCTAGTGCTTTGCGGGTCGTGTTTGGTGACAACATATTGTGGATCATCGATGATGGAACGGATGAGTTTGCCACGTCTGAGGTCATCGTCGACATTGGCTCCAACTTTCATCTTGAAATGGTTGAACCCAGCAGCGAGGGCCTCCTTGGTCAAACGGGCGACCTTTTCATCAGTATAGCCTATCGGCGACATTGAGTAGGGTGAGAGAGTACCTCAGATAGGATCACGTACCTAACCAACCAGCGGAGGTAACATATGCAGGGTAACTATCACACCCATTAGCACTGCCTGGGGAAGCACGACTTGACCTCACTCACCCTAATTCTCGTACTTTAGCCTCTCGATCCTTCTTGCCAGCCTCTTTCGCTTTCAACATCTCAGTCGCCTCCTCCTTTGTGATGGCATCGGAAATATACCTCCACGCTGCCGCCTTCACCAGCTCTTCCTACACAATAATTCATGGGTGGATCAAAGACTGCCCCTATAACCAAATAATCCCACTTACAGGTGTGAAATCAACAATAAGCTTCCATAGCGGCTTCTTCCTGCTCCTCGCAAACAAATCCCATAATGCATTATCCACAGCACCAAGCGCGATGTGCACAACTCCCTTCTCAGGGCCAATCCATCTCAACTGCGGATCGGCATTCAGGTACTCCCAAGTTTTACCCATATTGGCAAATAACTCTTCTATATCTTTACCCACAAGTCTTTGCGCAAGCTGATGAATAGCCGCACAGACGATGTCATTCCCGCGACCGATAGTGAAAGTCATGCCGTAACCTGTAAGACTAGGGTCGGAAGTGAAAAGGGCGACGTAGGCAGAGGAATAGTCGCAATCGGTGTTCCTGTCGTGGTATAGAAATTAGGTATTTCATGCAGGGCTGCCAAGCAGGATAGAACGTCGGCGTACATGGCATCGGTGCCATCTCCCGTCAACGAGGTAGGAAACCTCACATCTGCACAGAATGTTTACCAATCTACCCTGATATTGTCAAACACTAAAAAAAACATACCATGACTCGTAAAACTCGTAATCTTAACCATCTCTCAATCAAAACTAGATAGTTCAAATCTCCTCGAAGATCAGTAGGTCGAGTCCAGGAAGTGGAAGGTCGGATGGAAAATATTTCCACGCACACCATCATAAACTTTTATATAGTGCATGATAAACACATTTCCACTCATTCCATCGTGACCAGTTGCTCTGGGAAGAAGACGACCGGAACGCGAGTAGGGAAATGATTCCGCTCTATTCAGGTATCGGCCCGCCCGGACCGTTGATTAGCCGACTGAGTACACAAATCAGATTTATTGCAGCCCCAGGCAAAGTCCAAGTTGAAAAAAGCCTTATTCCCACAGCCTTTGTAAAGCTGAAATTTTCAGAGAAATTTGCAAACTCAAAAATTGCCCCCTATAACCCCTCCATCGACTGGTCCCAGTATCTCTATGAAGGCAGCTTTTTGAGGGTTGACATCACAGCTGCCGTTGCCTCAAATAAAGTTCAAGATAATATCCAATATAGTTCTTACACCTCAACAAGCTGTACTATTCGAACTTCACACTGCAAAAAAATCTTAGTGTGATAGATGTCATGTTCAAACATGATGAAACCAAAAAAAACTATAGCAGGATATTGATTAGACCCACTAGGTAAAAAAAAGTAGTTTATCAGTCTATCCCTACCCTGAATTGACCGAGAATATCACCTCAAGTGTGTTGTATTTAGATAGACAAAAGAACTCAGTGTAAACACGCGAGTCTTACCTCAACTACCTATTTATCTATCTATCCAAAGCGAAACATCTGATCTACATCAAACATCAAGACATGATACAAAACCTAGTTTAGTTTTAGTGTGGCACTCAGAAACTCAAGGCCCACCTGGGGTTATTCACACTTGGAGCAAAGAAGGAAGGATACACCCTTCTCCCTGATCTAAAGGTGTGCGCGTGTGCGGAGGAGGGGGCTAGGGTTAAAGATCATCAATCTTTGATGGACCCTAAAATAAAAACCCCAACCCTTCAAGGGGAAGGACGAAAAAAAAACAGGCAAATCCATTCAAGTGGTAGCACATGTGATCGCAAACCCAAACAAGTTCGCTAAAACAATCCCAAGAATCCATCTGAAATCCACCCACGCCCTTGACGGAGACATCACATCAACCACGTCAAAGAAAAAATTTCGAAAAAAACTTCTTAGAACTCTAAACTTGGAGCCAAGCTCTTCTAGTCTGATCCTCCGGATTTACGCACTTCAGGGTTAGATTATATGTAACGATTATTAAATCATGTTTCTCGCGGAGCTGGTAGAAAAATCACGCCTGCCGGTTGTCTACGCATTACAAAAATGTGACATTGTATATACCTCAGATAGGCTCACAAGCATTACTACACTAAATTGACACACAAAAAAATATCGAAACAGGACCCAATGAAACTTACACATATTCACACAGGCAACTGGTATTGCCGAAAGGGTATATCGACGTGAGTAAGCTATATGACCGTCAAAGAGGAGATAGTGGTTTATCTGGTTGGCGACCTCGTAATCTCTTGATAAATCAGAACTACCAATCCGTGAGTCAGCACTGTCGACAGAGAGTTGAGATCATTGATACCTTTCAATTGCTCTTTCTTCAAGGGTTCACCATTGTCAAAATCGAAAAACGACGGATCAAGTGGAGCAGCGTCAGGCTCGTCTTGGGGATCATGATAAGGCTATGTTATCATGAGTCAAGATCCAATGAAGGTACAAGATGCAGCATACTGCCAAGTAAGGATGCTGGAGCGCCTCTTCTACTGTAATGCGGCGTTTGGGACTGAAGGTGAGGCATTTTTCCATCAGATCGACAGCGAGGGGATTTGCCTTTGTGAACACATCTCGGAAATTGACTCGCTTCCTGAATGGGAGCGCACGTAGGTATTCTCTAGACCGAGCAGATGAGATAGCATAGAAATCATCGATCGAGGGCGTGCCAAGGGTATCAAGGATGAGAGACAGTTGATGATGATCTTATGTATAAAATATTAATGAGATCAGATGACAGGCTTAGCTCCAAAGATACTTACAGTCTCGACCGGGGAAGAGGGGTTTGCCGCTTAACATCTCGGCAAGTACACATCCTACTGACCACATATCAATAGCACGGGTATATTGTTTGAACGTGAGCATGACTTCTGGCGCTCGATACCATCTATTCTCAACTTGAACAGGCGTACAATGCGGGGAACGGAGCAAGCATACCGAGTAGCAACATATTCTGTCATGAACGTATTGTCATTAGCAAGGTTTGGAGGCGGACGCGCCGAGCGAGCGAGGCCGAAATCGCATATCTTGGGACAATGAGCGCGAACTACGACAGACAAGAATAAAGGAGGACCTTGAGATCGCAATTCGCGTTCAAGAGAAGATTCGAAGGCTTGAGATCACGATGAAGAACATCGGCAGAGTGGAGGGCTTTGAGGGCTCGAAGCGTCTTGGGTAAATTGGATCAGGGTGTCGGCCGAGCGGGGCAGGTTGACGACTGACCTGGTATATAAAGTATTGGCAATGGTCATCGCTCAGCTCCTGGGTACGGATAACACGATGAAGGTCAGTCTCCATGAGCTCCTGGACAAGGTAAACCTCGGTGAACTGGTATATATTGCGGGGCTTGAGGATATCGAGGATAGAGATGATGTTTTCGTGATGAAAGTGTCTGAGGAGTTTTATTTCACGGAGAGTTCGGAGACAGAACATAGTGTGGTCGAAGGGGGTGATGCGTTTGATAGCGACTTTGCGTTGAGTGAGCATGTGGGTTGCGGAGCTGGAGATGATCAGCGGTGAGTTGTAGTGGAGGAATACAAAGGAGTAGAACATGCCAAACAACGCCGTAGGCACCTTCGCCAATGACCTCGGCCGGCTGGTAGCCGGCGTCGAGGAGCGACTGGCGCATGTGGTCATCCATCGGAATGGTCGACTTGTCTTGCGGCCCTGCTGCTTTATATCACTCCCGAGTGTAACTGTCACGCTTTCCCGAGTATACTGCGTTAGATCCCGAGCCAATCGGATCACTTCGCCGTCGTCATCCCCATTCCAACTAATAATTTCTTTTTGATGAATCCCGCCTCTTATTGTCGACTACATTTCCGGCCACATGGTCGCTTTTTATCCTTCCAAATGAGGACCTTTTTTCCATTTCATCTCAAAATTTACGCTTGAGTCATTATCATTCACACTGGTTCTTTCTACTTGTTATGGATCCCGTGTACGCAGGATCCGGAACAAGCTAGCATTTTTAAACGGTCACATCATTGTGCGATCATCTTTTGAACCTCCGTTCAACTTCTTCCGCCGATGGCATACTGTCGGCCGTCCCGGCCCGCTCAACACACATTGCTGCTGCTCTCGTCGCCACCGTCAGAAGACTTACAACATCTGTCTCCCGTACTTTTTTTTGATCCAGGTTCATAAGTTCTGCAACAAAGTAACCAGTAAATGTATCCCCCGCACCTGTCGTGTCCACTGCCGGGCCCTGCAGCGGCGTAGCTGGCACAAATACGACTTGCAGGCCGGGAATCGAAGCTAATACACCCTTGGGTCCCAACGTACACACGATTCGCGTTCTGGCAAGAGCACTTTGTTGGGTTAATTCTCCTAAAGTCTGGGCGATATCCTCCGGAGGATTCTGTTGTACCAACGATGCGTGTAGATCTCGTGCTTCCAAGTGGTTGACGATCAACCAGTCGACTTTGTTCCACGGGAATCGAGCTATTTCATCGTCTTTCAACATGGGTGAAGGATTAAAAATGGTCGTCAGTCCGTTGGCCGACTCAAGTGCCTTGATGGTCGATTTGAGTGTGATTTCGTTTTGTAAAAGAAGATGAGTTGTCCCTGTGGGCCATGGTTTCTCCTCGTCTTCAATCATTTCGCTGTGGTTTGCTCCGTTAAATAGAACTGCCATCGGTTAATGTCATCTTCCCTTTTAAACATGTTCACATTTTACGTACCGATACTGTTTTCACCATCGTCAGCAACCTGAATGATAGCCCTCCCAGTCGCTTTCACCTACGAA
>Ga0153976_1000799_pt1 | contig 11007 bp, 14 predicted proteins | sample TSGA060MetaG_FD_104717 | JGI IMG/M metagenome (GOLD analysis project Ga0153976, IMG submission 104717) | Attine ant fungus gardens microbial communities from Georgia, USA - TSGA060 MetaG | ecosystem: Host-associated > Fungi > Mycelium > Unclassified | place: USA: Georgia, Yuchi Wildlife... | reverse complement strand
GCCAAACATTCTGGGCAGATAGCCTCCCTCGACAAGACAGGGCATGGGTGATTATCCCGTCTGGTCGAACTTCCTGGGTAATTAACATTTCGGTGTCCTACACCACTGATTTAATTTATCGGCGGCAGGGTCTTGATTGGCATGGCCCTTCTGCTGCTGACGCTTTCACCGCTGTGACGGCTCTGTACGATGTCCTATGCGAAAGATTCTTGAACTGGGTTTATCCTCGAGATACGAAGGTTACCGTCATGGGTCACTCGAATGGAGGACAAGGAGCATGGTACATAGCAAGTAGATGGCCGGACAGGGTGAAAGCTGGTACGTTGGACAATCTATCTTTGAGATGTCGATAAAGATGACACTGGAATGTAGTCATAGCTGCCGCTGGATACATCAAGTCACAGGCATATGTTCCATGGACAATGTCAAGGTATCGTGACCCATGCTGTGCGGTGCCGATGCTTACCAGCCCTTTGGCAGGTTCGCGCACTTCATTGACCCAGCGCTCCGAGCTGTTCTCGAAACATCGCTCCTACCAGACGACAATGATCTATTCCTTTCTAACCTCGCGCACACGCCTGTACTTGCAATACATGGGTGCGTCTGGCGATAGTTCCTTTGTATCGAAGCTGTATTCGAAGCCATTGGTCAGTGGTGATGATGATAACGTCCCGCCGTGGCATACTCGTAAGGCGGTAAGCGTGCTCAGGGAGTGGAATCCGGATGCAGATGTCACGTATGTACTGACACTTGTCTTTCGCCCCGCAAGCCACTCACTTGTTCTGCAGGTACGTTGAAGAGCCCGGTCAACCTCACTGGTGGTTCGAGGTGCTTAAGAACACTCGTGTTCAGGCGTTTCTTGATCGTGTTCACTGTGTTTCGTACAACGCACCGAAGGCGAAGTGTCGTAAATTCACTCTTACTGTTGCTGTTCCTGCGGAGAGCGGGCCGATGCGGGGTTGGCGAGTACTCGCCCTCGAAGTGCCTGGGAGGTCAGTGATATTGTTCCCCCATTTTTCATGATAAGACATTTGTTATAGGCTTGCACGTTTGGAAGTATGCGATGATGAAGAAGGAAGAATAAACGTCAAAGCCTCGAATATCAGTGTTGTTTCTATCGACCTAAGCAAGGTTTCCGTCAATAAACTTGTGATCAGCGGTCACAATGTCTCAGTCCTGCACGCTAATAGGGACGCCGGAACGCTCTGGTTTGAGCGAGTCACTAACGACGGCTCAGCCTGTTGGAAGGTGACGTCCTCCCGTACGTCTTGATATCTTCTTTGTATTCACGTTTCGTTGAGATAGGCAGTAGAGTCATATGCAGAGAGCTTCCTACAACCGTATGGTCGTGCGCAAGCTGTCCTCAGCGCAGACGGAGACATCGAAATCGTGATCCCGTCGCTGGATCACTCCCTCGAACTGTCTGCAGCCTTGCGGATCGCTCACAACCTACGAACGTTCCATTCGCTTGATGCGCGAATATCTTCTGCAAAGGAAGCAGGAAATGACCGGGCATGCGGTGGTAACATGATCGTTATCGGTTGCGCAGACTCTTTACTCGTCAAAGATCTGTTGGAGCACAGTCAGAGCGATTGGTCCTACGAAGGAGGAGTTTGGGTTTTGAACGACAGGAAATTTGACTGCCCTTCTTCTGGTGGGTATGGGAGGTGGTGTGCCAGAGATATGCTGAATATTTGCCTTGCAGGTTTGCTTTTCCTCGCCAAGAAGGCCTCTACTTCAAACGTAGTGCTTTTCCTGCAATCAACTGATCCTGAAGGACTTGAGCGTGTGCTACGGTTATTCCCCATCCGCACAGGTATCACGGTACCTGACTGGTTAGTAGTTGACGGGAAAGCAGATAGGATCGGGGCAGCTGGCGTTGAGGGAGCTGGGTGAGTCCTTTTTCTTGTATTGTGGGACTCTTTGCTTATATTGTTACATTGAGTGTCTGGGGCTCAGCTCTCAGGTCAAATGACGGGAGGTGGGGATTCAGCGCTTGCATGTCATGGCTTAATTAGCATGGAGGGCCTACAAGTGTACATAGTATTGTATATGTAAGGGACTTTTTAAAGGGTGTTATAAACATCGACAAGCCGAGAGAGCGTCGACAAGGTTGCGCAGCAGGTGTGCTACTATAACCAAAGTTCATGTTACACCTTGTTCAACACTTGAAAACGGTGGAAGGTTGTTACAATACAGTGAGTGCAGTTAGAGAACAAGGAAAAAAAAACCCAAAGAAACAGATATGCGCGACAAATTGTAGGAACAAAGACAAAGCGAGTCTAAGGTTGATAGATAGACCTTGCGACCTGCAAAGTTGATTGAGCAACAGCTTCAGCCGATCAGCAGTTGAAACTCACGCTCTCAAGCAACATGGTGACTTCGGGTGCGACACGAATGAACTCCTTGTTCCAGAACTCGTACTTCGAGTTGCGGAGCAGCTCAATGAAGGTAACCAAAGCACCCCATGGATGAGGACGATGGACGATGAAACGTTCCAGAAGAACTCGTGTCATGACTTCACGGAAGCGATCGTCCTTGACCTCCACGAAGAGGTGGAGAAGTAAAGAGCTGAACCAGTGGGTATGGGCATTGGGATATCGCAAATGGAGAACCATGGAGCTCAGGAGGTGGTGTTGTCCTGCATGTCAGGTCAATCCATATCGTATGAAGTTTCACATTCGCTGGTACTTACCTTCAACATCTAAATTAGTAGCTAGGTACTGTAGAGCAACGACGCCAGGGTCGCTTGCGACAAACACAGAGGAACCACTCCTTGCCTTGGCCTGAGCAACCGACGATACTCCAATGTACATGACAAGGGAGTTCATCAGTGACAGGTTGTACGACTCGGTCGAACCCTCTGGCACACCGGGCAGCCTCAAGCGATCTTTGAGTGTTGTAAGGAATGAAGGGGTCCCACGATTAAGGAGGTATTGATCGAGGTTATTGCGGAGGTCGGCACTTTTGAGGCCCGAAGCAAAATCGGATAGAATGGGCGGTATAGGTCCCATTTCGGGAATCGAGTCAAGTTTGGTGTTGCGTAGATGGGGATCAGGAAGGATGATAGACATAGGGAACGCGCTGAGGATGATGTTGCGAAGCTGAATGCAACGTGGAGGAATGACATCGCAGAGACTAAAGTAGTATTCGCTAAGGAACTCCGGGAAGTCATGAAGGAGGACAAGGAGAAGTCGGAGGGACCCGCGATATAAATCACGAGATGCAAGTTGAAGATCAGCCTCTTTCAAAAAGGGAGCCAGGAACTTAAAGAGGGAAAGAAGAAGCTTGTGGAACGCGGACCAGCCCTGACGGAATTGTTAACAAAAGTCCTTGAAGATTAGCACGCGGGGTCTCACCTCACGGTTCTCAGATAACAGTAGTTTCGGCATGAAAAGCCTATGCGAAATCAGACAGAGCCAAGAGAATGCAAACCCAGGGAAGTAGGTGGGTTGCAAAGAACTGAATGTGTCGCTGCGAAGTTGTGTGAGCGACAACAAAACTATAACGTTGAAAGATATGATTTACCTGATGGCGATCAGCAAGTGGAAATAAGCTGAGCCCAGGTGTTCCGCGATGGAGTGCAGGTCAGAAATGAGACTGGAGAAGAATCTGAAGAATGGCTTCTGTTGGAAGAGAACACCTTGTTCTTCGTGCATGTTCGCGAAAACGAGGACGAAAATCGACAAAATTTTGGTGAGATAATGAACTTTCGCCTGGTCGTTGTCGATTCCAGAAGCGTCACCATGATACTTGATGATATAGACGATCAGCCTTGACATCGCGTCAAGGGCCTGGAAAGCATAGTCGAACTCTCCAGCTGCCATGCACTTGATATAGCTATTCACGCTCGCCTCCGCACACACACGGAAGAAGAATGAAGAGATGTCCTCAACCTTCAAAATTCCCTGCTTCGTCAGCTGGGAGATGAAAGGGACGAACGCTTTCTCCGGAGTATGAGATCTCTGGAAGATCGTAACCCATTGCTGGAACCAGATGAACAACTTTTCTCTGAGCTGCTCGGTCTCTGGCTTGACTGACGGCTGGCGAATCACCATGCCTTCTGTCGGTAGTGTCACGCTTGGTCTACGAACGCCTCGAAGGTCGTCAAGGAGGCGATTAACCCTGTCGCGCACTAGTTAGCATACCAGCTCATTACATTTGATCGCAACGTACTCTTCATTGGATTTACCGGCTTGTGCCAACTGCGCAAGAACTTCGATGGAGTATGTCAACTGACTTTGAGAAACAACCGGGGGGTCGCTTGACAGACATTCACGAATGAGACCTGCTGCGAAGTTCTGCAAGCTAGGGCGTGGATCAGTAAACAAGTTCTTGGCCAACTGTTGATCTTGAAGCGAAGTGTTGACAAGGCCGCTGCGGAGTAGAGTCACGGTAACGGGGATGTTGAACTTGCGCTAAAGCAGTGTGAGTGGTGAATAGAAAAGACGTACACAGGACTAACCTCATCCTCCGCATAGAGTAACCACGTAATAGCCTCTTTAGCAACATCTTCATACGAGTGGCAAAGCTGGTCTAACAAGGCAACATAAATTTCTCTGCCAAGCTGGGAACTTGTCTTGTACAGCAGCTGAACAATCTTTTGAGACATGAGGAGGGGAGTGCGCTGACGATCAATGGAATTCGCTGCGACAAAAAGGATTTGCCGAACAAGGTGACGAAGATCATGATTAGGAGGAAGGGCAGCCAGAGATTGTATGGGCAACTGGACGATTAAGCCCTCCAGGTCCCTCAAAATCGCCTACACAGAACAGTCAGGGTTTTGGTAATCTCTAAATAAATAAAAAGTGTGCTTACATTAAAGCGTTCCATTGCCTCCTGGTGTGACAGTGCAGCATGAGCAGTAAGAGCTGGCTCCGGGGCGGGCGAGGCGGCATAGAGAGCTGGATTCAGATGTTCGTTGCGAGCATACGACACCGTGGAACTTGGCCGACTCATCGGTGCAACAGTAACACGTTTCGTGTCCAGGGCTAGATTGGGATGGAGCATTAGAACTAGCCGCACCGAGACATTGCTAACAAACACACCAAAGTCCTCATAGACCGCCGCTTGGTGGGGTTGCAGGCCTGTCGGCTTGATGCGCAGAGGATCCGGAAGACCAGTGGAGAAGTTCGAGGGCGGGGCTGCAGGATCCCAAAATGCCTGCCCACTGCGAACCTGTGGGTAAGGAAGTCAGCACTATTCTAGTGATATGCCAAACAACCTGCCTCGCGGTACCGACGACGAGCCTCATACGAGGTTACAAAACCCTCATCTACATCAGTCACAGCTCGCTCCATGGCAGCTTTTTCGATCGCTGCACAGGCAATGTCCACATTATCTTGCACAAGAATAGCCAGGACTTGCTCAGATATCGTTTGCTTTAATGCTATAAGCAATGCCCCGCACACTACAAGCATTAACCACTTACTTCGCTGAACCCATGATCCACCAGAGAAGAACGTAGATGGCCACCAAGGTTACTCTTCAAAGGCTCCTTACAGGTGACCAGTGCAAGACTCCCGGCAAGCTTCTGCGCCATCAGGTGCCCAGCCTTACGCAGCTTCTCCTCACTAGGCTCTGTCGCGAAGTCCTTGGCGACAAGTTCGCGGGTCGAGATGCCAGCGATTGTCACAGACCTTTCAACAACCGGGACAATGATCTGGGAGAACATTTTACCTCAAATTGATGCAGCAGGAAACAAACATAAAGTCACTTACCTCCCGAACAGCACGGTCGACAGCAAGCTGCACTGCACGCTTGAAGGAATGGTTCACGTTGTAAGGCGCAAGCTGCGTGCTGACCACGACGCTCGTGGCGAGACTCGAGAGAATCGATTCAATATGGGCCCCTACAGCCCGTTGAGGCTCAGCTGCAGACGTAGGTCCAATCGGCATGACCTGAGAATCACCCTGCATATGAGTGGGGTCGAACCCGTTCATAGGCATGGAGTCGATATCGGTAACATATTCGGGAATGGCAGGTCCTGTGTCGCCAGCAGAGCTCCTGCTGCGCACAATAGTCGTAGCCTCGACGGTGTCGAGGTCGATGTCGAGGCCCTTGCACAGCATCTCGATCTCAAACTTCAAGTTCAACTTGATGTCAGCATAATGATACAACTCAGCCAGTAGGCTGATGACTGCCATCAGCCAAGGGTTAGGTGGCTTGAAGACCTTGGATTTGGAGCAAGGCTCAAGAGTTTTGCAAACGAATGGGATAGCCACGATGAGGCGCCCGTGATCGTAGCCCTCAATGAGAAGGTCCTTGAAGGAAAGGTTCTTGTGACGGATCGGCTTGTCGCGAGCAAGCGTGATGGTCCCAAGCCACGACGCTATGTTCTTCAGGACCAAACGCTCCGAGGTTACCTGCATCGTCTTCTCGCTGTTCAACACTGCTGCTGCTTTGACCAAAGTCTCCTGCAGGATGAACTTGGACAAAACCTGTTTGTCGAGGGCATCGAGAAACCGGAGATACAGCTGGTGATTATTGGGCTCGATGCTGATGCGTTGGTCCACAAGATAGTTAGCAAACCACCTCGCAAAGGCGTCATCGAACTGCTCCTTCATCTCCGATAACTTGGCATCAAAGTTATTGGGCGCGAGGTTGTTTACTATGAACAAAACCTTGTCCGAGAGCTCCTCCGGAGGTTCGAGGATCTCTACATCAAGCTTGTCAGGACGGATGGCGGTGAACACAGGCGCAGGTTCGGCAGTAAGACCAGTAGAGATACCACGCATATCAGCATTGCTGCGCGATCCGTCACCACCAGCAGCGATGGCACGGTGAATGACCGCCGCTAAATCGGGGCGAACCTCCATAAGGTGAGGAATTCTGAGCAGGGCTTGACACAGAGGCTGCCACTCAGCAAGACGAGTTTCGAAGCGAGAAAGAGCTTGAAGACCAAACTTGAAAAGGTTGGTCTCGGGGGGGCAGTTAAGGGCATCAACAACGTAACGTATAGCAATGCCAAGAGGAATGGAATCGATCAGTTCGTGATGAATGATGGAGCCAAATAAATAACCGGTCATGGCAAGTTCGCGAGCGGGGTAGTAAGATTGGAAGAATTTATATTCGTCGAAAAGGAAGTGAAGCATGCAGGAGAAGATTTCGTGGTCACGAGTATCGGTTGAAATTTTGCTGCGTTGGAGAAGGGCGATGACTTCATCGATAGACGTCTGTTCGTCATACATATGCTTGTAAATGGCATCCACTTCACCCTCAATCTCTGCTGAGTAACTGACGACAGATAATCCAGGTTCAGTATCGCTGCCGGGCATGAGACCCATCAGACGAGGGTGAACCTGCAAACAGGAGTTGCGAACTTCGAGGCAGTAATCGATGTCCTCCCGGGGCATTTTGGCAGAGCTATTGGGATAATTAGCGAAAAGAAAGCGAAAGAAATGCGCGATCGGCAATACAATTACTTACTTATTACGGAGAGTACGGAGGAAAATGGTAATGGTGTGGGGACTCAGGGATAGCGTGCGACTATCAATGGCAGGATCAGACATCCTTGCCACCTTCTCGCTATCCATCTTGACTTCCAAAAATGCGACCATGGCGCGTAAAAACTCCGCTCCGTGTGTGGTAACATTATCGGCCAACCACTTGTCAAGGTTTAGGTACTCTCGACGCGAAGCCAGCGAGGCGACATCTAGGGCAAATGTGAAAGGCCGGACCTCGAGCAAGTTCTCCAGAATCTGGTCCCATTTATAATCATCATGAGCGCCTTGAGGCTCACTTTGGCTTACCTTGAGGTCCTGAGCTACGTCCAGGATCCTCGAGATATTGAGAGGATTTTCCTCATAGAAGTCGCGGAAAGCGTCAGTCAGATAGGTTGGCTCGATCTGCCACAGACGCATGAAGACCAGCTGGTGGTTAGGATGTCCGGCGAGGAACATAGCCAGAAGTTTGCGAGAGTATTCCACGCGTATGTCATTCCATGTTGCATCCTTGTGGCCATTGAGGAAAACGTGTACATGACGACAGAGGAAAAGCTTACCGGTACTTGTAACAAACCCATTTGTACCAGCTCCGCGCTGATTTTAAGTGCCTTGTCGAGCATATCCCTGACGCACGAACGAATTTCGGCACTGTCCGAGTCCGCAAGTCTTACGAGAACCTCGAAGACATCCAGTGAATTCCAAGTGTGACTCTGTACGTTGGCTGCGAGTGACTTGATTGTGGGGCTAGCAAGTGCAACGTCATCCACTGTAACGATCCGCCTGCCTGGTAAGGACACAAAATTGAAAGTATCGGCAGGTAGTGAAAGCAACGCATCAAGAAGTTTTAGTTGGTACATTGAATTCGTCCATGTCCCCCAGAAACCGGTCACTGCGTGAGGCTCCGCGTCACGTGGGCAGTTAAGTAGAATGGCAATCAGAAGCTTCAAAGTAGCGGTATCGACTCCATGACGATCAGGTAGATCGAATGCCTTAATGACGTTCGCCCAATTCAAGGTCGTGTGCTGTCCACGCACGTGAGGAAATGAAAACATTGATCGGGTAAACACTTACGAAGCTGCTCAAAGCCCTCACCAAAGCTCCGACGTCACACAAGATTGTCCCTTCCGCGGCCAGTCGAGCCAAACTGGATATGATCTCCACCAATTGACCATCCCGAGGAGGGGAGTCGTCTGAAATCCCAAAGCGTTGAAGCAGAGCGCAAACCGTTTCCACGTCACTTGTGATTTCCGGGCCTAACTGGATCAGCGTCTGAACGAGGGAAGTCCCGGGAGGTAAGCTGCGCAACAGGGTTTGGATTAATAATGTACAAAAGTGGTAAAGGCATGCCCTGACCTCAATGTTGGGAAAATACGTTGTAGAATAGGAGCGACGATTTCAGGCCCATATTTTGCCTGCGCAGCTGCAATAAGCGCTTGACGTTGCGTGAGGTCTAGGACGGGCGCTTCAGAGATGGACTCGGAAAGAAGGTTTGACATGAGTTTGGCAACTTGCTGAGGGGAAAGATCAGCATGGTCGAATGAGGGGTGCTGGCAAAGAGCCAGTACTGCATTTTCAAAGTCGTGTCGTATGAGATTCATTGCTTGAGCAGAAAGTTCCTTCCTTGCGGGTGAAGATACGATGGCCGAGGCAAGAACAAGCCTCTCCAAAGGACGTAAAGCAACGCGATCAGCGAATCGGATGAGATCGAAGTGCCTGAATGCGTCCCCTTCGCCCTTGTCTATGCCCTCACGAAAACGGTCAGCAAGAAAAGGGTCACGCGCAAGTCGCTGAGTTTCTTGGACGAGAAGTCGAAAAGTCAACGCAGTGGAAGTATCAAAAGCAGATGGGAGAGCTGAAGATGCTAGCCTGCCTTGAGAATGAACGATCAGACGACGGATGAAATGGAGGTATGTGTCAAGTCCGTGCTGCTCAGAAAGCTAATAGATAATTTGCAAGTAAGATAAGAGTGATACAGAGATACAATTACAGAAAATAAGACTTACCGAACGTATTTCGAGCTGGTTGCGGTCGAAATTGTCCTCTGTAAGGGTAGAAAGAAGGAAAACGATTTGAGCCTTGACTATGGTGTGTATATTGGCGTTTGGAGGATTATCCATCGCCGAAGACCTGGTTGCAGTCTCCGGACGTCGCGAGACGATCCCACCAGTGAACGCCGTTTTGGAGAAGAAAGTAAGAGAGTAGAGAACAAAACACGTAGGCCGAGTCCAACACCAGCCTAGCTAGTGGCAAGTTCGTCCTTGAAGTTCTTCCTAAACTCACAAATGGGGGTCGTAACTTTTAAAACTCCGATTCAACCATACTTTTCACCCCCCCCCCCTGTCGCATGGCCTGAGAGTTATCAGTACACGTGGTCACTGGAACTAATTATAGGTTGTCTTAAGCAGCATTACGATTGACCTCAGTGAAGCATGCAACCTTGTACGGTAACTTACTTGCTTTTCAAGATCCAGGTTGCATTTCACTCCCAACTTCAGAAGTGTACCAGCATTCATTCACCTCAAACTTTGAAAGATAACGAGCCTCGGCCGCCGGTTAGGTGCTGTAGCTTAATATTATCCCATGTGCTCAGTGGCAGGGTCAGAAATACTCTTACTTGCAGTAAAATTACTGCATGAATAACGGAAATCCTGTGGGTATTCACAAGTGGGCTATACCACTATCAAAAGCATTTGGCAGGACATGCACGTGCGGCAATCTAACTTGAATGAATTCGTAAATATTATATAATCATCGGCTTTTATCTTCTGCAACCGGTAATGTGCTAAATCCCGGTCATGGTGATAAGTACGATGCGGGGAGGTAAGCGCGGGTAATTTCCCTCTCTGCTCAGTGCTGCTTCAATGTCAGGCTCTCAGTGGTTCCCCAGTGTGTTAGGTTCATTGGCGATTTTCTCTTTCTACTGAATTGGAGTCTCATTTAGTTCAGATCTGCGTCGGCCCCGTTTCATCGTGATATGAACGTCCCGTCGGCACAATCCCTTCGTTCGAAAGCAATGGCTATAAGATCAAGGGTTAGGAGTCGCATTGCATCGCGCTCTCATGCAGCTCATGAAATATATAGGCACTCTGTCTCGTGTGTACGTGTTCTCTGTTGAATCGAGTTTTAACGTGGTTGAAGAATGCAGAATTGCTGGTACTACTTGTGCCATTCCGATGAGCACGCAGTTTTCTCACGGTGTCTGGGCTTCGTCTCCGTGGCTTTTTTGAATTTTAATTGACTCTTATGACTTTAGCTGTCCTCCTGGTTCCGGAAAGCTGGATTCCAGGAAGTCATTCAGGTTGGCTTGGTTCCATTTCACTAACGTTCCTGACCTCTTCAAACCCAAGAGATTTGAACTCACAAATCCGTTCTCGTCTGAAAACCGGCCCGCTGTTGATCCGTTGTCATAGACTTTCGTTCCTTCCCTTTTTACACTAAGGAAGGTGATCGGCGGGCAGGAATACATGCCGTGATCCGACTTACGAGTGACTTTCTGGAATATCTAATCTCTTGGTCGAATCTCATGGGTCCCATTTTTTCACATATAGTGCAGGAAGTATGC
>Ga0153976_1000796_pt1 | contig 11031 bp, 10 predicted proteins | sample TSGA060MetaG_FD_104717 | JGI IMG/M metagenome (GOLD analysis project Ga0153976, IMG submission 104717) | Attine ant fungus gardens microbial communities from Georgia, USA - TSGA060 MetaG | ecosystem: Host-associated > Fungi > Mycelium > Unclassified | place: USA: Georgia, Yuchi Wildlife... | reverse complement strand
CTGGCGGAAGGGTGCTGTGAGGACGGAGATAATGTAGAATCCTTGTTGATCAACGACGATTGATGAGATCGGATCCCAGGTGAAACTTGACCACCACTATCAACGCCAACTATTCCAACTAAACCCTCTTTCAAAGTCGATTTTTGCTGCATTTGAGAGTAGGAAGATGTCTCGGGTATTTGTATCTGCCGCCTAAGATCGGAGGATGGACTATTATGGGAGGAAAGGCCAGATAGGGATTGGTGGTCTGAAACCAAAGGGGCGGTGGTACTAGAATTACTGTTAGTCAAAATGAATGAATTGAGTCTACCAAATTCAAATAATTTAGTCTGTTCTTGAACGGATCCAAGGTCCGTCTCATCTTCATCCTCGTCATACAACAAATTTCCATCCTCATCTCTTTCTGAGTCTTCTTTCACCTCGTCATCACCGCCATCACCTTCGCTGCCAGGATACGAAAATTCGCCCATACGTCGTCGTTGGGGGACAAGATTTGAAGAAACTCGAGGTTTCGGGCCCACAGTGGAGGTTACGAATGTAGCGTCATGTCTAGGACTAGGAACAGGTGAACCAACTGGGTTGACGATATATCTGCTGGCTTCATCTGGTAGTGCTATCCGGGAGACATGAGAATCAGCCTGAGATTCAGAAACAACTGGCGAACTGGGAGCTTGCGACTGTAAAGCAGTAATTTCTGGTACGGCAGATGATATGGTATCAGACAACACAGCAGGCGCACTTGGCTGCTGAGGTGGATTGTAGTGGTCTATGGAGACCATGGGGATGGGATTACCCGATGAAACGCTGCTGCTACTCTCGATGGGGTTGTGATAATGTGTATCTACAGCAACGGAGGCTGATTCCTCTGGACTAAGTGTCCTTGAAGAGACTGCTACCGGCATGGACTGAGATTCCGGGCGTTGTGAAACGATGAGGCAAGTGAGAGTTGGCTTTTGACGCTTTGAAGTGATGGGAGAGCCAGGTGAAGCAACAAAAGGAGGCGCATTCGCATGAGGGGTTGACATAGAGGCTAAGCTAGCGTTACTTTGGAGTGAATTGTCAATGGTCCGTTGAGACAGTGGCTCGTGGGGGTGAGAAGTGCGCGAATTAAATAACTGCAATCGTGGTTTTTCTGCATATAGAGTCAACTAATAATCTGGAAAGGCACGAGGAGCTAACCATTATCGTCTGATGAATGGTGGCGTGAAACTGTGAATCGTGTATTTGTCGAGGCATCGGCTGCATCGATGATGGATGTTACGGTCCGATCGCTGGACTTCACAAGCGTGTCTGTGATCCCTTCAAGAGCGAGCACCTTGTTCTTGTACGAGTCACGTTCTGCTCTGACCCTCTCAAGTTCCTTGAGAATCTGGTTGTAGCCCGACCGCTGCTTTTCAATGATCTTCCATAGCTGAGCATTCTGAGAGACAGAATTATTTCTGTCGTTGACGGCCTGATCCAGTGCAGCACTTTTGGGATCTTGGGCAGCTTCGTGGTTTCTGAGTAGGACATCGACTGAGATGACCTGAGAAGATGAAAGAGAAGTAGATCCCGTTGTCTGAAAACTGGACTGGGAGTCCGACGCAGAGGTGAAGGGTCTGTGGGAGCCTTTTTTGTCTTTATGACTAGCCATCTGGGGAAATTTGTCTTTTTCGCGGGAGGGTGTGGCTGAGGCCATGTAGAACCAAATTGCAATTAAATCTGCTGACAACACCCCATCATATCTAACACGTGACATTCCGCTAATATCCTTATCTTGACTCCTCTCTTATATACATTACTTTTGGACTATCTTCCACCTCAGGCGTCTTTCACAGTTCTTACTCGCCCTGTTTTTCTCTTTCATTTTGAGCTCCCGTATTTACTTATTGGCTATGCTTGTCAAAGTCTTCAAGTCACTTGTTATGTCACCATCATCAAGACGTCCACTACCACTAAATTCTTTTACTCATTTTCCAAGCGCCAGTGGCAGCAATGGAATTTTGGCAACATTTTCTCCTATAGCCAGGAGATGCCTTAGTATGGATCTCCGTCAAGAATCCCGCAACGAGGTTCAGCAGCAGAAAATCGCCCCTGAGCATGCCGTCATTTCGACGTTTGATTTATTTAGCATTGGAGGTTTGCCTCACTCTCTATATTCGATATTACTGAGAGATTGAAGCTTATGATATAGTCGGTCCATCCTCGTCGCATACTGTCGGTCCTATGCGTGCTGCCAGGATTTTCATCATGGACTTGAAAGAACTCAATCTGCTGGCAAAGGTATCCGTACTCACTCCCTGAGTCCTGGTAATACATTGAACAGTGAACTGGTTGAAAGGTGGCCACTGTCAAGATAAACCTGTTAGTCACCTTTCATAGTATCTGGTTTCCTTGCTGACACGGTCTCTGACTGCAGATATGGATCATTAGCTGCGACTGGTAAAACTTCCTTAACTATATTGTTAAGACTCGAAAGGATTGATTTTGAACGAAATCTCTGTTTTATTAACATGTTGGACTTGTGCCAACGCAAAACAGGAAAAGGGTGTGCATTGCTTTCCGTAACACACATACCATGCCCCTTCTCACCCCGTTCTATATAGGCATCATACTCCACAGGCCATCCTCTTAGGTCTTGAAGGTGAATCCATCACTTCCGGATCACGCGATAAGTACCGGTCTGACCATCCTGCCGCCCCTAAAAATATGTCACCATCCGCAGGTTCCGATCCAGAAACGGTAGATACAGGAACTATTCCGTCACGATACACCGACATCCTCCAAACTAAAAAATTGATGCTAGGCGGTACTCACAGGATTCACTACGATATGGACCGAGATATGCTGTGGCGCTACGATATCGTATTGAAAACTCATCCTAATGGAATGAGATTCAGTGTGTTTGATGAAAGTGGGGGTCTATTGGCTACAAATGAGTATTTTAGCGTCGGAGGTGGATTTGTCGTTAATGAGAAGACTGAAGGTGGGTTTATGCGAGTAAGTGAGGAACTTAATTTCTGATTGATTCTGGGCTTGTGCATATAGTCGACGAGAATCTGTTCTATAAAGGGGTTGACAAGAAAACTGTTCACGGAGCTAGGTTACACCAAAGTCATTTGCCTAGCGATTCTTCATTGGGTACTTTTCTGATCGCATAAAATCCAAGGCTACAACATTAACATCAGCAGTGTGTCCCTCTAGTTTTACCTTCTCCGATGTCCAAACCTCAATACGGTTCTCAAATGATATAGACCAATAGTGGGGTCTCTAAACCAATTATAGAAGACAATATACAGTATGCCAACAACCTAGAACCGCCATACCCATTCGATACAGGTGCCAGTCTTCTCGCTCTCACTGAGAAATATAATGTGAGTAAAGTATTGAAACTTAATCAGGTCACTTTGCTGACATAAACCCTTTGCTCAAATTTATTCTTGACTCTCTGAATAGCTAAGCATAGCGCAGATCGTGCACGACAATGAGGTGAGTCGTAGAATATGAAATTTGCACCCACTAGCACCAAACATGTACATATGAGGTATGCTGATGTTATTTGATCCACAGAAATTTTTTGGTTATACAGAGGAAGAGGTTCACAAGAAAGTATGTATGCATCTCATAATATCAGGACTTAATCAGATGCCCTGTTCTTGAATAGCTGATGAAAATCTGGCAAATCATGGATGGATGTATTCGAGCAGGTGTTTCCTCGACAGAACGTATACTTCCTGGACGACTTAAATTAAGAAGAAGAGCACCAGTACTGTATAGACGATTGATGCGTGGGTGAGTATAGTATATTCTATTCTGAGTCCTGTCTATTTTTTCCACCCGAACCCTTCTTGCTGCACGACTGGTTCATTCATCAAGCTGTAAGCTTCAACGAGCACCATATCCATTTCTACTTCCTGTTTTTCTGGTTCATCTTTCTTCTCCGCACTGTGATTCAGACATTCTCCTCTGCCAAATCTTGGCTCTGGTTTCTCAACAATATTTATTGTCAAATATTGTTTTATACGGATTATGCTTTTTTCCTGCTTTTTTTCAGAACTCTGATCGAGATACTTCTCTCCCACACCTGAAGACATTTGACCATTCTTCCTGCCACACTTCTCCTGCCCCACTTCTCCTGCCCTAATAGTCGTATCAAAAAGTGTTTAGATGCATCTACGAACTGATGATGATGACAATGAAATGCGTCACCTTGTCCTTTGTCCTTTGCTCTTTACTCACCTGAGCCCTGAGTCTTGAATGTTCCTGTGCAGGCTCTTGGACGCTGATGATCACTGATCATTTTTTCTGTCTTTCCATGCTTTCTCATTGCAGCTCATGACGTGTTCTTGTTATGACACACGCTGACCAATCCCTATATTGGTATAGATTTTATCCTGGAGTTACTTCCTCGTCCGATATACCGGCTATAGGTCCAGGATATGGTCTGGTGGCTGATGCTTTCTCCGGCCTACGCTTTGATCCCAAGCTGCCAACACCATCAACGACGTCTACAGCAGTCTCAGAGGAAACCCATAAGAGTTTTTATGAGCTTGATGAAGAGCAAGATTTGTCTTTCACCAATCTTGAGACGGAACGGAGTCGAGCAGAAAGTCAAGCTGCAATGAGAACAGCAAATTTTGCGAAGTTAAAACGCGTACCCAAGATTGTTGGGTCTGTGAATCATGCTATCATACCTATGCCTCCCGTGAGTCATTTTGTGCTTTTGCATTGCGCTGTCTTCGGCTTGTTGTTAAGTATCCTATCTATGCTGTTTCACTTCACCATCATTACCGACCGGTTTTACATTTTGGTCACTCACTCGCTGATGTTATGTTATCGGGTTACATTCATTGATATCTGATGATCCTGGACATTCCTCTCTTCACTGCTTCCTCAACAATTGTTCTTAAATACCTCGAACTGTTCTCTTACACTCTCGTCGCTCGGTACCGGAACAACATCCAAATTCATCATTCTAGAGAAAGACAGTTATTCCGGCTATGGATTTTTTGTCATGTTACGCTATTGCGGTCAATGAAGTTAACGCTTCCGGAGGGAGAATTGTCACTTCTCCGACGAACGGTGCTGCGGGGGTTATACCTGCCGTTCTGAAATACATCGTCGAGGTGCGTAGCTCCGTCTGTGAATCGACGCACAGGATGTGCTGATTGGTGTCTTGTATCGGAAAACTCGTCATTTTATGCTCGTGGTTTTGACTGCACTTGGACGACCGATATGTTATTGTGGTGCTTATGTGTTTCCGGCTGAATCATAATTGCCTCCGCCATTTTCATCTGATCGATCCGTGATTGATTGGGTGGCTGGTCGTTCCAAGTTTGCCAGTGATGACCCTATCAGGAGTATTGAGACATTCTTGTTGACGGCCGCTGTAAGTGGACTTCTCTTCCTTTCGGTTCTTTTGAATGTATCGTTGTTATGTCGGTTCATTCATGCGCGGCACCTATATCTTTTCACGGCATCCCCAGCTCCTTCCTGCCTCATGCTCCCTTCCTCTCTCCTGCCTGGATCCTGGGTGTCGGTAATCCATGTGCCTCTGTTCTGTTTCCAGCTAGACGGTTTGATATGACCAGTCATACTGTTATTTCCAACTGATGGAGTTTTGATGTTGGAGCATGTTTCTGATACCTTGTTTTCTTCCATCTTATAAAGGCCATTGGGATGCTGTTTAAGCGAGGAAGTACTATCTCTGCTGCAGAGGGCGGCTGTCAGGCAGAAGTTGGCGGTGGGTCATTTTCGTTATTTCCGGTATCTTGATCTTGACTGTGTGCTGTCTGGGTGAATAGTTGCCTGTTCCATGAAAGATGAGCTTTATTGTTCATAAGTTTTAGGACTTCTTTAAACAAAGCCTGGCCAGTGCGGGATTTGCTGCTTGTATGGGTGGTACGCACCTTCAAAAATTTGTGCTGAATATTGACTCAATCATGTTGCCACTTATACAGCCTCGCCAGAGACGGTGCTTCAGGTAGGTTCATCCCACGAGTTTTATTATTCCAGAGATAGCTGAATTGCAACGATTGTTCTTCACTCAGGCGGCTGAAATCGGGATAGGTGAGTATACCTATTAGTGTTCATCTTTACTTGAACTAACTGGAACTCCCTATCTCGTATCCGCGCCTATGCACTCATACAATGTAACATTGGACGACCTATATCAACCTGCCCCTTGGACACACGGGTAACAACAACCTTTTCCTCGGTCTCATACTTTTGTCCGGTAATCGGGTTACCAACCTGGTCCACGAACCTTACATTTCTACCCCCGTCATACTTAGAACACAATCTCGGTCTCACTTGCGACCCTATAGATGGACTAGTCCAGGTGCCTTGTATAGTGCGTGATTCCTTTCCTTGGTAGATGCTGAATTTGACTGTATTTCCACAATCTTCTACGTGGTTCCCATTGGTTCTGTATCTATCTGAATGCATTTACCGGCGTTACACACCAAACTGCATGCTCTCGGGATGTTCTTTAATGTGGTGCATGATTCAATCTTCGTCGATGGATGTCGCATGAATGGACATGGGCTATGGTTTTCGGTGGGGCCTTAGGAAAGAAACAGTTTGGGAGGCAAGTAGACGTTTCTTAGTGCTACTTCCATGGAGCTCACTGTGGTCTTTATTGCAACCTTGCAACCTTGCTTCTTGAACAACGACATGTGTTCTTGTCCCGCTGAATCTGTTGTTTCTGTTACCTTCTTACCTTTTATATACCTCACATGGTTCTCTCGTGGAATATTGGCTTCTGATTTTCAAATTGCGGCCGAACTATTTGACCCGATGGTCCCTGGAACTCTACCTTTGATTTGTATCGTCATTGGTGAAAACAGCTGTGAAAGCAGTCACGGCCGCTCAGCTTGCTATAGCAAGCCTCGGGATTCATAGCGTTACTCTTGACGAAGCTATCGAGGCAATGCAGCTTACGGCGGCAGACATGAGTACCAAATATAAAGAGACGAGCCTTTCTGTAAGCGCTAATTTTCCATTCTTATCGATTTGCTGGACTGCTGATTCCAATAATCCTTTTTCATATTGGCTCAATCTCACTGCATCTCATCAATTTTCGCTGAAACAAAAATAAATCTAGGGACTTGCGGTGGGTCATCATTTCACTAGGTTCGCAATGGGTGCGCCAGGTCAGCATCTGTGCCATGGAGTGCCATGGTCATATAGCCAATGATGATCCTGCCTCAGTTGCAGCACATGCAATAGAATAGTGCATCTTTCAACTATACCCTTGGGTATCTTTTTGTTGCTGACACCCAATTCTTTCCCTGCATTTTGGCAGTGGTGGATCCTGCGCCAATCTGAGACAACTTGATCTGACTCCATCTTTGCATTGGTTTAAATGTTACAGATGACTGTAAAGATCCCTTTGACTGTTCCTGCCTGGTACGTTATCAGCTTTTTGGAACCATGACCAAGATACTCTTATTGTCTACCCTTACTACAACACTGATCTAGTGCTGATGTAAACTGTGGTCCCTTTTTAGCTGATGACTACTTGTTCGAGGGGATAGAGGTCATAATGATGATTAGTAGCTCGAGGGAGAAACAAGAAAGTTGATATGGTTTGCTACATATTAGAAAAAAGGCAGGGATAAATGTGTCATATACCATTTCCAATGGTCTTCTAATGTTCTAATAGAGATCCAATTTTCTCTATCTTATTTTATTTTTACTAAATTCTTTTCCATTACATTATTCAATTTTCTGAGGATCTCCTACTTTCAGTGGCTAACTATGACTAGTGGCTAACCAGTACTTGTTAGCCATACTGCCCAAATGTTTGCTTGTTTTGACTAACAGTAGTACTCAACAGATAAGATATGAATACTTCCACTGGGCGTCTATAAGAATGGATAATGTGATATGCAGTGTACACTAATGTTGCTTATAGCGTTGCAATGTGCAATCTGCACGCTGGTATTTGTCAACAGAATGTCTGATGAAACGACCGAACACTAAAAGCTGTATTATGAATGGCTAAACACGGAGGTGCATTCCAACCTAGTGGCAGTCGGTCCTGAGATGTTTCATAGACCAGAAGAAATCACTTCACGAATCATCATCGCTAGAGATGGCACAATCTCTGATGTTTGATCCACTGGTTTAGTAGATACACAAGAATAGAACCGTGGATGTCTGTAAAATATTGTTTGATTTTCTTGGGGCCTTAAGAGCAAGGTTTCGGATTTTGTGGCGCTAGATAATTGGCTGACGATTCCACAGTAGTGGCGGACAAGAGGGAATGATGGGTGCCCAGCGAAGGAAATCCTATATTCATTGACACGGTGAGCAAGTCGAATCACCAAGTGATGCCAGTCGCCCCATTTGAGACCAGCTGCTTCACTAGGTTTTTATGTCATGTTTATCTGTCTAATGACGTTGAGATAGATTAGTAAATCGCAAGAATATATCCAAGATTTTTCACGACAGTAGTAGATAGGAGCAGAACCAGAGCTACCGGAAAGTGTTATTATTGATCCTTCTTGAGACCAGCTTTTGTGCCCTTCTCCATCCTGGCAAACTGACGGACGTCTTGTCGATGTGCATACTCCTGCCCGGCCTGGAGACAAGTGTAAGAATGGAAAACCAACTAAATAAATAACCGAGAGAAAGCGGCAATAGGTTGTACCTGAAGTGCCAACACGGCCAGCAGGCAAACTATGATGATCACATTTCCTGCGCAAAGGACGCACAAAGCTTGTACTTGGTTTTGTTTCGTCTCCTCCTGAAGTGGAGTCACGACTGTTCGCAGTGATGGGATTGTAACCGTTACGTAGAGCACAATGCTGAAGACATAAGCAACTGTCGATCAAAATGAAGGATGCCAACATCAACATAACATGAGTACAGAGCACACGATTCAGAGCGACGTGTCATGGTATCGTACCAAGACTTGACCCATCAAAGAACACAGCACTCTCATCCCATTTGTGTAGCTTGGAAAGTGTGCCGATGAGGCCTATACCGATCATTCCATGAAGGAGAGCCTGGGTGACAGGAACACAAAGGTCAACCACCGCAAGAATTCGCTGGTTCTCTTGTACCTTGATTGCAGGTGGAGCATTGAAAAACGTGGCATAGAACTGAAATCCGTCCATGACTACTTCTTCAGTCAAGCCTGCAGCTCCCCATAAGATCCGATGATCAACATTAAAGGAGATGAACAAGACACCTATTGAGCAACATACAACAAAGCAGATGACATAGGGCGGAACATTGATAAGTAGCAATCCCAGTTATATTGTGAAGTAAATTCTCACCTAGAAAGAAGGAGACGGGTGCTAGAACAGCTGCTTGCCTGAAGCCCATGAATTTGGGTGGGTAAGAGAGAGACTATCAACCTGAGGGAAGAGCCATTCCAATCAAAGCCTTCTTCGATTGATAGGACTCACTTATATTACCCACAGTCCCCGATATACTATCCCTTGCAGTGGTTTTGACCACTTTCAGGGTACTGCATAGCCACTCAAGGTGTTCTGGAAGATAATAACATAGAAGTCACTTCTGAGAGCAATAATTTTATATATCTTCTCTTCTAGTAAGTATGCAAGAAGAACCTTCTAGTCATCATTTCATTAAAAGAGTTATACTCTATCCTCAAAGGTATACTTTACCCTTGCTTTTAAGCCAAGGGTAGAGTCTGGGGAGGTGCAGAAGAGTTAGTAGGAGGAAGGACTTTTCCCTTGCCCTTGCACTTCTTGTTAGTCACAGAAGTAAAGGGAGCTTCCTCCACTACTGGTGGTTCATCAACTACCATCTCCACATCTGAAGATGGTTCCTGAGGTAGGTTGGGACCATAGAGGGTCCTCATTGCCTCCACAAGAGAGGGGGCATCAGAGTGAGGTGAGATCTTAAAGTGATCCCATGTCAGGAATATGGGGAGTAGCATGGAAAGGCTGTGAATATACTATGAAATTACTGTGAATATACTGTGGAAAGTGCACTCCAGTTTCCAGAAAGTAATGCAAAGGACAGAGTCAGAATGAGGAACATACTACTAAGTGAAATAAGAGATGTTGCTCTCCAGTCCTGTGGTTTTACAGCTAGTCTGGAGGGAATGTTAGTAATGATGAAGAAGTGGAATATGTTGAAACATGGAAGGGTACAAATGGATGATGAGTACAAACTTATTTTACTTATATACCTATCTAGAACAATAGAAAGTGAAACAATGAGAAGCAATAAAAGACTAATTTTAGTATAGTCTTTGATATTCTAACACACCCCTGCAAACAATATACTAAATTCACCAATACACCTCTGCAATTAAAATCTATTATCATCTTTCTCCTTAATAACAACATTTGTGGCTTCATTTTTGTAAAACACTAGTACAGTATTAGCACAATTGAATTGGTAATGGCCCCTTTTTTCACATTTGAAGCAAGTAATCTCAGAGACAGAGTAGCAAAGACAAGGAACAGTAGTAATAGTTTAAGTAACTGAAAAAGCTTTGTTATTAAACTTCAGAATATTGTCTTCTTTATTAATATTACATGATTCTATAAGGGCAACCAAAGCAAAGTAACTCCAGGAGAATTCTCAGTCTATAATTAAGTCCAGAGTATATTACAACTTACCTCTAGAAGAATTCTCAGAGAATAGAATAAGGCTACTAAAGGATAATCTATACTATATATACAAGATCTCTAGTTATGGAATGTCTCAGTAGTTAAGGTCAGAAATGTAGAGGAAGAGACAACTAAATATTGAGTAATTGTTATTTAATTAGTATAGGATTACTCCAGTAGACTACTACTGATATATTAGGAGTAAACTTTTGTGCAGTCCTCTTACAGTTCCCTTACATTTACCCCCTCTCCAAGATTGCTATGTCTCAAAGCAATAGGTCTTGTAGTAACTTAGCCTGAGATGACTTAACCTTACTCTTGGTCCAAGTTGATGAGGAGAATTCAATAGAGTTCTTATTCAATTTCTGTACACTACTTATACATCTACTACATGGTCTATATACTACTTTTCTACACTCATTATATAACTCATCATGTGACATCACCCTGACTT
>Ga0153976_1000795_pt1 | contig 11031 bp, 18 predicted proteins | sample TSGA060MetaG_FD_104717 | JGI IMG/M metagenome (GOLD analysis project Ga0153976, IMG submission 104717) | Attine ant fungus gardens microbial communities from Georgia, USA - TSGA060 MetaG | ecosystem: Host-associated > Fungi > Mycelium > Unclassified | place: USA: Georgia, Yuchi Wildlife... | reverse complement strand
TTGCATCTGCCATTTTCAGTCAAGATATCAACAGAGCGCTGGAGACAGCGCATAAGATCAAGGCTGGAACTGCTTGGGTAAAGGTTATTCGCGCTATATACATGACAAGATACTAATAAATCGTCATAGGTCAACATTGCAAACCACCTTCATCCCAGCGCTCCATTTGGTGGCTACAAGCAATCCGGCATTGGTCGGGAGCTGGGAGAGTATGCTCTTACAAAGTGAGTTTTCCCATTTTGTGTTAAGATTTCCCTACTAAATCAGGGTCAAGCTATACAAATGTCAAGTCCGTTCATGTCAACCTTGGTCTCCGCAGGTAGAAGACAGAGCGTTTGTTAGTAACTTTGTGAACTGTTTGAACGAGTGTTATCCTTCTTCAAAGTAAAAGCTGTAGTTCTTAAAAAGAAAAATGATTGATCTATCAAGATAGCTTTTTAGTCTAAATCTCTAAGCTTCCTACCGCACCTTCACCACCAACCTCAGATACAGTCACATTCAATCCTGCATCAAGGTCTATGACAAATGTTACCTCCACCGTTGTCATTGTCTGTCCTGCCATTTCACTTTTACCCTTGTGCGTTACGCCAAACTTGGCGGTCAGCGGTATCGAAGCAAGGAACGCCGATTTTTTTGTTTGTTTGGACTTGATTTCCTCCTCTTCTTCCTCCTCCTCCTCTTCTTTTTCTTCTTTGTTGGTGTCGACACCAGCGGCTTCGTCGTCATCAGAGTATACGGGTTTGGGAAGCTTGACTTTTTCAGTGTGGACAAATTGTTCCATTTCCCATACTTCAACAAGTATTTTGTTTGATGCTGAAAGTTCGATGTCGAAGCGGACAGTTCGACGAACGGGTATAGGTGTTTCGTTCTCTATGATAGGAATCCAAGTACCACCAAGGTCCTTGTTACTTTCATTTGGTAGTAGAACTCCGAGTGTTTTAGTTGTCGCTGGAATCTCTACCCCTCCATTATCGTTGGTGAATGTGGCCAGAAGTTCAGGGTCGGAGATTTCCGAGATGAGGTGAGCTTGAGAGGCACAACCACGAGCCAGGATCGTGGTTGGATCACCGACTCCACCACCGGTAATGGTTCCACGAGTGAAAGGCGTTTCGATGTCGTCGCGGAATCCACCTGAAACAATGTGTTCATCCAATGCTGGTAAAGAAGTTGAACCACCAACGTAGACGATTTCGTCTACCTCGTAAGGATCTACATTTATGCTTTCAAGCAGTGAAATAATGGAAGAAGTAATAGAAGCATATACGGAGCGAATGACAATGTCGAATCGCATGCGGTTGATGGAACCATTGAAGTCAACGCCGTCTTTGAGTGATTCGACTGGACATGATGCGACACCGGGAGAAGCGGATATGGACCGCTTGGTATGTTCTAATGCGAGACGGAGTTTTGCTTCTGCGCGTTTATCTTGGACTTGAGTGGCAGGGCAGACAGTGAGGGGAATTTTAGTTTTCTTGGTGAACTCGGAAGCAAAGTATTTGACGAGGAGAGTATCAATAAGGTCTCCACCGACAGATGAGGTTGTAGCTGAAGCGAGGATGTGCGTTAGGCCCGAACAGAGAGAGAGGAGAGAAACTGTCGTTGAAGATGCACCAACATCAACTACGAGCTGCTTCCTGTCAGGTGGGAGAGTGCTCTTCCACGAGAGAGCCGAAGTTATGGCCGCAATTGCACCTGCTTCGTCTAGGAGTTGTGAGACGTTGATACCAGTTTCAGTTGCAGCTTTTCGAAGAGCAGACCGTTGAGAAGGAGTAAACCATGGCGGAACAGTAATAACGGCATGTGTGACTGGTTTTCCGAGATATGATCGAGCAGAAGCGATAAGAGAACCGAGAAAGATAATGGTCACTTCCTCTGGAGTGAGGTAGCGGTCAACTGTGATGGGCTCGGATCGGGGTGTTGGAAGGGTAGAAGTGACAGGAGTATTGAGATGAGAGGTCACGTTACTGCCGGGTGGAAGGGGAGTGGGCGCAGGTTGAAGAACAGTCACCTTGTAAGCTGGTGTATCCGGAAGATCAGGATGTTGGATTACGGGGGCAGAGAGGCTGATTGTGGATTGCGGGATCTCAGAGAACCTTGATACGCCAGTTGAGTTACCTGACGTAAATTTTTTTAACAAGACGTACTTTTTCCCTAGAAGGTCACGAAAGCCAGTGATCGTGTTTTGTGGATTTCTGACGAGCTGATGTTTGGCCTCATTGCCAATATACTACGATTTAAGATCAGCAACGTTGTCCATCGGAACGAGACGACAAGGCCGCACCATCTCTTCACCTTGAAATGATACAGCACAAGCAATCTGACGCTCTCCATCCTCATTCGCGATGCACTCTGTCTGTCCTTCCTGGAGTTTCTGGTCAACACTTATCTTGAAGTAAACTACGAGCATAAATAAATCGCCCACCTTGATAGAAATGGCTATAGACGCATACGAGTTACCAAGGTTGATTCCAACGACGGGTAATATGTTGGTGAGCTCGATATTCGTCTTGGAAATACCATTTGGAATCTGCGGTGTGGTGGCCATCTCTCAGAATGTCAAAAAACTTTAAAAACTTTTTCCTCTCAAATCCTGGATGATCCACGTGATGTCCACATTTATATCTAAGCAATCCATGATTTCTTTGGATTTATGGCCTGCAACCATCTTGACCAGCTGAGGAGCTTGAGCTCGCCGTCGGGACAGCTCGTGCACAGGGAGGAATGCACCCTGTGTTTTGATGGACAAGTAATGTCTATTACAAATCCTGCGACGCCGTTGACATCCCTGATCTCAAAAAGGACTTTCCAACCGGCATTGATGTTTGCCTGACATGTTTCAACGGAGGATGTAGGGATGCTGAGAGGCGACATATTTTTCTCCACTTTGAAAAATACAATCATCCATTCACTTTAAACGTGAAGAGAAAGCTCAAATCAAATTCAGTGCGTGTATGCGACCTCTTTTCCTTCTCACAGAATGCGTTCCTTATCTGAGTCTACAGATTGATGACGAGCAACCGCCTACTAAAATGAAGAAACTGGCTATTATGGAGGAGCGTGAGGACAAGTACGAGCATACACTGACCATCAGATGCTGGTTGTGCGAACCTACAGGAGGAATGCCTATCCCAGATGCCTTGCAAGATTCGAAAGTGCATCCCAGTCCAGATCTCTTGCAGAAACTGATATCTGATCATAACAATAGATCAAAACCCTTACAAGTAATGTCATGACCACGCTTTCATCTGCCCGTCAATCCGAGGTTAAGGCTTGGGAGGAAGAGATTGTACCTTGCGAACACACGCTTACACTCCAACAAGAAGCATCGGACCCAATTCCAGCTTCAGGTGTGATCAAATCTTCTACACGCTCTCATGAGACTTGTGATCAATGTTGGTCACTCTGTCAGGTTTAGCACACTGTCGGGCTTGTGACCTAAAAGAAAATTTGTGGTTGTGTATGACCTGCGGCTCACTTGGTTGTGGCCGACAGTTGTACGGTGGAATCGGAGGAAATGGTCATGGTCTACAACACTTTCACGAGTCGGGTCATCCAATTAGTGTCAAACTTGGAACCATTACACCCGAGGGGGATGCAGGTGCGGTACTATTCCATCACCTTACCAAGTTCATCTTCAATATTCTACTTCTTTGTATCAGATATATTCTGTTATCTGTGTGACGATATGAAAGAAGACCTGGAACTGGCGTCTCACCTCTCCACATTTGGCATCAGCGTACAAGCACTTAGCAAAACCGAAAAAAGCATGACTGAACTCGTGAGCATTTTCTCTCTCACTGTCGCTTTCTCTTAACCCTCTTCGTGATTTGCCCATTTTTACTTGCTGGTTTTGTCTGTGCTAATACAGCAACTCGAACACAATCTTAAATACGACTTTTCGCTTACTTCCGAAGATGGTACTGCTTTCGAGCCCGTTTTCGGTCCTGGTCTTACAGGTCTCCAAAATCTTGGCAATTCATGCTACATGGCTTCCGTCCTTCAGACTCTGCTCTCGCTCCAGCCTTTTCAAGGTAGCTTTTTACTGATTTGAGTAGTAATAACGCTGATTATAGATTTTCCCCGAACGTTTGAAGAAAGATACAATAGTTCATATGCAAAGACACATGAGCAATCGTGTGAAAAACTTCCAGCAGATTGCTTGGAATGTCAGATGTGCAAAATTATAGATGGATTGGTTAGCGGGAGGTATTCTATCCCCAGAACTCACGCCAGTGCTAGCTCCATTACCACACAAAAGCCAGAGTTTCAAGAGGGCATTAGACCTGTGATGTTTAAAAACGTCATTGGTAAGGGACATGCCGAATTTTCAACGATGAGGCAACAAGATTCGGAGGAGTTTTTAACGCATCTAGTCCAGACGCTCAGAAGAGAGCTGCACAAATTCAGGTCTCGAGGAATCAGTATGTCACGTACTCCTCACAATCCTTCTTCCCTCTACTAATCCTAATTTTCTTGTCCTTCTTGTTTTCCCTGGGTTTCCGCGTAACTTTTACCCTCATCTAATATACAGATATCCAGGATCCAACAACAATATTCTCTTACTCGTTTGAACAACGTCTTCAATGCGTGGATTGCAAAAAAGTGCGCTACGTCACTGAGGATGCTGACATTTTAAGCGTATCTATACCTGCTACCGAGAAAGACAAGGAAGGAGATGGGACAAGGACGATTTACGAGGATGTAGAGTTGACGACATCTTTGGATAGGTTGTTAACTGCCGAGGCACTGGAGTATAACTGTCCGAATTGTAGAAAGATGGTGCATGCGTTGAAGTGCGTTCAAAAGAAACATGTCCATTTTCACAAACCACTGATCAATGCATTTTTTTCCTCTTTCCAGACAAACAAAATTTTTTACGTTTCCAGAAACGCTTATCGTGCACGCCAAAAAATTTCAATTATTGAATTGGGTTCCTACGAAACTTGATATACCTGTTATCCTCCCCGTGGGGGATGTACTCGAGTTCACAGAAAAACATGTTGGGAAGGGATTGCAACCTGGTGAACAGGAACTAGGTGAAGCTCGTACGTATGTTCCTCTTCTCTTCCCTACCCTCTTTTCCTTTTCACTGTTTGACTGTTTGCTCATATTTTTCATGTGCAGCATCACCGCTCCCGCAATTCGATGCTGAAGCATTGGCTCAGCTATTTAGTATGGGTTTTCCGGAAAACAGGTGCCACAAGGCACTATTGGCGACAGGGAATTCGAGTGCAGATCTGGCATTGGGATGGTTGCTAGAGCATTCTGAAGATCATGGTGAGATAGCCAATGATGCCAACCACTTTTTGAGAGCTGACCAGTCATGTCCAGATATCGACGCACCAATTCAAGGGGGAGAGGCGACAACGTTGCCTGAGCCTCCTGGGGAGTTGGTGTCGATGCTGATGGATATGGGGTTCACTTGTATGCAGGCGAACAAGGCATTAAGGCAAACTGTGCGTCATGCTGTCTTCCTGCATGAATTTTTGCTCACACTTTCATACATTCATCTATCAGGATAATAATATGGAACGTGCTGTGGAGTGGTTATTCTCCCATCCTGATGATAATGGTCTTGAATCTCCCCCTTCTGCTACCACCGTTGCCACCTCAGCGAACATCCATCCTGGAACGAAAGATGTACCGGTTCGATACCAACTAAAAGCCTTCATTTCGCATAAAGGGCCGTCTGTCCATTCAGGACACTATGTTGCCCATATCAAGAAGGAAGAGGGGTGGGTGTTGTTTAATGATGAAAAGGTGGTGCGAGCTGATGAGGAGAGTGTGAGTGTCTTGAAAAAGTTGGCGTACTTGTACGTGTTCGAGAGGGTTCCTGAATAGGTGAAAGGGGGGTGAAGTCATCCCGGAGCGGACCTTCCGCCCGATAAGCCTTGAGAAATGATAAATAATAGTACCTTGCTGTCTTCCAAGCACCGTAAGCATTGCTATTTTGCAATTGGTCTCGTTTCCCTATGTATATGATAGGAATTATGTATTATGGGGGATTTTTCGAGAGCTGCTCTTTTGTACTTGTTGCTTTTTGTATCATGGCGGCACATAGTATCACCATCAAACTTGACTAGTCAGTTTTCTTTTTTTAAAAAGGTCTCATGGGTAGATTTATATTTTACCTGGGACTCCTGAATCACTCCTATGCATACACCGGATCACTTACCACTTTGTGATATGGTTCAATTCAAGGCACCATACTCAAACAATGAACAATGAAAAGATTGTATCGTTGAAGGTGACCCCAATTGATCGGTCGATCCTTGATCAGACTCACTGATTCAGGTGACACCCCCTCTATATATCATGCCCTAGGCTAGTATGTTGTTATTTTTGCTAGTGTTCCCCACATTGACCTTGATTATTGGCACTCAATACATCATTCATCCCTTTATTGTAAGCTGAAACCCTTCTCCTTTGTATCTCTATTACCACTGCTGATTCATGTGTTTCTCAACTGTCGCGGTTGATACTCAATTCACGAATTGTCCTTTGGATGAAAGTATAGATTCCATGACAATGAGAACCCTCAGGTTCTGTCATTCAGAATCTGATAAGGACACTGAAGCCAATACTTTGCGAATTGATAGAGGGGCTACCTCCTTGAGTGAAGAAATAATAGAACATTTGGTGTTGTTCATCCTAGTAGATTATGTTGGATGTAGATGGCATACTTGTCATCGTTTTGTCTTTCACATGATTAGTGAGTTGCAATGAATTGAGCCAGGCAGTTGATATCAACAAAACGGGGAGATCATACGAGGTGCACGACATAATCCTGGATGTCTGTTCGAGACGACGGTAAAATGAGATAATGCGCTGGACATATCCACGTAGTTGAGAATAGAAATCTACACCATCAACAATTCATGGACCATGGACATTTTGTCTCACAAAGCAGCAGTCATGGGCAGAATACGTTGTACTTGACCGTGGACTGTGATCGAGCATCATCATCAGCAATCCACGTGACTCGGTGTCGTAAAAAACACAGGTGGAATGAAGTTTGTCTTGACGTGGAAATGTATACCGCAGCCCGTCGGACCTCGTCTCAACTCCTGACAGCTTCTTATCTGCACTCCAGGTTACATGTATCAGTCATCAATCTAGGCAGCAAGAAGCGGAAAAGTGCGCATGACTTCCTCGCCCAGTTCTTCTACCTAGAATAACGTTCAGGTTCTAGATCGCATCTTGCTCAAGACCTCCAGCTTAGTCCTGCGACGAAAACATATGAGCGAGCTCCTCCGAAGTTCAAATTTGAAAGAGCAGCAGCTCCTCATCAGGATGCTGATATCCTCAAGAAACATCAACAACGGTTTCGACCTCGACCCCCACAATTCGGAGCAGAGCGTCGGGGCCAAACCCAGCCCTCTTGGTCAAATAGTCCCCCATGTTTGCCAAGAGATCATTCATCATCTGTCTCCACGGCAAGGAAAGAAACAAAGATCCCTGAAGGTCGTAGGAACCCCTTTCGGGCGTTGATCGAAGAGGACCAAGGATCGGAATTTCATCATCCAACTTCGCCTGTTAGCTTTTCATCAGCATTGGGAAAAAATGAAAATTCTGCAATGCCTAAGTCAACGCCAGTACCTCCAACCATTTTTTCGTCACCACCGCTTCTTTCAAGTTTTCTTCCAGCATTGTCAAGTATGCTCGGTGACGATGCTAAACCAACACCCATCCAGGCGTTGAGCATCAAATGGCTTATTGAGGAATCGAATTTAGACCTATCTAAAAGCGAATGGAAGCAGTTTCTTCTTGCCTCTGAAACGGGTTCCGGAAAATCATTGGCATATCTCTTGCCACTCCTGCAAAAGCTCAAACTTGATGAAAAAAATGGCACTTATATCCCGCGAACTAATTCTAGACTGCCACTGAATCCACGAGCCATCATCTTGGCTCCTACACACGAGCTGGCGCGCCAGTTGTCTTCGTTTGCCAAAGCCCTGACGCATAGTGTGAAGCTTCGAGTGCTATGCACTAGCAAAGCAAATGTGCCCAGTATCACCAAATCGGCCGTGACGGCCAAGAAGCTGTCGGAGCTTGTAGACGATGAGATGGGTAGTGTAGATGATATTGGAGAGTTGGAAATTAAGAAGGACAAGTATCCAGTCGACATTCTGATAGGAACGCCTGTCAAGATAATGGAGTTAATCAGGGGGCGAGGATGGGACCGTCTACAAGGTGAACTCACGCCAGATGTGGAAGGCAATTTACCCAAGTTGAGAAGAGGACGCGACAAAATGCCCGGTATAGGTCAGTGGAAGGCTGGATCTACGTTGGGTCTGGAAAATGTGGAATGGGTGGTCATTGATGAAGCCGACGTCTTATTTGGTACGTTCACATATTCATAATCTTGCAATTTATATGAATTGTTCTTCCCCCAGATAAAGATTTTCAAGAGGTGACTCGCACTCTCTTGGCTGATATCAGTACCGCGCGGGGCAAGCCAATGCAGGTCAACACAACTAACCCGGTGTCTTCCTCTGTCAGCCCTAATAATTTATCTTCCACTACTGAACCAATCAACTACCCCTTCAACTTTATCCTTACTTCTGCTACAATCCCCCGAGATCTCGCCACCTATCTTGATCAATATCATCCCCTTCTGGTTCGCCTTGCCTCTCCTCGCGTACATAGTTTACCCAAATCACTTAAAACCGAATTGGTACCTTGGACAGGCAGCAATAAGCTCGCTGATATAGAGCGTCGTATCCGAGAAATCTGGGCTTCGGATGCTGCAGCATACAATCTAGTGGAAGGCGGAGCTCAGACCCCTCTATCCAAGATCTTGATCTTCTGTAACATGAGCTCTAAAGTCGATGAACTTGCTATGCATTTGGAAGAGAAAGGTATTAAATGTGTCGCATTGACCAGCAAAAGCGAGCAGAGGCAGCGAGGGTCGAACAGGCATCTGGAGGGCTTTATGAGACCTGTTCAAATTAATCCAAATCCTATGCGCTCATCGTCAGAGCTCCCTACCAGGCACAAAATTCTCACTGTGGATCCTCAAATTACACCACACGTGATGGTTACGACTTCGTTGCTCTCTCGAGGATTGGATTTCTCGCCAGATTTGAAGCACGTGTTCATTGTAGATCAACCCCGAAATACAATTGATTTTCTGCATCGGGCTGGGAGAAGTGGTCGAGCAGGGCACAAGGGAAAAGTTGTGGTATTCATGAAGACGGCAGGAAGAGGTAGTGCGAGGAGTCAACAGATCAGGGATCTATTAAAAGATTTGAGGAATCCGAGAAAATGAGGGTTCGAGGTGAGAATTCTTGTAATGTTTCCTTTGCACCCTTTCTGCTCAATTTAATCATATATTATCATGCACTTATGGTCGTCGAACCTGTTAGACCTTGATTATAATTACTGTCCTAGAAGTTCGAGATTGTGCTATTTTCGGAGCGATCGAATGACGTCCAATTACGATTTCAACCGACTCCTAAATTCTCGGGAAAAACGATTTAAGTGGTAGCAATTAAGTTTCTCTCTCCATCCAACCGTCTATTTCCCATAGTCCGTAACATATGATACCTAACACAGTCTCGCTTTCCTCTCTTCCTCCCGCTATGAATTCCTTGGGATCGCTGGCGTCTCTGGGATCACTAAGTCTAGGTCTTGTTTGTGCCGCTACGACTGCTTCAGGAACTGCTATACCTTTTGAGCCGATTTCTCGTAACGCTATTCCCATTCATAGAGAAAATCCTGCATACTATGATGGAGATCATGCGAGCATTGACTGGCTTCATGCGCGAGGACCTCAGGCAGGCGAGCGTACTGATGCAGTGCCTTCTCGCGGTGGGCCGCAAAAAGGTGATGGCAGAGTTGATGGCAGCTTGCCAAATGGACCTGAACGCAAGGTGGGAGGCGATACATCGAAGAGTTCTGGTATGGTAATCACATCATGTTCGGTTCCTGGTACTGCTGCTCTGACTTTTGTGAGTTTTTTATTTCCAAAAAGAAAACCTTATTAAGTTTCCGATAGGATGATGGACCATACCTTTACACGTAAGCTTTGTATTTTTCCAGCCTAGATTAGGGGAATATTGAATGTTGTCTCCCAGGGACGAAATCAGCCGTGTCTTGAAAGAGAATGACGCTATCGGTACATTTTTCGTCAGTGGGTACCTCGTCATTGATACATCTGAGATGAGTGCTGAAAAAATATGGCTTAGATGGGCAAAACTGTTCGTCTTCCCACTAATGATAAGAAGTTTTTTTTCAACCAATTCGCTTTTGACCAGTCGGCTGTATCAATGATCCTACGAATGTGGAACGTATCAAGGCTGCATATGATGCCGGACATCAGATAGCCTCGCATAGTTGGAGTCACAAAGACTTAGCGACGTTGTCCCAAGACGAGGGTAAGCTTACTGCTTGAAGATCATTTTTGAATTTGATTATTGTCAATCAGTTGTGAGCGAATTGTCTTCGGTCACTCGTAGGTTTCGTCTTGATGGTTATATGGTTGCCCAATCTCATTACTTTGCTTGCGAAATCTAGAAGCCATTCAAAGCATTATTGGGGTCACTCCAGCGTTCATGCGCCCACGTGAGTGACGTCTTGTAGACGATGTCTTGAACTCAACTTTATCGAAACAGCATATGGGAGTTATAATGATGCCACTGTGGATGCAGCCGCTCAGATTGGTCAAGATGTCGTTTTGTGGAACTTGGAGTATGCCTTAAATATCCTATGCACAGCCAGGACTAATCTTCAATTTAAACTTTCTAGCTCAGGCGATTCTGTTGGAGCACCACCCAGTGAATCTCAATCTCATTATGAGCAAGCCGTTGACCAAAAACTGCCTATATTATCACTAAACCACGAAACTCACGGTATGTTGTGACTCATATTCGCTCTAACGCATATAATGACATTTTGAAATTCTCCAGAAACCACCGTGTACGCAATCATTTGGAATATTTGTGATTTTGCTCATGTTTTTACAGGAGAGAGGTTCTACCAGCCGCCATAAAGACGCTTAAAGATGGTGGGTATCGACTTGTTTCTGTT
>Ga0153976_1000792_pt1 | contig 11080 bp, 8 predicted proteins | sample TSGA060MetaG_FD_104717 | JGI IMG/M metagenome (GOLD analysis project Ga0153976, IMG submission 104717) | Attine ant fungus gardens microbial communities from Georgia, USA - TSGA060 MetaG | ecosystem: Host-associated > Fungi > Mycelium > Unclassified | place: USA: Georgia, Yuchi Wildlife... | reverse complement strand
CATCAATCACTGTCGCACCCCGAACACCCAAACGAAAATTCACAACTGAAAAGAGTACAGCCCAACCGGTGCTGAAGAAACTCAAATCATCAGAAAAAAAGAAAGGGAAAAGTGACCCTGACCAAGCAAAGATTTCCTCGTTTTTCTATCAACCTAATTCATCACAACCATCATCCTCGAACGACAAACCTGTAACATTACAACCCCTCCCCAACGAAGATGACGTTGTCGAAATCTTTCTACACAACGAGACTACAGGATCGTCTCAGGGTTCATCCTCAGGGCAAACGAATGGAAATGATGTCAAGCAAGTTTGGAGTAAGCTTTTGGCTCCTGTCCAACCTCCAAACTGTACTATTCACGGTGAACCTGCGAAGGAATATACAGTCAACAAGCCAGGTCCGAATAAAGGCAAAAAGTTCTTTCTTTGCTCTCGGTAAGAGTATTTCATCTATCTCCGCCGAGTTTCTCTTATTTGTTTGTCTACCTAGACCTGTAGGACCTGGGTGGGACAAAGGCAAAACCGAACGGCTTCGCGGAGAGGTCGACTCTACATATCGATGCAATTTTTTCAAATGGTCGAGTGACTGGAGAAAACAAGTCAATCAAGCGAATTTCAAGACCTCCACTCCGCCCAGGCACGAAGGTCAGGGCTGAGCGCCCCGGATTCGGGCTGACTGGTGTCACGCTCTATCAAACCGAAGAAGGCCCTATTTGTACTGCCTCGCTCCACATGGCCCCTATCATAGCTGCGCCTTGCTTCCAGTTGCTTTTATTTGCAGTGCTTTCTGGTCTTTTCATGTGTATCAGTATGGACTTGTCAATATATTTCTTCGTCGTTATCGCCTACGTGAAGTGGCCGCTGTTATAGTGGATACATGCATCTACTCTAATGAGATCGAATATATATACATAATGTACAAGCGTTAATAGGTGAATCAAACTGTGTTCTCTAGTACATGTTTTGAGGCTTCAATGCTGGGAGCGTTTTTCTTCGGATTGGACCAGTCTGATCCAGTTGCCGATGACGATGCAACTGGTCCGTCACGGCTGTCGAGATCTTTATCATTATCACCATACCGCGATGTCGCGACCGTTGAAAATGGTCTGTTGTAAGTCGGGATGGTACTTCCGGGCCCGTTTCGAATTGAGAGCACACTTGTTGTGATATTACTAACAGAGGTCTTGGCCGACCAACCTTTACCGGTTGCAACACGGAAAATGATGAGGAAGGTGGATACACCCTTGATAATGAAGCATTAGTTAGGAAGACGCTACCAAGTGACAGAAGCAATGAGTAACACACCTGGACCAACGACAGTCCTTGTAGAAACAGCTGTGCAAGCTGACTGCTTAATGCGAAGGGAACAATGAATAAGAGGGCGAATGTTGAATAGATGGCAGCAGACTCTATGATCATAGCAGCCAGAGATGTATATTGTGACCCTTGTCCTTTTCCCAAGGCCTGCACAATCCGGTGGCGGTAGACTAAAAGGCGTAGGACGATGAGAACAGTGATCAGAATGTTCAGTGTTAAGGACATTGTATAATACGGAATAGTATAATTGATCCCCGTAGATTGCCAAGGGGACTGGGCGGCCGTTCCAACCTGCTTGAGGAAGAGGATGCCGAAGACTGCCGCAATTCAGTTATTGAACTTGGGGAAACCACATGACGGTTGACGTACCTACAGAACCCAAGTAGAGTAGCATTGGTACTGTATTCACAAGCCAAGATGGTACACGGCAGCGCTGGTAAATAACCCAACACCTCCATACCTGTTATTTCGTCAACAAAAGATATTTAGTGAACCTTTTACACCCACGTTGATAATGTCACAGAACCAGCTGTTTAATACCATGATCACATTTGCGAGCATGTCTATTGGCAGAGAGAACATCATAGACTCGAAAGCCTGAGGTCCACCGGGAATATTTCTTCCATCGATGAAGGAAAGTTGTGTGAACTGGAACAGGCCGACGATATAGAGTGTTGAAAGAATAAAAATTATTGAGATATAGATAATAAAAATTATGTTCATCCGCTTGGTCGATGGCGTCCGTAGCCTCCAGAGGAAAAAGCATGTCACGACATAGAGGACGAATTGGATTCCATATGCTACTGCTCCCAGAAATGCGCCTTGTAGCCAGGTGTGCTCAGCAAAGATGGTCTCTGGTGGCAGATCAGGGCGATAGGAGGCAGGGAAGCCAGAGTCAGCCATATGATGGCGAACACGAGAAGAGTCGGGATGGGGTATCAGAATTGTGCTAAATATGCAAATAGTGATTGAATCTAAACTAACCATCATCGGGTCGCACGCACTTTTCGGATACCATTCAAGAATGCACAGGTCTCTGCGAGGGTCTTGCCTGGCCCCGAATAACAGTGGAGAATAACGCTGGAAATTAGATGCTTAGCTGTGGCCTATATCAGATGAGCACATGCAACGAACAAGTCATGCGTTGCGCAAGGCATCGCAAGGCATCGCCAAGAGCTTTACCTGGCCGTGCGTGACGTCATCACCTCACTTATCTCTTGTTCCCTGTCTCAGTGCTTTCAGCGCTGCCTGTGGTCAGAATTACTGTCTTGAAACATTCTTAGAAAGAGTTAATTATAAGATGAGGACTGTTGGGCTCTGGATTCATTGGTTCTCTTTATTTACTATTACCTTTTCTTTTCATCTACTCCTGTAGAATTACAATGTAATCCATGGACTTTTCACTCCATTTGTAACTCTCTACTTAAATCTATACTCTTTTCAACATAAATTACTCTTCAATCTGGATGACTTATCCCTACTGTTGAATGGGACTGGCTCATTTGATGTGACGTCATGTTCTTCTATGAGGTTCTGTTGCTTTCTTCATTGTATCAAGTGCCGGCTTATTATATCTGAGACATTCTGTTATTATAAGTAGGTAGAATACTGTAGAATTACCTTTTGTACCATGAAGTCAGCCATCAATTTCTATTTACAATTCAACTGCACACATTATAAAACCTACTCCAAAATTAGCAACTAACACAGTGACAATAACATACTTGTCTCTACTCTGTATTTTCTCTTTTCAAGACTCTGGATTTATTTTATTATTTTGTTATTTCTATGTCATTTTATCGTCTATACTAATCCAATCTTCCATGACATGATGTGTTTATGTAAAGGTTCTGATTATGAGTTGTGCATTTCTAGGATTTTTTCCTCAGGCAAACTGGGAAGTATATTACAAATTTCTAAGATGTCGGCATGGCTCAGCTTAGTGGCCTGGGCAAACAATTTTCTTTTGTTAGGTTTAGTGATTGGTTTAAATTTTGGTTTGGAATGAAGAGGAGCGGAAGAGGGATTCTTCTTGGTACTTAGGATGCATACACATGCTGCAGGGTTTGCCACTGTGCCCCCGCTTGCCTCCTGTCCATTTGCACTTACAGTAGCCAGCTTTATAATTGATGGGCTTTTTTAAAAAAAAGAAAGAGTAATTCTTTGTTGCCTGAGGGGTTTGACAGTGAGTTGCAAATTTGGCTTCTAATATTTTCTGGACAGAGGGTGCCTTTGTACACTTGAGGAAGCAAATTTGTTCCATTCTGCATCATGAACCACTTGTGAAAGTTTCCACACAGCAATTACAAAGTTTCTGAGCATAGGGAAGTCACTGGTATTTTTATCTTTCATGTCTCTTTGCCGGATGAAATCCCCGCTATTCTCAACGAGGAGCAATTAATCTTACCGGCATCCCGAATTTTTTTTACCGAATAGAGAAATGGCCGTCGTGTTACCATCCCATAGATCCTCATTGTAAGGGACTTGAGGTTGATCGATCAACATGATGAGCCACTGACAGGTGGGTTACCGATGGGTGTTTGCAATGAGGTGGGCACGTTGTTGTTGCCATGAGGGGCATGCATGCTTTCATTCCTTGAATAGATAGAGCTGACATTGCCTTACTGGATTTCTAACCCGACTTGGGTAGCCCAATTGAACAGTGCCTTGCCAGTGGGAGTGCTGTCGCTGTCAGGTGAAGATGCCGAGAGGGACTGATTGAGAGAAGCTGGAGCACTTCAAAGAGTGCGGTATGAGGTTTGTCTTACAGAGGACCTTCCTCTACATCCACATTTGCCTGTGATGGCTTCAGGGGCTAGAAGCCAACATAGCTCTATCCCTTATGATGTTGGTATTTCTTGCTTTATATTAAGGGAAACTGAAGTCAAAAGCGTCATAGCTGGGGCTCAAATTCAACGGTTCTGCATTAGGCGCTTCCGTCATATGATGGTGGTGCCAAACAGGTGATTGAAACACTATCGCTTTGATCTCTTCATCGGTGCAGGTACATTTTATAGAAACAAACAATTAACAATGTTAGCAATATAAGTGTCTTTCTGAACATCCTAGTTATCCAGTAAGTACTCCATATTGGTGACTACTCTCCATCAGTAGTAATGTATCCAAAGAAGGTTAGGTTCAAGGCTCTGCGTTTTTATATGATGCTATTGACAAACCAACCGTCAACCTTAATTTCATACATAGCGTCCTGCTCTAAGAATCACTATCGCAATGGACCTTTCCAACCACGGTGTCGCATTCAAGCCTGAAGACTTGCAGACAGTTACCTATCATCTTGATCAAATTCAATCAAACTATGGTGAGTAATCAAAAACAAATCTCTTACGAAAATGCCCTCATCCAAATAGAATACGTTCGAATCTACTGGGTTGACTTGGTCAACGTGAGACGTTGCCGTATCGTACCAATTCAATATTTCAAGCAACTTCTGGCGTCAAATCGGCCTGGCGTAAACATCGCAAAAGTCTGTCTTGGCCTCGTATATCTCAATGCATCTCCGGGATTTTCATCAGTCGGAGAATATCTCTATGCACCAGACATGTCTACTTTGCGACCGCTATCGTTTGCGGATGGCCACTTAGGTGTTCTTGGCCGGTTCGAGGAGAAAACACCCTATCGGACTACCGACGGTTTGACTAGCGTCGAGGTCGATTTATGTCCCAGGACATTGCTCAAGAGGATCATTCAGTGAGCCCTTTTCACAATCAGTATAGAAAACGATCGTTCAATAGTCACTGTAGGGATGCTAAACAATCATGTGATGCCAACTTCCTTGTTGGTTTCGAGTCTGAATTTATCCTTCTCAGTTCTACCAATCCTGTGGAACCTTCAAATGTTCACCAATGGTCCTCTGCTGCTGGTTTCCTCGCCGGATCTCAGGAGGCTACCATCTTGGGAGAGATAGGAAGTACCATGCGAGCCTCGGGGCTATCACTACAAATGATTCATTCAGAAGCGGCCCCTGGTCAATACGAGGTAGTCGGAGGACCCCTTAACCCCCTGGATGCATCAGATCAGCTCATTTTTACCCGTGAAATAATAGTTAATGTCGCGTCGAAACACGGTCTGCATGCCACCTTTTCTCCCAGACCGTTTATGACAAGTGCTGGTTCCGCTGCTCACGTTCATATCTCCGTGCATTCAGTCAAGGAGGGAGAGAAACCACTCGATCAGCTGTCAGAGTATGAATCAGGGTTCCTCGCTGGCATCATACAACACCTACCATCACTCCCTGCTATCACCCTCCCTACTCCCGCTTCGTACAAACGCATGGCTGATGGTGTCTGGAGTGGTGGTACCCACGTACATTATGGGACTGAAAATCGCGAGGCGCCCATTCGTCTCACAAATGCGACTTCTCCTCAATCAAGGAACTTCGAGATGCGCTTCGTGGACGGCACAGCCAACCCTTATCTTGTATTGGCAGTTATCATTGGCGCGGGTTTGCGTGGCCTGAAAACGTCTATGCCTCTGCAAATGAAGGATTGCCCTGGTCCGAAATGTGCTTATGAGATGACGGAGGAGGAGAGGAAGGCTCTGGGAATCACAAAGCGGATGCCACTTAATGTCGGAGAAGCGAGACACAATCTTGCGACAGATAAGGGAATGGAAGAGGTCCTCGGGAAGAGTTTTGTTGAGAAGTATATCTCGGTCAACCAGGCAAGTTACTTCTGCGAACCTGATTGAAGTTAAAACTCACTTCTATAGACTCTGGAAGAGGAATTACTTCAGGATCAAGACGAAGCCGCTCAATTGACTCGATTGGTAAAGTTCTATTGAAGGGATATCGCGAAAGACTAGTGAAACAATAAGATATCAGACAATTAAGGAGGCTCACTCAACGGGCCAATAGCTTACTAGCTTCGATTTTAATTGTCTGTGTATTTTGCCTCTCTCACAATACAAGACAAAGGCATATCACATACCTCGTGTCGGCTCGCAATTGAATTCCAGCAGTGGTACTAACTTGTAACTATCAACACCATAGAACTACGATGACAGATGACATACTCGACCGCAAACAATTTGAAAATTTCGCATGTGTAGTTCTATTCTATTGTCTCCCTGCTTGACGTCCTGTCTATTTGTTGTTTGAAAGCTGTCACATCAAATATTTGCAGTAAATCATGCGGTGAGGATTTTATCTAATAAAGACTAATTAAATTATCACTTTGATTGCAGTTCCAATTATAATCAGGAACCGAGGTCCTCCCTGGACATTATCCACGACACCTATATATCAAGCATCTGAGCGATGGTTGCGATTTCCCTCTGCCACTATGCCTTCCGTGAACGAGAAACATCTCGCGAGTGACAACGAACGCTCTCTGAACGATCAAGATGTTCTAGCTCGCTTAGGATACAAAGAAGAGTTCAAGAGAGATTTTTCTCGCGTGGAGCTTTTCGGGTTGTCATTTACTATAGTTGGTGTTGTGCAGTCAATTGCGTGAGTCCCTGTCGAAGCAGGCACCTGATCGTCCTTTTTCATCGCTCAACAGAGCTGTACTCTTGTACTCAATCCCTTATGGCGGTCCCGTCGGCATGGTCTGGGGTGTAAGATCCAACTGTTCAACCCTCTTGGACAATGCTGACTGATATATTAGTGGTTTACATGCTGTGTGTTCCTAATTTTTGTCGCCATGGCCATGGCTGAGCTTGGCTCTGCTGCACCAACTGCTGGTGGCCTTTACTATTGGACATTCAAATTCTCCTCTCCTCGCTTCCGAAGATTGCTTTCATGGTTGGTTGGATGTGAGTTGATGGCCTATCAAAAGAATATTCCCATGACTGATCGAGATGCCACAGATGTAAATACATCAGCATATATTGCTGGCTTAGCTAGCGTGGACTGGGGCTGCGCTACTCAGCTTGTGGCAGCGATCAATATCGGCTCGGGTGGATCATTCCAAGCAACAAATGCACAGACCTTGTGAGTTTCTCATCAAAGCGAACTCTGAACTTCGACATAGATAAAATACCTTGCAGCGGTATTTATTGTGGTCTTCTCTTCTTTCATGCCATTTTGGCCAGTCTTGCCACCAAGATCATTGCTCGGTTGCAATGGGCGTATATCACTTTAAATCTTGCGTGAGTTTCAGAGGACTCAGTATTCCGCGGAGAATTGACCGGTTATGGAAGTCTCTTTCTGACTGTTATCATTGCTCTTCCGATCGCCACACCCCGTGAATTCGTAAATTCGGCATCATTTGCTTTCGGAGATTTTGAAAATAGTACGTTTAAGTAAATCCAATCTAGTCAATTGCCTGATCAAATTATAGTATCCGGATGGCCTGACGGGTATGCGTTCATCATGAGCTTCCTGGCTCCAGCTTGGATAGTTGGTGAGATTCAGTTCAACCTTATTGTCTACTTACACCTCTTGCAGCGGGCTTTGACACCAGTGTTCATATCAGCGAAGAGGCAAGAAATGCTCCTCGAGCTGTTCCTTTTGCGATTATGTGTGCGACAATCTTGAGTTCTGTAGTGGGATGGAGTGAGTGGCGGATCTCTTGATATACCTCGCGATCCTTGACCTAGCACTCGTAGTTGTCAATATTGTCCTTTCCTTCCACGCTGGAAGCGATCTGCAGATTGTCATCGACAATCCCATAGGTCAACCAATGGCTACTGTATGTTCGCAATGACTTCCTGTCCTTATAACACCTTATGACATTCATCCTCAGATATTTGCCAACAGTGTTGGGTCCACGGGTACTGTCGTTATCTGGGCATTCATGGTCATCACGCTGTTCATAACTGGGATGGATTACGTGTGTACCTTCCACACTGTCCATGCCGATACTCTCTCAACCGCTCGATGCATTCACTTTAGTTGATAGCTGGTTCTCGTCAGATTTTTGCATTTTCTCGGGACCAAGGACTTCCATTCTCCAAGTTTTTGTACCGGATGAATTCACGAACACAGACTCCCGTTCATGCAGTCTGCTTCTGTGCCTTCCTCTCCCTCTTACTTGGCTTAATTTCTTTTGCGGGTCCTCTTGCTATCACAGCAGTGTTTACAATGTCTGTGGTGTGTCAGTACATCGGTTTCACCATACCGATTATTGCCCGATTTGTAGGAGGCTCTGAGTTTATTCACGGACCTTTCAACTTGGGCATTATGGTAGGCACGACTTGCTTATCATCTTCCGCTTATTAATCATCTTATAGAGTGGACCAGTTGCATCCATTGCCTCCTGCTATATGTTATTCATGATTGTTGTCTTCCTCTTCCCTCCATCACCTGGAGCAACATCACAGAACATGAATTACACTGTTGTCGTGACTGGAGGGACTATTTTACTATCTCTGACATATTACTTCTTCCCAAAGTATGGTGGAAGATACTGGTTCAAGGGGCCAGTGCATACCATCAAGGACGCAGATGAGGCAGATTAAAGTGAAAGGCTTTTTGTTTGAAAATTAGCATCAATATGTAGATATGGAATTGAACTGCAGGTCACAGTGTACAGCATAAGAATTCATCACTAATGAGCCTATACATGGAAAAGTTATCCTCACCGCCAAGAGACGGCTGAAACTGGCCCCGGCTAATTCTCCATGTTACAACCTATTCTTAAACTAGTCTCAAGTTCAGACTTTGTGCATAACCCTGCCGAGTGTCAATGAGTTTCCAGGCAAGTGTAGAGGGTACGTGTTTAACAGGTACCATAAACCAAATCCATGTTTATACTTAAGATAAGTCGTAGAGATCCTCTGAAACTCGAAACTCCTATCACTTTGAACGGTACTCTCGACATCGTGAATAAGAGGAGAATTCGAGGGTGCCATTTTCTTGGATACTTGAAGGGTTCAAGTGGTGTCCTTGAGGTTCGCTGTTGTAGACTTCTCATTGCTCAGCTACTAATGAAAAACCAAAGTTTTGCAGCTATCTGTAGTATGTACATGATTCATGACCCACATTAGCAGGCTGTACCCTCCGAGATGTCATCGCAACTAAACAGGGTAAAGAAAATACAAGTTTCAGGTGACTTTTGCTTGTATAACTCAAGTTACCCTTACTAATTTGCGGCAAAGCCGGTACAGCAGCGAGGCCTGGAAGGATCTAGACGAGGGTCAGCATCAAACTTTGTTGAGTTTCTGGAGCATACCCCTTCTAATGCAGTCCTGGGAACAGAAATTTAATACGCGATTAGTATTGACATTTACTTGAGTTCGCTAAGATCATACTGCGTCAGTGTTGCCTATTTCATTATCACGTCAGGAATAGAAGTCGAAGCGGGCAAGTCATGCGACATACATTCGTTTTGGGGATGAACCTCCGCGGCAGCGCCAAAGACCTAAGTAGTTATAAACAGGCAAAAGATAAGAGAGAAGAGCTTAGAGTGCATTTGGGATGTGGTGAATGCAGGTTACTGGTATGATGACCTGCTTTAATAGATGTTGGCATGCTAATCAAGAATGTACAATGATCCTCTGAAACACTGTTGAAGATTTCGTGTTCCACTGTTATCGTTGTCCTCTTAAACACCGCCATTAGCGTCATACACTTGATACAGGGGCATGTACGTGATTGTCTTGGATTCAAAAGGCCTCTGGCAGGAATAGGAGCCCAGAGATGCACGAGGATAGAGTCAAGGCGCCGATCTGATGTCAGTCAACAATCAGATTCATATCTCAATTGAAGGATTTGATCTCAACCTAGGGACCGGGAGAAATTCGTGTGATTTTGCTATACTACAGGACGGAACTCTAATTTTGATTAACTATATTCCAACAACAGTGGTCTTTGTGTGCTGAAACTGTTGAGAAATGTAAGATACATGTCGAAGAATGTACCGAGTCATAAATAAATAATTATGACGATGTTAAACGATGCTTATGCTATCTACACTGTGTAATAAATTGTAAAAAATGCTATCCACACACTTTATATCAGAATGGAACGTCGTAGCAGTAGATAAAGACCTCTAGAATGGCTTGTAAAATTAGATTCTATCGGAAGCCCCACCTTTCAGGTAAGACCTAGAGCACATCTACTGCGCTGCATGGATGCCTGCTCTTCATATGGATCTCCTCTTAGTCTGAGAAGTCTACAAATAATTTTTGGACAATGTCACATGATGTGACTTTTTTAAATTTTATTCGGCATTTCTATTCCGCAACAAGTAATCTAGTACTAAGACGCGGAGGGCTAAATAGAGCCCAATGTCTGGGGCGTGTCTACAGGAGTCAGGTGTAAGGTGTGGGCGAAGTTTAATGGTTGATGGGAGGAGTGGGAGTGTTAATCGGGGGTGTTAGTGTCTGCAGTAGGGACATGATGTGACCAATCCTGTGGCAACCAATGCCCACTGTGTGAACATCACACTATATATACACTTGGAAGATCTACTCCTGCTATTCTTTCCACCTCTTAACCCCATTTCAATTCTTGTCATTTGAATCCACGATCTTTCCGGAATGGCATTTAGAAGGTTGTGGATCCATATTATGCTACTGAATGATGACCGCTGTCTATAGTCATTTAAACTGCTTTCTCATTCCTTCTGGTGCTCTCATGGAGCCTGCAAACCTTGATCGGGTTTCCCGGCTTAATTCGTTTCTTCACCTGCGACTAGGCAAAATGGCAGTCTCATACTTCTTTCGTAACGACTTGATCCCCTCATGATATTAACAGGATGAGCCTCACATCAAGTCTGCCAGATATATAAGGCCTGGAAAAATATGAAGCCTTGCCATGGTTCTCTCTTCCCTTACAATTGCTCTATGGAGTGGTGGCCT
>Ga0153976_1000790_pt1 | contig 11108 bp, 14 predicted proteins | sample TSGA060MetaG_FD_104717 | JGI IMG/M metagenome (GOLD analysis project Ga0153976, IMG submission 104717) | Attine ant fungus gardens microbial communities from Georgia, USA - TSGA060 MetaG | ecosystem: Host-associated > Fungi > Mycelium > Unclassified | place: USA: Georgia, Yuchi Wildlife... | reverse complement strand
GAGTAATAGCTCTGTCTGTCCGATGATCTAAAAAACTACAACCCGCCGGAAAAAAGGAAGAGGGGGTTTGGGCCGGGTTTTTTTTTTTTTTTTGGGGGGGGGAGCGAGTTTTGTCGTGCCGCCCCGGAGAAGTTGTACTTGTGTACCTTGAAGTGCCAAGTACTAATGCATCATTGGGGGCTCTTTCTCCAATTGCAAAGTATTTTGGTACATAGTAAAGCTTATCGAAAACCATGGGGAAACGACTCAAAGTCTGGGTCATCGTCCGCCGAGTTTGTTGACAGCTGCACAACACGATATTTTATACCATCGATGATACTGACTGGGGGCTGGTGTCAGACGCAAAACTTTGGTACGTCGTCATGCCCTCCACAACTTGAAAATACTAGTAACTATACCGAAATAATTGGGGGCCAACCGCGATGCAGACCCTTGAATCAGAAGTTTCGGTTGGGGGAGTCCGAGAATGAGCATAGCTAAAGGTGAACTAGCACGGTACTACTACAGGAATCCTGTGGCGGGCGATGCGGTAAGACCAATGGCGGCCTAGGAACACCGCCGCGCTGTATATAATACATATAGCCTTATGCAGTAGAAATTAGACTTGGGTTCAAGCGTACTAGTTACGTATCAAATCGTCCAAAGAAAAAAAAAACATACATACATACATACTTACTTACCTACCTGTCAGATATGTAATATGTAGACGATGATAACCCTAACGTTGGGATGGCAGCTGCAATGCACTTCGGACATGACATGTTGCATTCGGCTTTGTGATTCTGCCAAACGACCACGGGATGATGAGAACGTTTTTCATGGTTCTTGGAACGTTGAACCAGGGGTCGAATTCATCATCGCTTCCATTTTTGAAAATAGATCGACTCCGCGAACAGCAAGCTCGCTCTCGTCCAAATCCTCTGTTGACCGATCGAGGCAAGAACGGAAAGGGGAAAGAACTGATCGCGTGCGACAGTGGGCATGGACAGAAATGTACATGCCGCACCCGTTTCGTCTTCAGGTCAAGCAAAGGCATTCAAGATTGGATCAAATTAAAATTGCCCGCCGGGGGGGATCCATTATATTTGCATCCGATGACCTCGACGTGTTGGGAATACACCGTCTTTGGAGTCGCAGGAAGGTCACGTCAATGTACATGAGCTTGGCGCATTTGACGCCAGAGATACCTTTCAACAATACTGAAAATATAGGGCAAGGAAATATGGATAAAACGACACGAAACAGAAGCAATGGCGAATTGATCAATTATTTGTACAATTTCAGCCGAGACAGCTGTAAGTAAGTAGCTGAGAAAATGAGCACGAAGAAGCGGGGCCATACGACACAGAGAAAGAGAAGAAGCATAAAACAACCCGGTTTGGAAAGGGACAAGAAAACTTATCATGTATCATGCAAGAGCAACAAGCACGCGTCATTCATCATTCATATCTTCATCTTCTGGCATAATGGCCCTGAGTGACCGGAGGTTGCGTGGCCCAATGCTGTGAGTGCTGCTGAGCGGCAACGGCTAGACCGCCCAGCGGTTGACCGCCCTGACCGGGGCCACCAGCATACGGGTAATTTGGAGGTGGCAAGCCCAAGTGGCCACCGTACATTCCAGGGTCTGTCGGACTTTGACCACCACCAGGTCCATGATGTCCGTGGTGCTGAGCATGAGCATATGCTCCAGTTGGTGACGTGCCATACTGGGGCGACTGAGGAACTTGGGAGTGTTGTTGATGGGGACTCGTTGGGGAGCCGAGAGATATTTGTGATTGAGGCGGTTGCTGAGGTGGCTGCTGGTGTTGGGAAGGTGGAATGGAAAGCGGTGGAGGGATAGAACTATTGGGGGTCTGCGGCGATCCGGGGCCAGCACGACCAGGCCCAGTGCCCGTTGTAGAGGGACGACGACGACGCTTGTCTCCCGCTGCAGCTGCACGATTGCCACGAGCGGCTTCCTCATCATCATCGTCGCCGTCCTCCTTGGTAGCGCTCTGAGGACCACCTACAGGACCGCCTGGGATAGCAAGCCCTCCTGGAAGATTGGTGCTTCCAGGGCCGGGTAGAGACATTGGGCCTGATGCACGACCTATGGGTGCACCGACTGGCATTGCGGAAGGGAGTGAACCATGGGGAGCATTTAAACATGCTTGGATAAGATTTTTGCCCTCCGGCTGAGTGACGAGTGGTTGAAGTTTAGAAGTGGTGAAGGTATAAACGAGACCTGTTTCTGAAACGACGAGGAGAAGGACTTGAGTACCGGTTAGGGTAGAGAGTTCATAAGCCTGGAAGTAATGTTATTTTCGGTTAGATAAGCGCGGAAGGGAAGATGTATTGATGAAATCCGCATATACCTTTTTCATGATGCCTGCGAAAGTGGACAACATATTGAGCAAAAAAAGTACACAAGAGGGTAAAGGGAAGTCGATCGCGTACCAGCTTTCCTTTTGGAGAATGTTATGTGACGTCTTGATTTATCTTGAATAAACTCGATCTTAATCTTTCGCCTTCCTGCCTTCTTGTCCTTTGGTTTCTCCTCTTCGTCATCATCATCCCCACCACTCTCGGCAGCATCTTGATCGTGGATGAAGCCATCTTCTGGAATACCACTTGCCTGCACTGGTTGAAGTGGCTGCTGGGCACCAGGTGGCGGTAGCTGCTGTTGCGGATCTACAATACCTGGGTTTGCTAAGTTGAGGTCCGTGCGTTGGCGCTTACGCATAGTTGGTGAAGAGGAGACTGCGGGGTCGTCTTGTATACTGTTCTGGCCGGAAAGGGAAGGTTGCTGGCTGTGGTGTTGAGCCGCGGTGTTGGAATAAGGATAAGATGGAGAGGTGGCAGCGGTAGAAATTGGTTGACGGCGATAGGCCATACGGGGGGTGTTTACCCTTTAGACGACGACGACAACGACGACGCGTACGATGGATGAGTTGTTGAGGATGTTAAGCGCGACTTGGAGGATGTTTAGTGTCAATGCGGATGGCGTCCTTAAAAGGAATCGCTGAAGTTGGAAGGAGGTAGAAAAGGGAGGGAGGTTGTCAACGGGGGCGTGTGGTTTGTCTCAGTCTGGATGATCAAAAAAAGAACTGTGCGATTGTCGTTATTTGTTTGGTTTCCATCGGAATATCAGATGCCCGCCCAGGCACACTCGGTAATCCCCGCCGACTCAAAACACTCCGCAGCCACCGCTCCCACGATACCCGCTTCCGTAAACAATAAATCGTTCCATTTTAGAATTAATATCCCTATTATAGTAATGATCACCTCGTGGCCCAATCCATTCAAGGTAATATCACTTCCTCGTGTTCAACCCCAGCATCATCCAATCACATTCCACCTCACATTCACAAATTATTAGAAAACTTAATTATAAATCGATAAACAGGTGCAATACAACATATCACAAACACCCAAGCTTCAATATCGTTCTAAATCATGACCATCACACAACACGGTGTGCTCCTGTGGCGCTTAGCGCTCTTATCCTTTCCCCTGTCATTTTGACATTCGAAATTCTGGACAATCGTCTCTTTACCTGTGTCGGGCCCGGTCCGCATGTTTGGTCACCAAACTGTTAGCTGGAAACGTGTCATGGCTCTATTGACGGAGTGACCGGGATGCCAAGTCCTGCTAAGGCGTCTCTGACGCGCTTGTCAACGTTGGTGGCACTACCACCAAGTCGGACCCGCTCAAGGGCAATTTCGACAGCTCGTACGTCGCACCGACTACGCCATGTTGGTGGCAATATCCCGTGCACGTACGCCGCTAGCTCTGCGTCTGCGTTGGTCGGTGTAATGAGTTGTGATGAAAAATCGAAAGATCCATCAGCCAGCCCAACGATAATTCATACAGAGATACTTACCACTCGGCTCACTCACGAGTCGGCTTAAATGCAAATCGTTGCAGTCCTTGTCGCGACAAACACCCCCACCAGGAACTTCGTACTGACATACCCGAAGACCCGAGTCAAAAGCAGTGAGTCGTCCAAGGGCGCGCTGCAAAGTTGCAAGCTTTAACGGCTTGAGATCTGGAACAAAAACAGTGGAAGAAGAATGAGATAATGATGGTGCACAGTAGATAAGCGAAGTGGGTAATGAGAACGAGGATATATCATGTGCACTGTTTGCATTGTGTCGTGATGATCTAGCTGAATGAGAGGTAGCTCCCCGGGAGGTGTCGGCATCAACAGTTGCTGAACGTAATTGAGATAGAATTAGAGGGTAGCTCGAAAATGGCGAATCGTATGACGCAAAGCTCATTTGAATATCTTGAGATTCCTTATTCGGGACCTGACATACCACGCCACCGCCGGCGTCAGCATAGATAGGCCTCAGTAGGCCGAGCAGCCTCGACGATCGAACCAATGAAGACGCACCTGCGACGTTGATGGCACATCAAACTCGCCAGCGGTCTGATGCAACGTTGAGTTTGAAGATACCTAGATCCGACGGAATCGCAAATGGAAAAGAAACAGAGAACACAAGTCAGGACATAAAACATGGCTAAAGACAGTGAGGAAAAATCCTTGCCCATTGTTCAAGTCGTGCTTCTTCTGTCATCATCAGCGCTGGAAAAGGCGAAGAAGGAATGCATACAACGGAAGAAGGGAACGGTGAGTTCAGTGCGACCGTCGAGAAGTGAGGATGTGCTCAACAAATGCGATATGGTACGAACCTTGATCGTCGTCAACATTGCCATCATAATTGATTGGCTCGAATCCTACACCCCCTGAGTATACCCAAGTAGCAATAGCGAGGATCGAATGAATGAAAAGAGAATGTTCACAGAAAGGGAAGTGATTGAACAGAATGGAAATTAGGATAAAAAGAGGGTAAGATGTGAAGAAAGAAAGCAAGATAATAACCATCACCCAGGGGGAACAAACAAAGAGATCATATCAGCCAGGCGTTGGACTGGTGAAGAACCGGGAAGAACCAATGGTTTGATTTGCAGAAGTTAGGTCGCTGCTCTCTCCAGAAGCGGGTTCCTCGAGGGGAATGACCATAGAGTTGTCGGCGCCTTCTTGGACTGTGGTTAGTTCACTGTTATCTAGACACTGGTATGAGCACCCGTGAACCTAATTGAGAAGATGATAGGAAGTAGAAATCGCGGACGGATCTATAATAGGCACAGGAACAGCCTAGAGCGAAAAGAACGCTCCAGCACCGTCCATCATCCTCCATACCCGAAAGTAGATCGCAGTGTAAAACGCTATGCGATAGAGTGCATGCCACGAGATGACAGCGCAACGCGAAGATAATAGAGGCAGGAGCGACGAAGAATCAAGCGAACCTTGCGCATTTCCCATGATTGCATCAACATGTTCAGATAATGGCGCATTTCCGACGTGGCCGTTGTGAAGGAATACAGCGTTGTCCTCCTGCTTGATGGACGCCTCAGAATTGCCTTCTGACATCACCGTGAGGCTGTTCACTGAAACTACAACATCATCGGTTGTAGAGGGCCCTGCGGCTGTAGGTTGGGTTGTCGGTGTCCCTTTGCCGGACATCTGAGGGATCCATAAATCGTCTGAGGACAACTGAAACACCAAAGACAGAACGCACAGCAGCAAGCTTTCTTTGACGTAACTCTTCTCTCTCAGCGATCATTTGGCGCATCTTCTTAATCTCCTCCTCTTTCTCAGCGAGCGCAGCGGGCGACATACCCAGAGGAGCATTCGGGGGAGTTGAGCGCCCCTCGCCGTTAGAAAAGCTATAAGATATGCCATTGCCACCAAGACGAGGACGCGCCGAGGCGATCATCGGTGAGTATGACCGACTATCATATAACGCAGCACCACCTATCCCTTCGCCATCTCCGTCATCCTCGCTGTCGCTGAGCTCAATGACACAACGTCGCATGCCACTCACTCCTGCGAAACTCCCTGTTTTCCGCCGAAGTAGCGGAATGGGATGGATGTAGCCGTTGCTCGAATAACCATTTCCAGAAGGAGCTCTAGAAGGGCCAGAACCGTGGTCAAAATCAACAAAGTCTGCAGCGACAGGTCGCTTGGTACCCCTTCGTTGTAGGCCATTGGTGTCATAAGCCGGAGTGGTGGATGCGAAAGTTGCAGTGGTGGAGCTAGAGGCTGCCATATAATCACCTGGCATCGAGGTGGCAGATAGGGATGCGCCAGAGTATATATCAGAGGACGGAGCAATAGAATGGGCGGATGAAGGTGGAGCATCGGTAGCCGGCGAAATGGTACTGCGTCCTTCGGAAGCTTCCGAAGCGAAAGGAATTTGACTAGATGGACCTTCAGAGGAGGCAGATTGTGGTGCGACGAAGACTTCGTTGACATCCATGGTTTCAGGACTGGAGTATCTTGCGGCAGCTGGGATATCTGTAATTTCGTTATCCACCGCAGGAATACTCTTCAAAAAATCTTCGACAGTCTCAGTTGCAGCAACATGAGCTTTTTCGACGTCGCTGTCTCTGATCGAAGATGGGCCACTAGGGGAGTCGAACTGCTTAGCCTTGCGGGAAGCGGTGGCAGCTTTTCGAGCAAGAAGCTCCTGTCGTCGTTGTTGTTCGATCATGTGAAGAGACTGAGAAGATGACGAGTCTGCTGTTGACGGCGATGTTGGTTCCATTTTAACGTCAATGGGCTCGACTGCTGACGGTATACGGAGACCTAGACGAGCAGCGAGTCTGCTGCCTGGGGGGTCGGAAGTATAGCCAGAAGCCGCCATTGGGCTAGAAAACTCTCCGTGTGAAGGGATTGTCATGGGCGGAGGCATCGCAGAGGAAGTGGAAACGGAGCGAATTGAATGTGAAGGAGAAGGAGGGGCGGAGGGCATCATTTCAGGGTATGGAATAAGACCAGTGGTATCCAAATTGGTTGGCAGGCGCAGGTTGAGTTCGGTGAAAACGTAGAATATTACATGACGGGTAAGGCCGTAATCGACGAGGTATTCGGGTGGGACACCCCAACCGAGTATATCCAAGATAATGTCTTTAACGGTGTTATACTGATCCTGGGTCACTGCATCCGAAGAAGTATATAAAAAAACATTAGTCAGTTAACGTCATCAGCGAAAAACCAATACGAACTGGCCAGTCCTGGCCTGATATGATCTGCGTCATATCTATAGGTGGAATTTTCGAGAATATATGGGTGTGAAAAAGTGGGTGATGGGTGGTGGAAGCTTTCTGTTTCGGAGGCGGTTTTTGAGGGCACAAAAGGAGAATCCAGACGAGTTGAAGATCGAAGCGGAGGGTTTGAGTCAATTACTGGAGATGTAGGGACGGGTCTAGAAGTAATGCTGTCCTTTGAGGATGAAATTTCGAGCCTCCGGAACTTTGGAGGGGGGGACGTAGGTCTTGGAGCGGGCGGAGGGGCGTTGTCTTCCGTATCGCTGATTTCGCCTTCTTCTCGGATCTGACCATCTTCAATTTCTGGTGTCGAATAAGGCGGCGGCTCCTCTGATGCTGCTGGAACTTTGTTCTGCGTCGAGAAAAAATTTACAGGAGACGTAGCGATCTCTTCTTGACCATAATCTAATTGCATAGACTGTTCGCCGTGAGGACGTTTGGGTAGTGCTGGTGCTTGCTCGACAGCGACTTTGCGGCGCTTTCTTGAAAGCAAAGCAGCTGCGCGCAAAGATTGGGCGGCAATTGCAACTGAGTCAGGATCCTGGGGTTGTGAGTTGTCGATATCCATCATTGTGAAATTGTGACCTGTAGAAGACGCTGGGAGGCCAGAAAATTCAACACAGGTCTGTGGGGGTGCGAGCGGGAAAGGGTGAGTGAGGGAAGCTTTTGAAAGGAGAAAGGATGATCATAAGGCAATTTGCTGACGTGAGCAAACGCACGGACCTTCTTTTGTTATTGAGCGACGATATCTGGGGTTAGGGTTTTATGCCTCTCGACGGACACAGCTATCTGGCATCATACGGATGGTCAGGCAAAGGCAATGGCCTTCGCAGCGGGGCAATAGACAAACCCCTTGCTATCCCTCCCAAACGTAACCTCTCTGGCATAGGCAAAGATCGCGACGACGCGTTCCCCTTCTGGGATCAGTGCGTTCTCTCCCATCCAAATTCTCTGACACCTTTTATCCATTCAAAGTTTATATTCAGCCGCCACGAAAGCTATCACCATAAAAATAACGGATGACGATGAGGAGAATGACGATGAAAATACCAATGAGGTCGGCTCGCATACACCATAATATCATGATCACTCTTCCCGCTCACTTACTACATGATTAGGATACCTCCACTACCCTCCAACTCAAACGAACCGCAACAGGCATCATCTCCAATAGAAGACCGATATCCGGCACCCCTGCATCCGGATCCTCTACTCCAGACTCAGACGCATACCCGCACGCCTCCGTGATGGCTATTGCGAAACGCGAGGCTGCAAGGAAGGGCTTATATTCTCGATTTTTCCGTGGGCCGATATTGGCTCCTGATGATCCCAGTGATTTGTCGTTTCCTCCCGCTTCGTCTCTCATCCATTCTGCCGATCATAACCCCGTAAGGCAGATTGTTACAAGCGCGAAGGAGAGTACAAGGCAGACTTCATCACACCTCGAGACTAAGGAGGAACGGAGAGAACGAAAACGACTAAAAAGGGAGAGAACAGAGAAGAAGGCGGCGAAAAAAGCGGCAAAAGCTGAGAAACACGAAACGTCGAAAGAACAACGTAGGGCGCGGAAGGAAGCCAAAAGGGCTCGAAAGACATTGGACAAGGAGCTATCTGATAATGTTGAACATCAAAGACCACTCGGAGATGCCGTCTTTGCAACCAGTGACCAGTCGCGATCACAGGGACGACGTGAAGATACTGGGGACGCGAAGAGAAAAGGAAAGGAAAAGAAGGATTCATAATACCTACTTACTTCGCATCTTAGTCCGACCAAATACTTGGGAAGAGAGTCGTTCCTTCTGTAATGCATCCTATCATCACCTCAGACTAAAAAAAATCATACCCATCGCATCAACAATGTTAGCAACCTGCACACAACATGTATATTGAAAATACCACTCCAGTTCCGAATGCTACACAACCAAACTACCAGTGATTGGATCTTATATGCCCTATTCCACATGATTCTCAACACATGATGGAACTGACAACATGAAGCCAATCGGAATCGTGCAGGAGATCAAAAAAAAATTGACAGATGGGAATCAAGAAGATTGTCTGTTCAGTCACTCCGATCAACCTCGCATGCTCCGCCAAGCGCTTTGCATGGCGATGCGTCGGGCCTGCGTGGCAAAGGGGTCGCAATCAGTACCATGAGGTAGCGCAGACGCACAAACGTGGCCTACCTGATCCAGGGAGATGGAATCTTCCTTGAGTTGCACTCTCTGTCTACTATCGTCATCGTCATCTTCTTCGTCATCAACATCAAACATAGATCGACCGGAAGTGCCTCTCATGCCGCCAAATGCAGCTTTGCCACCCGCCAGCGAAAACGGCGTCGTCGCAACAGCCGTACCAAACACGCTGGCATTCTTCGGCGCACCGAAAGCAGCAAAGTCCGTCACGACTTTGCGAGGAGGCGATGTTGAAGGTGAGGTGCTTGGTGGGCTGCTTGGCACCATAGTGGAATAAAGCTTTTCCGAGGTAGATCGGGCAGGTAGATGTGGCGAATATGGATACGTGTACAGATTTCGGTTGGCGGTCTGTCTTGCAAGGAGATATTTCTCTGTGAAACGCGAGCCATGCACCTTGTGTAAAATAGTTCATTAGCTCCTGAAGGAAAAAAGAAACATAGGAAAATAGCGCACCCTCTGCAACTGTGGCCTTGCCTCTTGCAGCGAGGAGGCGTGAGTGAAAACCGCAACGTTATGTGCAGCTTCAGGAGACTCCTTATATATGCTTTCGATGACAACTTTCTTAGTGCTTTCATTCCTCAGGAGCAATTTCTCGTGTAGTTCACGAGCGACATCATCGACGCTTTCATTGTTTCCGAGAATTCGCTGTGCGACAGCATGCCCCACCTCCCGGACAAGGCGTTCCATATCGAGGTTTTCCAGCACACTGCCTACAATGGCATGCGAGAGGAGATCGGCAGTTGTGAGGGGGAGCATAAGCCCAGAAGTGATGGTTGTGATTGCTTGGTAGAAGTCTGTTGCATACTATAAATATTTTCTCTCTAGTAAGTACCCGCCGAAAACGAGAAACAGCGACCTTACCGAGTAACCACTGAGCGCCGGTTCGCATGCAACGAAGAACTGTAAATCTTATCTAGTAAACCCTTGACAATTGGTAGCATTTGAACCCTACCAGTGTGATGCCTCGACTAGCCATTTCCCGAATAATTTGTAGCGGATCATGGCCATCTGGCGAGCCCTCGTCGAACCCTACCAAGGATTGAGTACATCACTCGAGTAGTCAGATCGGGTGTTCTGATAACTCACCATCTCCATACTCTCCTATTCCATGTGGTGGTGCATCAGCAATCAGTACGACCATCTTGCTCGCATGCTGCCTCCACTCCATTTGGAGCACCTGAGCCAGCGCAGCTGTCACCGCCTCAGGTCCATCACCCCCTCCAGAGGCATACAGCCCCGCAAGGTCCTTGTGTACCTTGCTGATATCAGATGAGAACCCAAAGTTCTTGACAACATATGTGTGATCCTGTGGCGGATGGTCGCGGAACGCAACAAGGCCGACACGCAAATCTTCTTGCGATTGCAGCTTCCCCGACTCAAATATGTGTGCGCAAATGTCTTGGATGTTCTTTGTTGCGGAAGAGATGTAACTGCCCTGGCTACCCGTGCAGTCTTGCACAAATACCAAGTCGCTGGAATGCGGGAGTGAACAAGGACTACGGGATTAGGATCGTGCGGATACTTACAGCATCTTTCTCCCATCATAGTAGGCCTGACTGTGAAATTGAGGTGTCTGCTGCGCCGCATTGGCATCAAAATCCATGTCTTCATCCATGGCGTGTTACTATTAGTTCAAACGCCTGGGAATATCGAGGAAATCTTGCTCTGTGTTCGTGTCCGTTGTTGTTTGAGAGACAGTGGAAAGGGCTCTTGAGGATTCAAGCAGGTAAATATAGTTAACGTCCAGGCGTAAAATCTTGAAGTGAGGCTTCTTGTGTGTAGTTCCAGGCGGCATCCTGCAGGCATATCGGATCTGAG
>Ga0153976_1000788_pt1 | contig 11115 bp, 11 predicted proteins | sample TSGA060MetaG_FD_104717 | JGI IMG/M metagenome (GOLD analysis project Ga0153976, IMG submission 104717) | Attine ant fungus gardens microbial communities from Georgia, USA - TSGA060 MetaG | ecosystem: Host-associated > Fungi > Mycelium > Unclassified | place: USA: Georgia, Yuchi Wildlife... | reverse complement strand
TGGCGAGCGGAAGTTGGTTCTGCGCGAGGAGCGATGTAAGCAAGTTGATGCGCTCCGCTTGCACGGCAGCAGAGATGGAATCGCCATTTCCTTCAGCATCTGAAAACGATCAGTAAGAATTCAGAATCACAGATAGTGGACACCAACAGGGGAAGCAGGTCTGGCAAACTTTGCGGCGTCTCCAATTGAGATAATTACAATGTTGACAAATCCAATCACCAGGCTGATGCTCGATGGGCCCGCGATTCCCTGTGTTCAAGATCGGAGGCTGCTAGAGATTGTTGGCCATCGGTGGTCATAAGAGGGTCGTAGAAGGTAGAACTTACCGGAGCAACCATCAAGCTGCTTGGTCGAATTTGACCTTGCTCTGGGAATGGCTCGTTGTCCGGCCAATACATGATGCATGGCGATAACGGGTCTGAAGAGACGTTGTGCACCTTGCCTCCCACCGCGAAGGAACGACCAGAGGGAGTGAGGAGAGGGTGGGTAGGAGACGGAGGCTTTGCGCCCGTCATGCTAGGCTGGGGCGCCGACCCTTGACGCACGTTGTGACCGACATTATGGTAGAGGGGTGAGGTAACCGGAGGAGAGAGAGGGCTTTGCAACATAGGTGGGTGTCCAGATGAATTGACGAAACGGGGTGACGCTGGAAGACGCGACGCGGGTGGTCCGCCAGAACCTTGCCGCTGCATTGTCGAAGGTTGGTTCTCAGAACGTGGGCATCCACAACCCCTACAAGCTAGATTGCGCCTGTGTAAAATCATGCAAGGAAAGGAATCAGTCAGCACCATCCTTGGGCGAGAGGTTGGAAAATGTGGAAGTGGGAGGTGATGAAATGAAGCAGCAAGTGATAACACTCTTAACCAAAGATACGAAACGCATGATGATGTGAAGCCCTTCTAAGAGAGCAGCTTAAGTGGGAAACGATGACGCATCAAATGATCGACTGAAGTAGGAGCGTGACGCATTCTCCAATTCGACGATCTCTAGTCCAATGGAGTGGAAAAAAATACGTAGAAATTTGATGGATGATCCTCAAAGAACGAAACTCACCCAAAGTTATGAGCTGCACAGTTGGTCGAGTTGCATCTGTCGAGGAAGCAAGTCAGTACTAATCATCAATTCAGTCTGAATGCCGTCGCCCCTATGAGACCTAGGCAAACTCTAGGCAACTCCACAACACGATCGGCCCCCGATCAGAAAAGAAAGGATTTTTCCAATTCGTGCGCGAATGATATCCAAAAATAGGCACTTACATCCAATCCCCGAGTCTAAACGTCGTTCGCGGGTTAGGCGGGTTGCTGGAGATGACAAAGTCATCGTTCTGTATTCCAAGGGAACCCTGGGCGAAAGTGGGCATCGTTGCTTGTACGCACTTATGGAGGTCAGGCGTGGACAGGGACATGCGGAGTGAATAGGAAATCGGGAGTGGAGTCTAGTGGCTCTAAGCTCAGAGGTTGAAGCGCTCGATGATCGTATATGACATACCTTGACGGAATCGACTCTGCGCAACCTACTTAACCCCAAATCACTCTCAAGAGCAGGCGCGATGGATATGGAGGGATGAGAGAGAGAAAGTGCTGAACATGCCTACGAAATATTATGTTCCCGTCAGCACAGCAATTATTTTTTCAAGATCAGATAATCAGTGAAAATGGGCGAACACAAAAATTGAAACCACTGAATGGGTCGGAGTGGATAACATTTATGCGTGCCTGACTGGTAGCAGCGACGACCGGATTCCACGTGAACGACCAACGTTGGCCAAAAAGGGAATGATGGCGCCCCCGCAGATCATGGGAATAGCCGCTTCGGGGATAAGATAACCATATGTGGAGATGTTACTTACATCATCGTGCGACTGGAATATCACCCACACATCGTTCGACTCAACGTCCTCATTCACTGACCACATAGACATGGGCGGTCTGAAAAAAACGCGTCTATCCTGTCCCTTTTGTTCAGAAAATATTCAGCAATTATGTAAGCTGATCACACCAGGGTGTGCTTACCTCTGTCAAGAATGAAACGAGTGACGACATCGGTAAGCGATGATCCTTCTGGAACTTCAAGTCGACATTTATCAGAGGTCGAGACGTGATACAGAACCAAGGTACTTACATGGAGGACGCGCGATTTCGTGTATCTGAATTCCTCGAACAATGGCCGACTTGCAGGTGGCTCGTCGACAAAGCAGGACGGTAATGAAATTCCCTCGCTACTACTCGAGGACGTCGGAGACAGATTCCAGGGAGGGTCGTTATGAAAGCCGTGAGATGGTGAATTACAGGCATCTAGATCGTTCGAGATTTGACATGATGCGGGCACGAACGGAGCGCCCAGGCCAGGAAGGGGTGAAGGCGGCTGGGAAATGACTGATCGAGAAATACATTGCGGTGCTAAGGACTCGAGCTGCTGTACGAGCGGGTAATTCGCGGTTTGGGACAGGGAAGAATTACAAAAGGGTACTGATAACTGGCGGAACCGGCGCAACATGTCTTCGAAAGACACAGTATGGGAGGGCGAGAGGAATGAGCTGGATGACATCGGTGAAGTAGTACGGATACGACTGTCAATTATCGGGCTGTCTGGTAAACCGTCGGTCCTATTTGAACCCCGGGAAGAATTTGGTGGGGCCGCCAGCGCAGGTAGTATTTGTTGGTTGTCAAGTGAGATGAATGCGAAACTATGCAAAAAAGATTCAATGGACTGAGTGATTTGCAGATTAAAGTGAAGATCGTAGAAGCCGAGTCTTGTAGAGAATCTCCTGCCAAACTGTAGAAAAGAAAAGAAAAATGGGAATATCCAAGCCGGTTGTGATAGAGAAGTTGAGACTTGATGATCTTATTGAATTCGTTGGAAGGTGGATATTTGAATGTGGGTAACAGAAAGCAGTACGTGTAACCACATCCCTAGTTGTTTTTCAACTGTCTTGGAAGATGGTTTTGACGCCCGCATAATAACGATTATGTATGCCATTGTGTCCACAATTCCGTCACAGCTGCTTTGTAATGAATTACGATGAAATAGTCAGTATTTTCACACCCATTAAGACATCATTTTGAGGTGGATTACGATGGCAATTTTCATGAGATCCAGTAAACAGTAATCATATCAAACCAAATTTCACAATTTCACACCGGTCAAATTAGAATGCGATGCGTCGGAAAAAGGGGGGATGTCATAATTCACGCATACCCACGCCCCACGTGGCCTGTTTATATGCTCGGACGGTTACTTCCGCTCACGTAATTCATCTTCGGCATCAACCACTTCTTCTTCGACATGATCAATAATTTATCCTAGATCTGGTCGAATTCTGTCCTGGATCCTCGGTAACACAGTTACCCATCCCCGGAATTTTACAATAAAAGACGGAAACCAACCCTCCGTTAGGTAGAGAACGGAGGTTGGTAATATTGCATTATTACCTACCACCCTGGCGTAATAACTTCAATTTGCACGGCACCGTGTTCGGGTCCATACAATTCGGAGTCTCGCCTTCTGCACAAGTTTTTGTCATAAGGTGCAACGGATCAATAGATTTCCCTTTTGTAGATTTCCATTGGTGATACGGACCATCTTCTCACAGATCCTTTGCGAGCCACTTACATGCACTACACCAGCATGGAAGCTAACGGGAATTTTGGCGAACCTATCAGCGCCCAGACCGCCCTGAAGGAAGGTGCGAATCTTCAAGCTGATGCTCTGGTGACGAAATTCATCACAAGTGATGTGATCTAGCCCCTCCAGCGCTTTGTGATGAACCTCCGTCGAATCACTGATTTGACATATGCGCTCGACAGAGTGGACAGCTTTGCGGTAAATTGAATTTTAAAATTTGAGCTCACCGTGGCCTCACCCTAAGTAAGTCTAAGTGTCTAGCATGCCTCGAGGGCGCCAGGTTCGCTTAACGAAGCCTCAAGTAACGCAGTTCGGATCATGCAATGTACTACATAGCCTATCTCACAAAACGCTGACAGTTTGAAGCTTTTTGACTACTTAATGATGAAAACAGCCGTCTTTTTACATTCGACGGTCCTTGTGCACGTAATTGTTGACGCGGCACGACATCCGGGAGGTGCTTATACCAGTGCACGAGGACTGCATAATTCAAATTTGCAGGGCTGCAGAAACTGCAGTATGTCATCCGACTTCGGGACCGTCAAAAGTGCCAAATTATCTCAGGTTATACTACAGGGTCGAACGAGCGCTCGAACAATCTTCGAAACCACACTCTTCTCAGATTGGCAGAAGCTAACGTCGACTCCATACTGATAGTCATAAAAACATGGGTGGAGGTATTATAATGATAACACTAGGGGTCGACCAATGGCCAATTTACTAATACTACGATAGAAATAACTCAGCTCGTCATCCTTGTTGCGTGCCCATAAAGGACCTTCCTTAGCCTATCTCCGCTGAGCGTGAGTACCATGTTCTCCTCGAGAAGATAGTTTACATATCTTCTCCAAGCCTCAGCCCCTTTACCCACTCTTGCAGGGGCTTCCCCAGACCGACCCTTGGCCATCTTCCCAGCCTTCAGGGTATTGATACTCCCAACAACAAACAGTCCCCTCTTCGCACGCGTTAGGCCAACATTCAACCGTCGCCTATCAGCAAGGAATCCAATATATCCCGACGTATTATTTCGCACAGTCGAAAAGATGATGACGTCCTTCTCGCGACCTTCGAATCCGTCCACAGTCTTCACTTCGATACTGCTCAGTTGCATCATGCGATGATCGCCAAGAGTTGATGCGAAGCGTTTGCGATACTTGGCGTCGGTGTTTAGAAGGCGAGATAAGAGCGAAATCTGGGCGGCATATGGGGCGATGACGCCTATGTTCTGTCCTAACAGGTTCTTGGAAAATAAAGTGTCGGTCAGACATAACTGGCAACCAGGCGACGCTTACCTCGTTTTGCAATAAGAGGTCTTCGATGATGCTGCAAACGATGTGAGCCTCGTTCCAGTTCACTCTGCTGCGGTCTTTGGAAGTTTCCGAACCAGCGTGGTCGATAAACACGACAGAGGGACGGTGACCGGTCAGGGCATTTTGCTCGAGGTGACTAGAGAGGGGAGGTAGAAGCATAGGATGTATGTTACCAGCGGAGTCTACTGTCCCATCTTGCAAAGAAAAATCATAGAACTCTAGCGAGGGAAATCTAGAAATAGAAGGGTGCATTCTATACTGCACATCAAGCATGATTGACGGCACAACTATATTTGGATAAATCTCAGAAGAGATGTCCGGAGAGATATGACCGCAAGTGACACACCTCCTTCCTCAGTAAGTCTCTCGAAGAGACTGATCCCGAGGCCATTAAGTTGTGCTTCGCGGCTTGTGATGACCGGTGGTAATTGTTTGTGATCTCCAATGAGTGCAACATGTTGAGACTGTGCTAACGGTCAGAACGAGAATGTGTATACAAAACTCAATGGGCTCACTCCTCGCATCAGGGGAATGAGCGACGCTGGTTCCGTCGACATGGAGGCCTCATCTAGAAATACGACTGGAAAGTCAATAATATTGAGGGCGGCACTGGCGGACGTAATGCACGTTGTACAGATCTGTCAAGACGTCGTGAGTCCATGACAAACCGGTGCAAATAGCAGACCACTCACTACATCAGCTGCTGCGGTAATATCACTGAGCATTTCCTGATGCATCGCATATAATTTCGCTCTCAGCGCCAAAATCTGTCTTTCCAACATGGCAAGCGCAGACCGCATCCTCTCGAGCCTTTCGGCCTTGCCTGACTTTTCTGCCGCAACAATCCTTTGGTACAGTTCGCCTCGTTTCTTTTCGATGCTTTCCTGCTCCTTCAGAGCTTGGTCTGCCTTAGCCTTGAGGGGATGCGCCTCGAGTTTTGCGTCCAAAGTATGTTCGTACAGGGTCGACTTGATTTTACCACCATACCCTACTCGAAGAGGTTTCACGCCAGCAGCCACAAAACCCTCCACCAGATTATCGACTGCAACATTGGTGTAGGTGCAGACAAGGAGAGGATGATGCACTTCAAACTGGACCTGTAGGACGTATCAGAAGAACGTAATTAACCCATGAGGAGAAATTTTGAACCTTGAGGAGTTTCACGACTTCAATGATAGTCTTGGTTTTGCCTGTACCAGGCGGCTGTAGGTGGCGCCCCTTAGTTTCAAACAAAAACCATTACTTGACGAGAACATACCCCCTGAACAAGACTGATCCTTTCGCCAATCATCATGGCGATAGCTCGTATCTGCGTAGCATTCAGGCCTTCAAGAACCGGGTCACCATCTATTACAATTGGATTAATCCGTGAGTATCGCCTTGCCCAGCTCTGGATGTACATGTCCTCCTTGAACGCGCCTCCGTGGTCGCGTGCCTCGCGACTGTCATGTTCAAGTCTCCCTCGAGGCACATACGCAACCTCATCTGGAGGCTGCAACGGCCCATGAAGCGAAGGTGTCTCAGGTGAAAATGAACGTAATAGTACGTCTCGCAAGTGCGTTCCGTGGAGAATGAATTGGCGATCCGAAGAAGAGAGCGCTTGACATTGGTCTTCCAGCGCTTGAGGGTCATGATTGAAGCGAGCAATAGCCGTCCTCATACGGTCGAACACGACGTTAGACCGCCCAACATCCAAGCGCCAACAGCCTTCGTCAAGGTCGAATTTATCTTCGAATGCTACGCGTAGCTGCGACGCAGTGCCGCCAAGGACGCTTCCTCGGTATGGTGGCTCTTGAAGGGGATCGAATCGCGAAACAAGAACCTGGGTACCATTCCTGAACAAGGCAAAGTATGTGTACACCCCACAGGGATCATCTGAAAGCAACTCACTCGAACCTGTGTTCTGGTAAGTCGATACCAGGGCCAAGAGAAAATGCAGCAACAGGACGTCCAAACTTTGGTGCATCCATCCAAAATGCGGAAAGACCAGTCATCGTGTATCCTTCTTCTCGTAATCGAAATAATGACCAACTAGACAATCGTTCCCTCAGAACTGACTCATCCTCGGCTTGCTCGGAATCCAGCAGGGATAAGAAACTGTAAACAAATAATTAAAAAACGTGATAGCTAGCTGTAGAAGAGCCAACGAACTGTTCATTATAGGCCTGTATCTCCTCGTAATATGATTCTCCCGGCTGGACTTGCATGTAGGGAGGAGCTACACGCTTGATATATCTCCTGTGCCCTTGAGCATCAAGATTTTGAAGTTGAGCGCGGTTGGTGCGTGATGTGGCTCTTAGCCGCCAGTCAGAGCGCTGAGAAGGTGGTAGAGGTGCAGAACTTCCAGAGTAATAGTCTTCTGTTGGGAGATCTGATTCCTTTGGTTTTCGAAACAACGCCTGCGCTGAATCCTGCGAGGCACAGGAGACCGAAAACTGAGCCCGACGGACTCCCCGAGGACTGTGATTGCTTTTCTGGACGTGTCTTTCGAGACCAGTGAAATAATTCTGAACTCCAAGGAAACTCAATCTCCTGGCGGAACGAGACAAATTGTGATCGCTCGAAGACATTCTGGTGGATGTCGAGAAACGTGCATCATTCGTAGCCCTGCCTCTGCACGAAGCGAGAGCTTCTGATAGCAACAATTTAGAACACGAGAGGGCAGCCAGCGTGTAGTAATAGTCTAAGGCGTCTTTGAAGTTGAATAAGGTCGTCTGTCATCATTGACTAACTTTAAGGAAATTTTGGATAGGGACAAATCCAACACAGCCACATATATCATCCCTTTTTAGTTTTAGTTCCAGTTATCCGAGTCGTTCACATAAATACAAGCTTCACGACCTTGATAATAGATTGCTCAGATTTCCACTCAATAAATTAAATAAGTCACAAATGGTATCAAGCTACTGCACGAGAAAATTCGATCTGCGATAAATAAAAGGTGACGTGAAAGGACTTCAAGCCTTGTCAAGTAGTATCAAAAGTCCTCAGCAAGGAGCTGCACATAATGTAAAAACCCGGTTTTCCTATCAAAGGCCCGTCAGCTCAACATTGAAAAATCTGAAAAACTTCACCTACCACCCAATCTTTGTCGTGAAATCCCGTGGAAGAGGTTGACGCGGAACGCCTTTCGGGAGGCAAACGGGGGAGGATGACCAGTACGGCTCGTGGTTAGGATCCAAGGAGGTAAACAAGTACACTATCGTGGGAAGAGCGGACTGATGAAACGAAACACCACCATGATTCTGGAACCCGCGGCCGAAGCCTAGTTGCTGGTGATGGAACTGATTCACACCAAACTGGGTATTTACTGCATGTGCAAAGGGCTTTGGTCGGAAATCATTGACATAAAAATCTTGATGGGTTCCGACGTGGGTCACTGTGGTAACGGGTGAGCTGCGACGTCGCAAGGGTCACACAGGAAAAAGAAGAGGTTCACCAAGGATCAATTCCTCCGGCTTGATGCCCGCATCAACCGCGTAGTCCTTTCCATTCTTCAGTAGGTATTGCCAAGCGTCCTTGACGCAAGAAAGATATGCCTCGTGCGCAACCGCAACGTCGATTTGACTGTAGGGAGGTACCGCAACGGGCCATCTTGTCACAGTGTCATTATCAACTATTTCCGCCCTCTCATTAGCACACTCACGCAGCGACAGCTTCAGGCAGCTCATAAGCTTGGAGAGGCTGTCTGCGTACTGGAACGTGCTTCCAGCACCATTGCTCGCCATGCGACCGCTGAGACAGGCTCAATGCGACCGTTCCACATTTGATGACGTTGCGGAGATGGACAAAAGAGCCAAAGTCTTTCCCAACTGGAATGTACCCGATGTCTCCGACGGAAAACTTATCAGCAGGCACGTTCCTCTCGTACCATGCGTGGTTATGACCGCCTTCGGCATCCCAGGTGAGCTCTCGTATTTGTCGCAGAGTCAGAGGAGATGTCTCAGATTCCGTTTCTTCGATCAATGATTCCAAGTGTGTCGGCAGTACAGGGGGCTGTCTGTCACTAGGAAGCAGAGCTCGTGCTAAGGTGACGAGGTGGTTAATTTTCTTTTGTATCTCCTCTGTCACTGTAATTGTATGAGCGACAAACTCATTAATACTATCAGTACACATACCGAATTCATTCCCTCTATCGTAGGTGTAAGTGACACGTCCGCTGTTTGGCAACATCTTATATGTCCATTCCTTTAGGATAAGGATGAAAGCACACGAAAGACACACTCACTCGCAAACACGCATCTAACAATGTATGTGATAACCCATAGTTTCGTGCAGTATGCCAAACGCGATCCCGAGGAGGAGGCAGGCCAACAACGAGCGTTTTGAGAGAATCAACTCGAAATGAGGATGCCTGTAAATATGAGACTGTACGTGTTACGTAGTGGATCAATCGACCGCACCTCGATGAAATCTTGGATTCTATTCTCATCCAAGTTGAGTTGTCTCTGAACATACATGGCCGTGTCCTAAGTAATCATTGTATCAATAGAACGATGATTATCTGTAGCAAATCATTTACAGTAAGGTCGCGATACTGTAAATCACTATATCAGAGACCACCAATTGAGCGAAGAAAGCAACTTACAAAACGCAACAGGATTTCCATGCAGGACCCTACACTTGACGAGCGTAACACCTCGCGAACTAGTGCTTCAGGGGTCTGCGTCTGTACTGTCCTCGGATTAAATATCATGTTGTGAATGCATGACTGCAGTGAATACCATTCGCCAGCAAGATGAAGGGAGTTGGGGCTCCCTCGTCTGAGAACCCAAGCATCTGAGGTAAATTGGGATGACTAGAAGGAATTAGATTAGGTGAAATCAACGAGACTTCATTTGACGTACTAAAGATTCTGCAGCATCTTAACGTCTCTCAGCCAATCCTGAAAACCTGATGAGTGCCCATAAGTATAGACTGAAATTTGATCACTTTACTTTGTATGCGCGGTCTTTGTCAGAGTCATATTTCTTGATCAGGGCTCGCTGCCCTTGGACCTGTACTTCCGTTGCACCAGCCCACCACCCATCTTTCAGTCGAGAGCGGCCGCGCAAGATAACCTCCGACTGGTGGTATCGTCGGAACTAGGGTACAAAATAAATAAGCAAACAAAAAGATAGTCGCTGGTTGCTAACCCCATGATCATTTTCTAGGATCAATGACGAAATTTCTTCGGGTAGATAGTGGTCGATAATTCTCTTCTCTGGTAATGGCAAGGATTCGCCTTCTGATACCATTAGGAAATCAGAGGCAGCAACCAGAGACTCCGCTGCGGCTGCATTGATGACCTCTGGGCTGTGAATTTCTACGGTGTCTGAATCTAGTTCTTCCGTAATCTCATGATATGCAGGCGGGGGTAGAGCCTCCAAAACTCTTTCCGCAGTTATTGTATTCGCTCTCAGTGAGGTCACGGCGAGCTGTATATTAATGAGTGTGGCGAGCTTTATTATTATAAAGGTTCTTCAGTAATTGGAACGTGAAATTCAACATGACACGCACCTGAAAAGACTGTGCCGCCTCGTCAAGCATACGTGTGTACTCAGCCAGGGCGTCGTCAATGGACGACTTACGGAGAAACCTATCACTCCATTTTGAATCGGCTAACTTTCTCATGAACTGATGGATAGAAACCAGGGTGCTGTCGAGAGTGGAGAGTAGATGCGTTGTCAAGCATTGTGTTACAAAATAACAACCAGGAGCACCTTTCAAACTTGCCCAAATTCCTTAGGAGCGTCTCCGGGGCTTCATCGTGTCGTCCACGCATTTGCTCGTCAATGTCAAGCAGTATTTGTGCAGCACGACGCGCCAAGCGATCACAGCCAAATCGGTTGACTTGAATACTCTATACAAGAGAACGCGAGTAGAAATGAGCGCAAAAAAATGAATATCGACGCGTCTTCTCACTTGGATAGTTTCTAGGATGAGGAGCAAAACGGATACAGCGGCAGTGACTGGAGGAAACTGCAGAGTTGCCATGAGATCCCTGGTAAAAGCAGTTGTAGTAATTGCTGCTTGCAAAGGATCAATATTAATCCCCGGCTTTTTCATACGAACAAATCTGAGCGGCATGATGAGGAAGTTGATTGATAGTAATAACTGGATATGAAGGTCGTTGTACCACGGCGTAGCATGGGATATCCCCTATGTCAGTGTCAGTAATGCCAGCAACTACTGGTCAGGA
>Ga0153976_1000786_pt1 | contig 11155 bp, 15 predicted proteins | sample TSGA060MetaG_FD_104717 | JGI IMG/M metagenome (GOLD analysis project Ga0153976, IMG submission 104717) | Attine ant fungus gardens microbial communities from Georgia, USA - TSGA060 MetaG | ecosystem: Host-associated > Fungi > Mycelium > Unclassified | place: USA: Georgia, Yuchi Wildlife... | reverse complement strand
TATGACGGTAGTCCGTACCGTACACATACATAACCCACAGGCAGTCACAACATGTCGACCTCCAATGAACATGAGCCATTCCTGCGTCAGGCATTAGAGCAGGCTGCGTTTTGCGAGCCTGTCCAGACAGCGTTCTGCGTGGGATGTGTCCTTGTAGCACGTTTGCCGAACTCAAACCCAATTGTCTTGTCCAAGGGTTTCTCGAGGGAATTTCCAGGGAACACTCATGCCGAAGCAAATGCTTTGGCCAAGCTACAAAATCTTTCTTCACTGCAACTGCAATCTTTCGTTTCCCCGTCGCTGTCGCTAAGGGAACCAGCTCCTCTCATAGAAGACATCACTCGTTATGTAGACGTTTACACGACGCTTGAACCATGCTCCGTCAGAACATCGGGCCTCCCTTCCTGCGCTGACGCTCTCATTCGCGCCGGGGTCAGACGTTGCATCATAGGTGTACAGGAGCCAGATGATTTTGTCAAATGTGAAGGTGCACAAAAGATGAAAGATGCAGGTATCGAGGTTATCTGGTACGGCGGGTTGGAGCAGGAGTGCCTGGATGCTGCCCGCAGAGGACATCACATCTAAATCGTAAGTACTTGAGTGCCTAATTCTGCATTATGTTCATATGGTCTCATAAGCACTCTCCCAGCGGCCTCCCACGATCTCTGACCAGTCGCCAATAACTTTCCTGGCGAGATGGATATCCATGGTAGTTGGAGCACTCTCGATCGACATCGTTATTGCATCCTCCAAAGGGTGTACAACAATTTCGACCATAACATCGTCCTAGATATATATTATATATGCAATTCAGTATGGTCTCCAGGCGCGAAATGTATAGTCTGACCTGTATAAGGTACGTCATAGGGATCCAATCGACGATCTTTGGATCGGGTGCTGGAACGTTTTCCGGAATTTTGTAGGCAATCTATAAGTGAAGGTGAGATCTCAAAGCAATCTGATCCGGGGGACCTCACTAACATCCACCGACTCAAATAATTCCTCCCCCTTGTTGGCTGATGGAAGCCTGGTCAAGTTAACAAAAACATTGCACAACGGTATGCCCATGCCTCCGATCCACTGGTCTATCATCTGAAGATCAGTTTGCTGGACGACGGGAGTGCGCAACCGAAGGTCTTCTTGAATGTTACGAGCAATTTCGACGATGTCATTGCTCCCAACACGAGTATGCATCGGTAGCACATTCATGCAAGGGAATGCCAGTCTGTCAATATCTTTGATCGGTCCTGTTCGACCTGCGTGCCATAAACCAAATGTCACTTGTTCCGATGAGATATAGGAATACTGGATGTATGCCCAGCATGCTAGCAAAATGCTGTGCAGCGACACGCCATGCAGTTGAGCACGCTGTTCAAGAGCAGATACTCCATGTACCACATGCTTCGCGATAACGATAGTTCGAGGGGAGACCTTATCATGAACTGCTCTGAGCGGAGGAAAGTATAGTGGCCGAAAAGATGGTGAGAAGATGGACCGCCAATATTCTTCTTGTTCCCGAAGATTGTCGTGTGTCGGTGCAAATGTTGACATGAACGAATCATATTCTGATGAGACCGACGAGGGTTGTGCAAGGTAAACGCGTGAGAGATCCTCTATCAAAAGTGCGAGACTCCAAGCATCGTATTGGAAATGATGCATTCGAATCAGTAAGAATTGGCTGTGCGAACCATTCAAAAGTAATCCACAGGTCTGAGGCTCGTCAATTGGAGGGGGGCAAGAAATGATTGCGTCCATCCGCCTCGCCAGGTTGTTGGGTAAATCATCAAATAACTCGACGGCGAATGATTTCGTCATTTTGTCAGCACTGAAAGTTACAATTTGGACCTCCATGTCTGAATGAGACTTGGTGGAGACAAAGGTTGACCTGAGAATGGGATGTCGAGCAATGAACTCTACCCAAGAGCTGCGCAGCTTTTCGGGGTCGATTTTCTGGGTTATTCTGTACGCGAACACGTGATGAAAACGCGCATGATGACTTCTTTGCCAAGCGCAAAGGAGCCATTTCATACCAGGTGTCGGTCGAGTGACAGTGAGGTCTTTGCGCAGGTGAGATGGGAATTTGTCGGTGACAGCTTTATAATCGATCCCAGGAACTGAAGAACCCAGAGGCGGTGGACGAGTACTTGGTAATCTCCCCACCGTTGCAAACCTTGTAGCCAATTCACCGATTGTACGACAAACGACAATATCCGCAACGGCCAACGTAAATCCCGCTTCTCTACATTTTGCACCGAGCTGTATTGCGGTTATCGAGTCAATCCCAATAGCTGCCATTGGTATTTCCGGGTTCAGCCTGTCGAGAGAGCATTTGGTGACCGACATCAAGACGTTGGCCAACGCGGGAGGTATATGCTCGATTGTTCTACAGGGTGCGCTGCTGGTGCTCATCATGTTGCCGTACAGGGAAAGTTTTTGAGTCCCAAAGGGAATATCTGCAGTAGCCTTTGCATCTGGTTGGGAAACAATAGTTCCGAGAAAGGCTTCAAGCTGGGACATTTCACGATCCAAAGACTCTGAATCCATGACGTTTGGTAGGCAAGCTAACGTCACCGAAAAACCATCGTCTGTTTCATGAAACTCGCAATTCAACGGATACTAAAGTAGTGCGATCAGTAAAAGTATACAATGTGAAAAGTACATACCTGGACACTGGCTTGAAACTCGTTCGGATTGAGCAAAGTCCACAAAGGACTTGAATAGCGGGAAGTTAGAGGTTGGAAGAGGAATATACTGTCCCATAAACCAAAGAGCCCTATCTCGGACTGTATAGTACGAAGCGAAGCATGTTGCCACTCTAATGCAGCTACGTTATTGGCATGGATAGTACGCAATAAATCCCTGTTCGTTATGGTTTCGTCGATACGAACACGACATGGTATAGTGTTCTACACCTTGAATGTCAGTGCAAATCTGCCTCTTGCTCAAATTACGTACCAGCATGGGCCCAATAACGTCTTCGTAGCCCGAAAAAGAGCGGCCTGAGACAACATGCCCGAACATTATGTCGCGAATAGACACTTTGGAAGAGATGACCTTTGACCATGCTGCCTGCCCCAAACACTGAAGAGTGACACCAGCATCACTGGCAGCCTTCTTCAGGACATGGCGGTCTAGCATAAATCGACGAGAGCAGATGACTGATGAAGACTCTGTAGACTCTGTGCGAGGTAATGGAGCAGGATGAAAGCCTTGAAGATATTGAACCCAAAAGGTTGTGCTTCGGTGTTCTCCCTGCAGTATAAAGGGGAGCACATCGTAGAACTGAGGTAGTTTTATGGTGTATTGGGCTCGATATGCTCGCTCCAGCTCGTCGAGGATGGATACGATGGAAACACCATCATATAGGGCATGATGCATGGCGATTGCAAGACTATTTTTCTTGGCTCCAGTGCCTTCCTGCTGTTCGACCAAACAAAAAGCCAGTGGTGACGTAAACGTTCCATTCTCAGATACGCTCATTGATTCGACGACATTTTTTAACTTCGCGTTTAACGATTCTCCAGGATGTACGATTGCCTCGATCCACAGCATGGGCGCATCGGAATGTGCGACTTGCACCCATTTCCCAAGATCAATGATGTAATGAAACGTTGTCTTCAGGATGTCAAAGCTCGTAACAACGGATTGGCAGGCTTGGCGAAGTTGAGAGTGCTCCACGGAAGATGCCAGATCCAACACGAATACGTGCTTGTATAATAAGCCTGAGGAAACAATCGTCTTAAAACGGGATCAACATCTACACTGCAGGGAGAGGAACTGTTTTACCTGTGATAACATCCCCGCCTGCAAAGCGGTTGTTGGAAATACCTTTGCTTCATCGTGATCAGAAAACCGGTAAGAGGCTGCATCAAAGTGGGTCTCTAGCATGCGACATTCTTCTTGAAGTAGCTTCCTAGCTTCCACCTCCGAACGCATACGGTCAACAGCTTGGGGTTGAGTCTGCAAGGACTCCAGTCCAGCCAGGCATGCGGACTTCATAAGCCCCGATGCAGTTACATGGTATCCTCCTTCCTTAAGTGCCCGCGAAAGTCCCACCGACTTGATGGAGTCGAGACCCAAAGCGATGAACGATGTCCTCGGCGATAGCTGTTGTGGATTGACGTCCAAAAACCGAGCCACTATCTCCCTCACCGGGTATAGAGCTATACTGATGTCTCTCTCCTCGCAAGGGTCATATTCACCAGTAGTGTTATTAACCAGTGGTCTGGATTCGGCCCGATTGACTGGGGGCTTCCGAGGGACAATTACATGCGGCACTCCAGTAGCTACGATACTGCAAGCCGCAGACTCGAATTGAAGAAGCATTGATTCAATATTGGCAACTTGCGATTCGTCGTCATAGAAGGCTGCCTGGAGGACAAGTTGATCCGTTGAGACATCCACCACAATCTCCACAGACAGGAAAAACTGAATGACGTTAGCTAAAGCAGGTATTACCAAATATGAGGTTGCAAACTCACGTCAGGTTGAGGTAATTCACTTCGCACAACATCAAAAAGCTCGTACTCAGTCTTGTCTTTTGGCGTGACCGAAAAAATAATATCGAATAAACCGGCGCCCGGCCTGACCCATTTTTGTACTTGCGCAAGTGGGACATTTTCGAATGGGATGGCGGCAATGATGTCCTCCTGTACTTTACTGAGACAGTTGGGGCTGTTGAAATTGACGCGCATAGGGACAAGGGATAGCAGGGGAAGGAGGGCATCGCCTACACCGTCAACGGGGATCAACCTACCTGACCTAATGATCTGAGCTGCGCTATCAATCATGCCCGGCTCAAGACCATAGCAAGGCTTACCCCAAAGATTACATCTTCAGATTGATACAAATGAGTTGCGAGCACAGTGGCAAAGGTGCAAGTAAACACAGCCTGCAGTGTCACTTGACGATGGGCAAGCATTTGTTGAAAATATGAAAGCGGCGTATCAAGGGTTATGGTGACCCGTTTAGGAGAAGCTGGTTGGGTCACATCGACCAAGGCGCGGTAAGACCAATCAAAATTACGCAGTGTCGACGTCCAATGGTCTCGGGCAGGAGATAAGTCCCGAAAAGCTACGTACTCCAATATTTGATCGGGTGGAGTTAAGTTCTGAAGCCGCCTGCCATGATATGCGTCCTCGACATACTTCAGCACGCGAGGCAGAGAGATAGCGTCAAATAGTGCGTGGTGGATAGATAGCACAATATGAGTACGGCAAGATCCATGGTAGAGGCGGAGACGAATGGGTGGTACAGAAGTTATATGAGTATTGATTTCCACAGCAGCTGCTTCATCAGCGAAATTGTTAGATAAGGTTTGGTTGTCGCCCGTGGTAATTGAATGCTCCCTCCATTGTAGATGACAGGTTGCACGGGACAAAATCACCTGGACCAAGGATTTGCCGAAGAAAAACACGGTTCTACCATCATCCCATGAATGAGACTCGAAAAGAATCAAGATATCGCCAAGAGACAAACCTTAAAATATCGATATCTGACACTGCTTTCGCCCAGGCGTTACGCAAACGCCGTAAAGATACACCGTCTCCAATATGCATAACAACATGTTGCACACACATAGTTGGTGAGCTCTCAGAGCGGTACAGAACTCCCTCTTGGATAGGGTAAGCAGGAAGAACACGATCTATGTGAAGATGCGGCAGCTTCTTCTGAATTTCTGGCATCCATAGGGACGAGAAGTTGTTGATCTCCGGTGCTGTCGCTTCAGGTCGCGAAAGGACCAGACCTCCCAGCCGTGTCGACAGCGCGCGGACAGTGGGAGATTCCATGATTCCGGTAACAGGTATGTCGACATTAAAGGTCCTTTTGAATGCAGATGCAAGCCGTGCAAGTGACAAAGAGTCCATTCCAAGAGTGAATAAATTAGTATGCACACCGACAGATCCGGTGTTCCCAATCGCAAAGTCTTCTCTCAAGAGCTTTAATATCTGTTCTTCGAAGTCAACAGCAGAACTGTCACTGTCCAGGCCGTCAACGTGACCAGTAGTGTGTTCAGCTAGCCCGATTAATTCATTAAAGTCTAGATCTGAAAAGACCGAGCGCAGGATTTTGGTGTCCGCCTTTCCGTTTGCATTAAGCGGAAGCCAAGTGAGAGCTATTATATGAGCAGGGCGCATGTAACTGGCAAGTTCCCTCTCGCAAGCGTCGTGCAAAGTGCGCGAGAGATTCCTTCCTGGCTTCACCATTCCTGGTCTGGTGTTTCCTCGCCTTGCGGCAATAGACACTCCTGTGTCCCAGGAAATGAAAGAGACAAGTTGTGGTGCGTTGCCACCTCCGATGTCTGGGTGGGTCCCTAGAATGGTCCCAACTTCAAGTTTGAGTTGAAGGGAAGTTCGAGCAGCTCGCTGAAGTACAGCAGATACCCCTTCGGCTTCGATACGCACTCCACGTAGCTTGATCTGAGTATCAATTCTGCCGATAATTTCCAATGACCCATCGGGCATCATGCGCGCTAGATCTCCTGTGCGATACACCCAAGAGCGTTGCTGCGGCCACTCAATAAACACTTTAGCAGTTAGATCTGGGCGCCCATGGTAGCCGCGCCCGACAAGGGGGCCGCCAACAATGAGCTCCCCAATAGCTCCCCGCGGTAGAACGTTAAGCCCCTGATCGACGACATAAGACGAAACATTAGCGAAGGCTCGTCCAACGTTGCCTTTAGGTGTGTCGCCATCCATAAATCGAGCGCAGCATCCTATGGTAACCTCACTTGGCCTAGTAGGGGTATAAGAGTGACATCGATAAAGAATAATAGTTAGTTACCCGTAAAAGTTTGCAAGTCTGACTTTTGGATGATTCGCCCACTTGTCTAGAATCTGACATCCGAATTCCAGGGCCCGTAGTACATCATCATGGAAACGCTCACTGAATCACTGATTTTCTCTCCGCCACTAGCAATATATCGCAGATTCATTCCACCCATCGATTCATCCTCTTGAACGGTGCACATGGTCGCATCAATCAGACTCGGCACGATGCCAACGTGTGTCACGCCCAAAAGACTGATATAATAAGGCAGGTTCTCCAAAAGTATGCCGCGCGGCGCAGAAAGCATTACCATGCCCAGAGAGAGGGGCACAAGGATCTCCGCAAGGTGTACGTCAAATGCAACAGCTACAGTTCAGAGGTCAGGTTAATAGGATAGGCGGGAGGGAAAGAGTGTACTTACAGGCAACGGCGAGATACCTTCCATCTCGAATATTATCCATTCGTACAGTAGCGGCGAAGGAGCTCAGCGCCAGTATTGCTTCAGCGAGACCTTCATGAGTGAGTAAACAGCCTTTTGGAGTGCCGGTGGTGCCTGAGTTTGACGTCAGATTCACTGGATAGAAGTGAGTGATTTAATGTTCACCAGACGTGTAAAGCATGTATGCCAGACTTTTAGGAACTGCAACATGTAGATCTGCCGTATCCATCTTCTGTATGTTTCGCGAGACATGATCATCGTCAAGGTCGAGGATAATGTCCCCAAATATCTGGGTGGAATGTCTATGGGACTCCAAAATCACAAATCTGGCGCCCGAATCCTTTGCAATGTAAGACATCCTTTCATCCGGAAGCTCGGGATCGATCTTGCATTAAATCAGTGAGCATAAGAAATATAGCTTCTTCGTACAAACCGGGACATAACATCCCCCAGCACGTAGAACCCCAAACAGAACTATATGAAACAGGGGGTTGCGGTCCATGCAAACAGCAACTCTGTCCTCAGGCTTCAATTGCCGAGATATCAAGTATCGAGCCAGCTTGTTGGCTTGAACATGGAGATCGCCATAAGACAATGTTTCAGGGTCAAATTTGTCCTTAGGGTCCACTGACAGAGTAGGGTACCAGCACACTGCTGGAGCATCGGAATAGGCTTGAACGTAAGGGAGGATAAAGTCTGTGGCGATGGCAACTGGACGAATATGCCCGTAAACGGAAGCACGAGCATCTGTGGAAAGACATTCGACGGCAGATGCAAGACCAACCGGGTAGGGAGGAGGAGATGAGATTTTTGAAGTGGGATTCTGAGCTGCGTACACCGACAAGACCAATATCTGTGAAAGTAACTGATCGGCTGCAGATGGATGTATAAGGCACGATGATGTTCGGAAAGAGAGTAACCCTGCCGAGGGATTGAATAAAAGTACAGGAATTCTGCAGAAGTCGCCTGGTATGTGCAAATCTTCTGACCCCTCAAGCCCAAAGAGAGCCGTAAACGGTGACTGGTCCTTTTCCAAGACGAGGTTAGCCTTCAACTCTGATTCCGTGAACTTTGCGCCTGCGGATCCGTCCAGGGAACGGCGAGAATTATCTACTAGGTCGCCCCAAAGCATTGAGTCTGCATCCCAACGCAAACGACTCGGTATAACTCCGCCTACTGATAGAATACCGACCATGATGTCAGAGGACGCGCAGTACAAGCCCAGTATGTTACAAAACGAAGCGAGCAGTAAGGCAGTAGAGTCGTAGATTTCTAGACCGCGCTCCTGGAAAGGAATTAAGTCGAGAGAAATGGATTTGACGTAGATGGTAGAATTGTCATGAAGGCGGCTTTCAGAAAGATCGGGCATCGCGACATGCTTGTAGCCTGTTAGAAAGGCATCCGAGTCCGAGTCCATGATAGAATGGTAGATCGAACCTGGTACATATTACCCGAACCAAGCGTTTAAATAGTTCTTTTGACTCTTGGAACTTCCCTCTTCAAGTTGTTGCCAAGTGAATGGTACTAATCACAAATAATCATTAGTGTCGGACGATATATCCCCACTTCGGCCTGAGCTCGGCGATCAGATGGAGATAACAGTAAGCTTATCAGATAAGGCGGATCCAAATATCCGAATAAATCCTTTTCTTCCATTCAAGTGAGTTCGACGCATGCAACTTGGGTAAAAACCCTGCACAAGATTCAGATACTGACGAGACTCGCAGACAGTGACAGCTCAAAGACATTGTCACTTTATGTAAATTGATACAGTTATATTTCTGACGTCCCTTCCTGAGCTCAGAGTTCTTCCACATCAGACAGTCAGTTAGGTAATGGTCATCCAATATCGAATGGTTATCGATTTTTAATAGCTACCCCATCGTGTTCAGCGCACTGACGACCGTTATTCCTCACCATGGTGTCACCGTGTACCATTTATAGTGTCATTGGCATTGGATTTGGTCCAGCAAACCTTGCTGTTGCTGGTGCTCTCCTCGAGCAGCACAGAGATACAGCGGAGAAATCCCTCTTTATTGAGAAACATCACGAATTCCGATGGCATCCAGGAATGCTCCTTCCAGGCGCCCGTATGCAGATCAGGTATGTGCAATTGTATGTCGAAACCATTTTCAAAGAAACTGAGGGGAAGGAACATAAGTTTCCTGAAAGATTTAGCAACCTTAAGATCCCCACAATCTCCCATCACCTTCCTTGCATACTTGCATACCCAAAACCGTCTGGTTGATTTCATCAATCGGGGCAGCACTACTCCAACCCGAAAGGAATACTCGGATTATCTTGCCTGGGCTGCAGGTTATGTGCAAGATCAAGGTATCAATGTGGCTTATGGCGAAGACGTTATTGCCATTGAAGAAGAGGGTGAAGGAATTGTGCAAGTCCACAGCAAGGTGCTTGCCACAGGGATCACTAGAATTCGTCTGGCAAGTCAGTGTCAATCCATTGTAATGCCCGTGTACGATCTGAGTGTCGCCCAGGAAATTTAATCATCTCTCCAGGAGGCTCGCCGCGGGTCCCGCGGTCTCTTCAAGCCATTTCGCCACATCCTTGTATTATTCACAGCTCATCGTACTTATCGTCTGTAGAAGCGATGTTACTCGTGACTGAAAGAACGAATCGGTCGCTTAGAATTGCGGTTCTTGGCTCTGGCCAGTCCGCCGCAGAGGTATCGCTTGACCTCCACGGGCGGCTAAAGGGCATGGGGATGAGTGCCGGTCAAGCACACGACCTGCATCTCATTATTCGTGGCGGCTCATTGAAACCGAGTGATGACTCACCTTTCGCAAATGAGATATTTAATCCGGAGTGTGAGCCGATCGCTACTATGCCAGAGTAACCGAGAGCACTAATAGTTTATTTCGCCACTTTCAGCTACAGATACAATGTATAACTTGCCAAGTAACTCTGCACGGAGGAGAGTGATCGCGGACTATCAGAACACAAATTACGGTGCAGTAAATCCACGTACACTCGACTCGGTGAGTTAATGTCCTCGTTGATGATCACAGTCGATAACCGTGACAACAGCTCTATGAAGTCGTGTACGACCAGAAAGTTGAGGATGGTATTGCTAGACGCAAGGGAGCTATGCTTCCCAGTGCCGGTGCACGCATTACCATCATACCCTACAGTAACCTGTTATCAGCGGAGATCAGCACACATTCTTCACAAACCCCTAACTTGAAGGAGATGGATACACTTTCAGTTGTTTTCCAGAATATCCTCACGCGAGATGTTTCTGAGACGACATACGATGCTATCGTCTGTGCTACAGGCTACGAGCGACACTCGTGGTTGAACCTCTTGAAGTCATCCGGTATAGGCAAGCACTTTGGCCTGAGCTTTGCATCAGATAAAACCTGCCTCGCTGTTGAGCGCGATTTGAAGGGCCCGGCCGTGTATGAGAAGGACTTGAAGCTAAAGATGGTTGAAGATATAGAAGATATACGCGAACCATGCACACCACCGGAGAGCGATGCCTCCAGCAGGACGCCGCCTACATCCCCGAGCTTCTCAGGATTATACGCAACAGACACACTCTACATTTCGCGACGCTACAGACTTATTCCATTGCCAACGACCGGCCGTGGATTTGTTCCACGAATATATTTGCAAGGTGGTGCGGAGGAGACGCATGGATTGAGCGAGACGCTACTGAGCGTGCTGGGAGTTAGGGCAGGGGAGGTGGTTGAAGACTTGTGTTCGAATTGTTAGATACGATTTAGATATTGACGAACAATGCAGTGGGTGCCATTAAGTAGCCCGGAAAGCAGCTTTAAGAAGTGAGTTATGTTTAGATCGAAGACATGCCAAGGGGTCGCACTGCACTTTTATTATTCCCACGGCACATTTTACTCTTTTACACTACCCGTGAAGCAGACATGCGGATCGAGAAGTGTTACTTTTGCTCAACGAATGTGTATCCTG